>ERZ772831.667-NODE-667-length-35914-cov-13.586826_pt1 | contig 35914 bp, 28 predicted proteins | sample MGYA00580858_ERZ772831 | MGnify/ENA primary metagenome ERZ772831 (study PRJEB29015, sample SAMEA2737694) | human gut metagenome | biome: human gut; feature: human-associated habitat; material: faeces | place: China | collected 2012 ... | reverse complement strand
CCATCGGCAAGTGGCTGGAGAAGAACGGAGAGAGCATCTACGGCGCGGGAGCCTGTGCGGATTTCCCGTATCAGATCCGCTGGGGCGGCATTACGGCCCGTCCCAGGACGATGTACCTGCATCTGCTGAATGCGTATGAGATTCCGGATGAGCTGAAGCTCTGCAATCTGGAGACGAAGGTGCGCCGTGTGTATCTGCTCGAGACCGGTGAAGAGCTGAAATTCTTCCAGTCGTATGAGATTGCGCGCGACGAGTACCGCTTCCGCGTGGTGATGCCGAAGGTACCGGCGGATACGCTGGATCTGGTCGTGGTGGCGGAGCTTGAGGAAGAACCGAAAATCCACAGTATTTATATGAATTTCGACCATGTGAAGGATTGACGGCGGCAGGAAAGGAGACTCCCATTGGCACAGAAGGACAAAAGAATGACATGGTTCCGGCGGGCGAAATACGGTATCTTCATTCATTGGGGCCTGTACGCGGCGCTGGGCGGCTATTGGAACGGTAAAAAGGTCGCGGCCTTTGACGGCACGGAATGGATCATGCGCGACGGGAAAATTCCTGTCGCGGAATATAAAAAGCTCGCGCAGAGCTGGAATCCGGCGTCGTTCGACGCGGAAAAAATCGTGCAGGACGTTGTGGAATATGGCGGGAAATATCTCTGCTTTACGGCGAAGCACCATGACGGCTTTGCCATGTACGACACAAAGGTCTCCGATTACAATATCATGAACACCCCGTTCGGACGGGACGCGGTGAAAGAACTGGCGGAGGCCTGCCGCAGGCACGATATCCGCTTCTGCATCTACTATTCGCAGATGCAGGACTGGGAGGATCCGGACGGCGACGGAAACACATGGGATTTCAAGCCGGAGGAGAAGCATTTCGAGCGGTATTTTGAAAACAAGGTCAAGCCGCAGGTGCGGGAGCTTCTGACGAATTACGGCGAGGTCTCCATGATGTGGTTTGACACGCCGTATGACATGCCGCCGGATCTCAGCCGTGAGCTTCAGGAGCTTGTGCATTCCATTCAGCCGGACTGCATCATCAGCGGGCGCATCGGCTATGGCCTCGGCGATTTCCGCGAGATGAACGACAACAATATCCCGACAGTGCGCTTCCCCTACGACTGGGAATGCCCGATGACGCTCAACAATACATGGGGCTATTCGTTTGACGACGAGAACTGGAAAACGCCGCAGCAGGTGCTGGAGCGCCTCGTGACCATCAACGGCAAGGGCGGCAATCTGCTGCTGAATATCGGCCCGGACGCAAACGGCGTCGTTCCTGAAAAGAGCCGGGAGGTGCTGAAAACGGTCGGCGCGTTCCTGAAGGACTGCGGCGAGAGCATTTATGGGACACAGGCGGCCGAGGATCCCGTCTATCTCAATTACTGGGGCGGCTGCACGCAGCGCGGAGACCGGCTGTATCTGCATGTTTTCCACTATCCAGCCGAGCCGCATGAGCTGCGGATCTATAATCTGGAAACGAAGGTGCGCCGCGTTTTCCTGCTGCAAAGCGGCGAGGAGCTGCGCTTCCTCCAGAAATATGAGATCGCGCGCGACGAGTACCGGCTTTGCATCTTCCTGCCGGAGAAGCCGCTGAATCCGCTGGATACGGTGGTTGCGCTGGAGCTGGACGGCGAGGTGAAATACCACGATCTGAAAACGATCTACGGTGTATAGCAGAAGCAGGAAATAGGAAAGAGCAGCCGCTGCGGTATGCAGCGGCTGCCTTTGTAGGCATTGCAAGAACGAAAGCGCCGGTTGAGACCTCATCCGGCACTTTCATGTATCGGCTGTCAGCCCTTTACGGCTCCGGCCGTCATGCCGGAGATCAGATATTTGCTCAGAAGCACGAACACAAGGATGATGGGGAGGATCGAAATGGCCGCGGCGGCCATGATCTCGCCCCAGATAATGTTGTGCTCGCCCATGTAGGAGGTGATGCCGACGGTAATCATCCAGTTGCGGGGATCGGTGATGAAGGTGCGGGAGAAGAGATACTCGCTCCAGTTCAGGATCGCCGAATAGATCGCAACGGACGCGACGCCCGGGAGCGTCAGCGGGATAACGACCAGTCTTGCCGCCTGAACCATGGTACAGCCGTCGATCTGGGCGGACTCCTCAAGGGAATACGGAATGGAATCAAAGAAGCCCTTGAGCATCCAGACCGCAAACGGAATGACGAAGGCGACGTCGCAGATGATAAGGGAGAGATGCGAGTCGATCAGTCCGATCTTGGAGAAAATGATGTACAGCGGGACGATCAGCAGGCTTTCCGGAAGCATACGCACCAGCAGCAGGAAGAAGCCGAAGGCGTTGTTTGCCTTGTAGCGGAAGCGCGACATGCTGTAGGCGGCCAGCGTGGAAACCGTGACGGAGATTGACGTGCTGATGAGCGTCACGAGACCGGAATTTTTGAACCATGTGAAGATCTGTCCGTCGCTGAGGATCTTCTTGATATTCGCAAGCGTCATGCGGGAGAAGGAGATAAACAGCGATGTGTTGTTGAGCAGATCGCTTTTGGGCGTTAGCGCCGTGACCAGCATCCAGTACAGCGGAAACAGCAGAAGGAGCGTGCAGAAGGTCAGAACCAGTACATTGACGACGGTTCCGACTTTTTTTCTGGTATGATTCTTCATGTCGGCTCACTCCTTAATAAAACTGCTTTTTCAGCGTCGGCAGGAACAAAATGACGATCAGGGAACAGACGATCAGGCCAAGCACGCCGATTGCCGCTGCGGAGCCGAGGCGGGAGAATTTGAAGGCCTCGTTGTAGAGAAGCAGCGGAAGCGTCTCCGTCGCGCGGTTGGGGCCGCCGCCGGTCATGGTGGAGATCAGGTCATAGTTCCGGAATACCCACAGGCCGTTTTGCAGCAGCGCGATGGCGACTACGGAACGGATGGCGGGGAATGTGATGTTGTGGAAGCGCTGTAATGCGTTTGCCCCGTCGATCTGCGCGCTTTCGTACAGCTCCGCCGGGACACCCTGAAGGCCCGCCAGAAGCATCAGCGTGAAGAACGGGTAGCATTTCCAGATCGTTGCGACGATCACGGACGGGAATGCGCTCGACGTCTGGATCAGCCACGGAATATTCTGCCTGATAATGCCGAGAGAACGCAGCATTGAGTTCAGAATTCCAAAGTTGCCGTCAAAGATCCAGCTGAAAAGCAGGGATACGACGACGCCCGGAATCGGCCATGCAAGCAGGACCAGGATCCGAAACAGCTTTTGCAGCGGGCCTTTTTTGTTAATCAGCAAGGCCAGCCCGAGACCGATCCCGAAGGAGACGCCGACGGCAAGCGTTGTGTAGATCAGAGAACGCAGCAGCGCGTTATAAAAGTTTTTGGATGTCAGAACGCGGGTGTAATTTGCCAGCGTAAAGCCGTCGGGAATATTGACCGCACCGAAGAATTTGATGTTCTTGAAGCTCAGATAAATGACGTCCAGCATCGGGTAAATGATGATGGCTGCCGCAAACAGGAACGCGGGAAAGGAAAACGCGAATGCGACGCGCCGCTTCTCCCGATCCGTCGCCAGACGTCCGTTCGAATCCTTGTGAATGGGAATGCACCTCACTTTTCCGTGAATGGCCGCCAGAAAAGCAGTTGCCTTCTCAGCCAGTGAGAAGGCAACTGTTCTGCACGGGACTGTTAGCCGATCGTATCCTGAATTTCCTTTGCAAGCGACGTGAGCATGTCGTCCACAGAGTTATTCGGGTCGCTGGTCAGATTGACAAGCGCATCAATGACCAGAGCGGTGAACTCGCTGTAGGTCTTTTCGTAGCCAAGCGGCACAACGCTCACGGCGTTGTTGGCGTCGTCGGCCATCTGCGTCAGGAACGGGTTCTGGGCGGCGACTTCCTCGGTGATCGCGCCGGCACGAGGTGCAGGAGAACCGGTGCACTTTGCGTACATCGTCTGCGCTTCGGCGGAGGCAAGGATCTTGTAGAACTCCCAGACGAGTGCCTTCGTGGTCTCGTCCAGAGAAGCTGCAATGTGGACGCTGTTGCTGGCCTTGCCGGAAAGCGTGCCGAACGGCAGGGAGGTGACCTTCACGTTGCTGCGGACATCCTCAGCGGCGTCGTTGATGAGGGAGACGACCCACGGTCCATCGGAGATCATGGCGATCTTGCCCTCGGCGAAGTATTCGCGCTTCTGCTCCTCGGTGACGCCCAGCGGGGTCAGGTTTTCGTCGAAAATGGTCTTGAAATCGGTCAGAGCCTGCTTGAGCTTCGGGTCGTCGAAGTTCAGGCTGCCGTCCTCGTTGCTCCAGCGGGAGCCTTCGCCGATGACAAACTGCGTCGCACCGGTGTACATGCCGCTGGCCGTGGTGGAGGTGGTGCCGAAGCCCCACTGCGTGATGTTGCCGCTCTCATCGCGGAGCGTCAGCTTTCTGGCTGCGTCCAGAAGCTCTTCCGGCGTCGTCGGGACGGAAACACCGGCCTCATTCAGCATGGCTTCGTTGTAGAACAGGGAATAGGCGTTGCCGAGAAGAAGCAGGCCGTAGTTGGAGCCGTCAACCTGCATGCAGTCCTGCATCTTGGTCCAGGTCTCGGGAATGTCGGTCTGGGCAAAGTAGGAATCCAGATTTTCGAACCAGCCCATGTCCTGAAACTGGTTGAAGTTCGCGGACGGCAGATGGGTGATCGCGGGAGGATTCTTTGCCGCATACATGGTGGTCAGCGTGTCGATGTAGTTATCGAACGGAACCTGATAGAGGTTGATGGTGACCTTCGGGTAGGTCTCGTTGAACTTGCCGATGGCGTACTCCCAGAACTCGGCGAAGCCTGGCTCGGTCGCCTGCCAGGACGGGAAGTCCAGCGTGCATTCGATCTGCGTCAGGTCGGTTTCATCTGCCGCAGGGGTCTGCGCGGCATCATCGGCCTTCGGAGCGTCGGCCTTGGGCGTGTCCTTGCTGTCGGCGGGAGTGCCGGATGCGCAGGCTGCCATGGAAAGGACGAGCAACGCTGCCAGCAGCAGTGCGAGAAGTCGTTTTGCGTTCATGATTCATTCCTCCTGTTTTGTTTTCAAGACATATGCGGATGCATACGGATTGACATGCTTCAAAGCAGAACGTCTGCTTTTTGCAGCGCTGCGCGCAGGGCTGCGGTGTCGATGTCCCGGACGTCCTTCTTTTCACTGACGGCCATGGCCGCAGCCGTTCCGGCTGCCTGACCGGTGCCCATGCAGGGAGCCATGATCCGGACGGAGCCGAGCGCTTCGTGCGTGGCGCTGATGCAGCGTCCGGCGACAAGCAGGCCGTCCGTCTGCGCCGGGACAAGGCAGCAGTAGGGAATGTCGTAGCACTTTTCCGGGCTTGTGATCTGCCGGGCATTCCAGCCCTTTCCCTTGGGGTCATGGATATCGATGCAGTAGCCGTTTTTGCAGACGCCGTCTGCAAAGTGACGGCCCTCCAGGACATCTTCGCCGGTCAGCGTGTATTCGCCGACGATCCGGCGCGATTCGCGGATGCCGATGCCGTTCTGGACGGAGGCGGCGTAGGCGTGCTCCAGACCGGGAACGTGTTTGTTGAAGAATTTCAGAAGGCGCGTCATCTGGCGTCTGCCCTCCATTTCCGCCTCGCTCAGCTGCACGGGATCCGTCGGATCAAGCCCCGTGACGCGGACGGTGTTGACGTAGGTCAGCTCGTGATCGCGGCAGGTGCCGGCCCAGAAGTTGTGACGCGGATGGTCGAATACGCCCTCCTTGAGGATCAACTCGTCCCACGGCTCAAGCGTGCCGGACAGATGGACGTTGTACATATGATCGGCGCCGAAGGGCTGCGCGATGATCGGGTTTTCGTGGAAATTCTTTCCGAAGGACTCCACATCGACGTTTACCAGCCGGAACAGCAGGCTCATGGCCTGCATGAAGCCGTCGGACGGGCGGCCCTTCTCAAAGGCGGCGCCGCTGAACGCGGCAACGTCGCCGTCGCCGGTGCAGTCAATGACGCAGCCCGCGAGATAGCGGCTGATGCCTGCCTTGTTTGCGACCAGCACACCCTTGACCCGGTTGCCCTCCGTGATGGCTCCGGCGACAAACGAGTGGTACAGGATCTCGCATTTTGCCTCCAGCAGCATCTGCTCGGCGCAGATCTTCACCCATTCCGGGTCCAGCATGGTGATGGAATGAATGTGTCCCTGCGAGGTCTTGATGTGACCGAGACAGGCGTTCTCCTGCACCAGACGGCCGATCAGCTCCTGCGCGCTGCCGCGGATGATCTGCTCATAGCGGCCCGAATAGAAGTCGATGAACGGCAGGCCGGAGGCCGCGCAGCCGCCGACGTAGGGGTTGGATTCCAGAAGCAGCGTCCTTGCGCCGGCTCTGGAGGCGGCCAGCGCCGCGGCGATCCCGGCAGGGCCGCCGCCGCAGACAATGACGTCATAGTAATATTCCTGCATGATTGACCTCCTGAAGTCAGATCGCATGGTCATTGACATTTGTTTGGGTTTCTTTTATCATGTGGTTGAAACGCTCAGCATCGTTGTTTCTACTAAAATCATATTGATCTGCGTGAAAAAAGGCAATCCAGGATACTTGCTTTCGAGGGTGGAAGTTTTTTCGATTCAGCCGGAGGGCACGAAGCCTGATCCGGCGTCCGCGCCGCACAGTGCGGGCAAACGGCACACAAATGGCGCGCCGGAGGGCGGAAAACTTTTGCTTTCGGATAAAAACTTTCGATATGCGCAGAGAAAACGGCAGCTTGCGCAGCCGCGGAGGCCGGCGGCCGTTTTCAGAAGAGGTGTCTGTTATGTTTCGACGTTCCAAGCAGCAAAAGCTTCCTTACCGCAAAAAGGTGTTGATCGCGTTTTTTCTCATCACGACGTGCCTGCTGGGCATGTTCGCCCTGTTTTCGTTTGCGAAGTTTTCCAACGAGGCCAAGCGCACCATGCTGCGCTCCATGCAGGACAATCTGGACAATATGACAGTCAGCATCGAGCAGGCCGTATCGGATACGGATTACATTCTGTCCAGCGTCCATGCCGATAAAAACGTACAGGCAGCCCTGTCCGTCCGCGACGGTGATATGAGCCAGTATTCCGCCATGGCGGCAAAGCTTCAATATTCGCTGCTCAACAGCGATATCTTCCGGCGGCGTGCAAAGTCGGTGCAGCTGTTTTCGTTTGATCCCTCCGGCTACCCGAATTACACCGGAAGCAGCATCTACAGCAACCTGCTTTACAACTGCGCCGTCGTCTCGGAGCAGGCATGGTACAGGGAGACGCTGAAAGCGAAAGGAACCACATGCTGGTTTTACAACACGGAGGACCCGCTAGCGGGCGAAAATACGCTGTTTGCCACGCGGTGCGTCGTTCGGATCACTGCGCCGTCGGAGCAGATCGGCATGATCCGCGTGGTCATCCGGACGCGGGATATGTCCCGGCTGCTGCACGCGAGCGCGTTTGAAGGCGGCGCGGCAGCGCTGTGCATCGACGGGCATTACCTGACGGAGGACGGCACAGAGCTTCCGGAGGAATCCGGCCTGCGCCGGACATTTGACGAGATGCTCGAGGCGGGCGAAAATTCGGTTTCCGGCGGCACATATGTTGCGGCGTGCCGCGATATTCCCGGAACGCAGTGGAAGGCTTTTCTCGCAGTTCCGGCCCGGACGGTCCGTGCCGCCAGCTATGACTATCTGCTGCTGACGCTCGGCGTCGTATTTCTGCTGGCGCTGCTGGCGTTTTTGTTCAGCCACATGCTTTCGGCATATCTTCTGCGGCCAATCAACGATCTTTGCAGCCACATGGACGAATTCAATACCCGATTGCAGCTGGATGTTCCGCAGGATTCCGACGAGGAGATCAGCCGCCTTTACAGCAGCTTCAACGCCATGAGCAAGAAGATCGACGGCCTGATCGCGCGCGAAAAGTCCATTGAAAAGCAGAAGCAGGCTGCGGAGATGCGCGCGCTGCAGGCGCAGATCAATCCGCACTTCATTTACAACACGCTGGAATCCATCCGCGCGCTGGCGATCCGCAGCCACGCCGACAGCGTTGTGGAGATGACGACGGCCTTCGGCACCTTCCTGCGCGGGAGCCTCAATTACGGACGGCACTATACCACGATTCAGGACGAGCTGACCCATGTGCGGGCCTATGTGGAGATTCAGAAGATCCGTTTTCAGAATGCGTTTTTCTTTAGCTGTACGGCAGACCCGCGCGTCCAGAATTACCTGATCCCGAATCTGACGGTGCAGCCGTTGGTCGAGAACTGCATTCTGCATGGGCTGGATGATCTGGACGGGCCGGGACTGATCGAGCTGGACTGCCGCCCGGAGGGCGAACAAATCGTGCTCAGCGTCTCTGACAACGGCTGCGGCGCAGATCTCACGGAGCTGGAACGGCTGTCCCAGACGCAGCCTGCCGACATGGATGAAAACCGGTATTACTGCCTGCGCAATATCCGCATCCGGCTGGAGCATTTCTTTCAGCATGCGGAGCTTCATTTCAGCATCAACGACTGGGGCGGCCTGACGGTCACGATCCGGTTTGAACAGAAGCTGACCGTGCAGGATTCGGATTGACGGGTGGAGGGAACAGAAGCATGAAAATTTCAATTTTTATCGTTGACGACGAGCCCCTGATCGTAGAGGGGCTTCTTGCGACCATCGGGTCGCTGGGCCTGCCGGTAAACGTCGTCGGATACGCCTACAGCGGAGAGCTTGCCCTTGAGGAGATCAAGCAGAAGCGGCCGCAGATCCTTTTGTGCGATATCCGGATGCGGAAGATGAGCGGACTGGAGTTGTGCAGACAGGTCTACATGCTGCTTCCACAGATCAAGACCATTTTTCTCAGCGGCTACAGCGATTTTTCCTATGTCCAGACGGCCCTGAAATATCAGGCGGCGGACTATCTGCTCAAGCCCGTGCAGGCGGGGGAGCTTTCCGCAAGCCTGCTCAGAGCCATGCAGGCCATTGAGCAGCAGCAGAAAAACAAGCATACCATCGTGCAGCTCCGCAACTATCTCGACGCCAGCCGTCCATATATCCGCGAGCTGTTTTTCGCCTACATCAAGACCTTCCCCTATGCGGAGTCCGAGCAGTTTCCACTGTATCAGATCTTTGAGATCCCGCCGCAGACGGAGCTGTTCCTCCCGCTGCACATTGCGTTTCCGGGAGTGGAGAGCCTGTTTGACCCGGCCGCGTTCGAGACGAATGACAGCCTGTTCCATCTGGTCGATTGCAGTCTGACGGCGCAGGAGCTGCCGCATCTGTCGTTTTTCGACAGCGATTCGCTGCTTTATATCCTCTTGCTGACGCCAGACGCAAGTGTATCCCTGTCCGCCGTCGAGGAGGCTGCGGAGCGGGTGCGGGAGCTTTTGATTCTGAACAAATCGCCGGTTTTTTCGATTGGGATCGGAAACGCCGTAAAAACACTGGCGGAGGTCCCAGACGCGGCGCTGTCGGCCAAGCGTGCCAGCAGTTTTCATTTTCTGCTTGGACTGAACAATGTACTCTCTGCGCGCGACGCAGCGTTTCTGGAGGTCAGCGGAGACGCGGCCGGAACGGATACATTCGAGGATGCCATCGTACAGAGCGTCTACGCGGAGAACGTGGACTCCACAGATAAGAACATCCGGCGGTATCTGCTGCATCTGTGCAGCGCCGATGCGCAGCTGCCCAGCGTGCAGCAAAATGTGATCGAGCTGTTTTTCCATTTGCTCAACAGTGTTTTCGCCAATACGCAGGAGCGTGAGCGTCTGAGCGATGACGCCCGCGATTTTACGGGATGCCTCTGGCGGGCCGTCAGCGTGGCGGAGATCCAGGCGCTCCTGTATGGCTACTGTGTGCGCTGCATTGAGTATCTGCATGTCCGGCGTAGCGATAAGACATCAGCCCTGATCGCCCAGATCAAACAGATCATTGAGCAGGACTATAAGGACGTTTCGCTCAACAGCATCTGCGACAGGATCGGGCTTTCGCCGAGCTATACGAGCAATTTGTTCAGCAGCATCGAGAAAAGCACCATCAAGAGCTATATTATTGCGACAAAAATCCGAATCGCAAAGACGATGCTCTGTGATCCCTCCGTTCGGATCTATGAGGTGGCGGAGGCGGTGGGCTATGCCGATACGAAGTATTTCAGCCAGATGTTCCGAAAGCAGACGGGGCTCAGCCCGGAGCAGTACCGCCAGCAGCTGGGATGCAGCTGAAAATAACTGCTGGATAAGTCAGAAAATAGAATAGAAAAATGGGAGAAGCCGCACAAACGCGGCTACTCCCATTTTTATATCCGAAAATTGCAAATAGATGGCTGCTCCGGCGCATTTACAGAACGGCTGCGAGCACCTTTTGCAGGGCGGCCACATCCACGGCGCGTGGTTGGCAGCCGCTCCGGACGGCAAGCGCCGCAGCCGTACCGGCGGCTTCGCCGGTCGCCATGCAGGCGGGCATGATCCGAATGGAACCCTGCGCGTCATGAGACGCGCTGATGCAGCGTCCGGCGACCAGAAGGCCGTCAAGCGTGCGCGGAACGAGGCAGCGATAGGGAATGTCGTATGCGCTCCGCTCGCTCTGGATAAAGCGGGCGCCCCACTTTTTTCCGGACGGGTCATGGATATCGATGCAGTAGCCGTTGTGTGCGATGGCGTCCGGGAACTGCCGCCCCTGCAGAACATCCTCGCCGCTCAGCTCATAGACGCCGCGGATCCGGCGCGTTTCACGGATGCCGATGCCGTTCGGCGTGCTGGCGATATAGGCGTTCTGCATGCCGTCGATGTAGTCGTTGAAGAAGTGCATCATGCCGCGCAGCTGACGCCGGGCCTCAATATTTGCCTGCGTAAGCTCCTGCGGATCGGTCGCATCCAGACCGGAGACGCGGGTCACATTGACGTAGGTCAGCTCGCCGTCGCGGCAGGTACCGGCCCAGAAATCATGGTCCTCGTGGTCGAACAGCTGCATCCTGCGCAGAACATCGTTCCATTGCGTCAGCTTTCCAGTCACATGCGTATTATAGGCGTGATCGGCGCCGAGCGGCGTGGACACAATCGGGCTGAGCGGGAAGCGTGAGGATACCTTTTCAACATCCACGTTTGCCATCCGGCAAACGAGGCTCATGGCCTGCGTCATATGGTCGCCGTCGCGGCCCTGCGCGAACTGGCCTCCGGCGAAGTAGACGAGATCGGCGTCGCCCGTTGCGTCTACAAAGCACTTTGCCTCCAGCTGTGTCAGACCGGCCTTGTTGGCGACGGTGATGGCGCAGAGCCTGCCGTTCTCGACCCGGCAGGCGCAGACGACGCTGTCATACAGCAGCGTGCACCCGCATTCCAGCAGCATCTGTTCCGCGCAGATCTTCACCCATTCCGGGTCGATCATCGTAATGGAGTCCACATGTCCGCCGCTGGTCAGGATGTGCGGCAATGCGGCCTGCTCGGCCTGCATCCGCTGCACCAGCTCCTCGCCGACGCCGCGAATCACCTGAACACGATTTCGGTTGAAGAAATTCAGAAACGGAAGTCCGGAGGCCGCGCAGCCGCCGACAAAGGCGTTCTTTTCGATCAGAAGGGTCTTTGCACCGTTTCGGGCGGCGGCGACCGCCGCGGCAATGCCTGCCGGGCCGCCTCCGCAGACGATCACGTCATATGCTTTTGTCTGCATTTACGCGCGCCTCACCATTCCGCGACCGTTCCGTCGCTGTCGCGCCAGATCGGATTGTGCCAGCTGTGGCCTTCCTTCGCCATTTCGCGCACATGCTCCTCATCGACCTGAATGCCGAGGCCCGGCCCGGTCAGGCGGCGGCAGATGCCGTTTTCAAAATGGAAAACCTCCGGGTTTTTCAGGTATTTCAGCGGATCATAGGTCTGGTTGTAGTGAATTCCGGCGCTCTGTTCCTGAATGAACGCATTCGGCGTGCAGAAATCGACCTGAAGGCAGGCGGCCAGCGCAATGGGGCCAAGCGGGCAGTGCAGCGCGACGGACACATCGAAGGCCTCTGCCATGGCTGCGATCTTCCGCGCTTCCAGAATACCGCCGCAGTGGCTGACGTCCGGCTGAACGATGTCAATGCCGCCCTTCGTCAGGATGTTCTTGAAGCCCCAGCGGGTGAAGTTCCGCTCGCCGGTTGCAATGGGAATATGGCAGGAGCGCGCCAACTCCGGGAAGCACTCCTCGTTTTCACACAAAACGGGCTCTTCCACGAACATCAGTCGGTATGGCTCCAGCTCGTGCATCAGCACCTTTGCCATGGACTTGTGGACACGGCCGTGGAAATCGACGGCGATGCGCATATTGGGATCGACCTCGCGCACAGCGGCGACGCGCTGCACGGTCGCGTCCAGCTTGTCATAGGTGTCGATCCAGCGAAGCTCGTCCGTGCCGTTCATTTTGACGGCGCGATAGCCCTGCGAGATGGCGATTTTGGCTTCCTCCGCCGTATTGCGGGGATGGTCGCCGCCAATCCAGCGGTAGACCTCGATCTGGTCGCGAACCTTGCCGCCCAGCAGCTCATGAACGGGAACGCCCAGCGCCTTGCCCTTGATGTCCCACATGGCCTGCTCCAGACCGGAGATCGCGCTTGTCAGGATGGGGCCACCGCGATAGAAGCCGCCGCGGTAGAGCATCTGGAAGGCGTCCTCGATCTGCGTGGCGTCCTTGCCGATGAGCTGCTCGGTCAGCTCGCGCACGCACGCCTCAACGGACTGCGCCTTGCCCTCGACAATCGGCTCACCCCAGCCGGTCAGGCCGGATGAGGTCGTCATTTTCAGAAACAGCCAGCGCGGCGGGACGCGGAACAACTCGACTTTCTCGATTTTCATACTTTTCCTCCGTTTCCGTGTGATCTCAATATTTTCATAATGTGAAAATTATTATTGCATTGTGAAACCCCCTCAAAAAAGATATAGCATGCCTGCGGCGGAATGTCAAGTGCCTGTGTCAACGGCCCCGAGCAGCGCGCTGATCTGTCCGGCAATGGCCCCCAGACGCGGCAGAGCCGAATGGAGAAGATTCTCGGTCAGGCGCTCCGGCGGCGCGGAAATGCTGACGGCGGCGACGGGGCTGCCGTGGTCGTCCCGGATGGCGACCGCCGCGCAGCAAACACCGGCTTCATGCTCTTCCCGGTCCAGCGCGTAGCCCTGTTTTCGGATCGAGGCAAGCTCCTGCTCCAGCGCGGGGAGAGTCACGATGGTCGTGGGTGTGTACTGCACCGGCTGCGTCCGGCTCCAGATCGCGCGGACCTCCGGCTCCGGCAGCAGCGCAAGAATGCTCTTGCCGACGCCGGTGCAATACATCGGATTGCGCATACCGACACAGGAGGACATACGCACGGTGGACACGAACGGCTCGGCCTTGTAGAGATAGGCAATTTCGTCGCCCTCACGCTGGACGAGGTGGACAGCCTCGCCGGTGGCTCTGGCGAATTCATCGAGGAGCGGCCGCGCGGCCTCCAGAATCTGAAGCACGCCGGAGACGCGGCTTCCGACGGCAAAAAGACGCAGGGTCAGGCGGTATTTTCCGCTGAGAAGATCCTTTGTGGTGTAGCCGCGTGCCGCCAAAGCACTGACGAGCCGGTGCGTGGTGCTGATATGCAGGCCGACTGCGGCCGAGAGTGCGGACAGGGTCATGCCCTGCGGCGTCTGGGAGAGGGCTTCCAGAATATCCAGCGCCCGGTCGAGCGATTGTACGGGGGTGTTTGCTTCTGCCATGACTTTTCTTCCTTTCTGCCTGCGCTCAGATCGATGATAAAAACCGGTCGATATATTGCAGCGCCGCGCCTGTAGCGGCAGGGTAGGTCGATACCATGCCCTTTTCAAGCCGCAACTCGCACATTTCGGCCTCCTGAACGTGGCTCCGGATGTATTCCATGTCCTCCGGAAGCATCTGCTCGGCGATGCAGCCGCCGAGCAGGATGGTCTGATCGAGCACAAAGCGGATGCTGTCGATGGAAAAGGCTAAATGCTGCAAATATTCCTCCCAGATTCTGCGCATGGAGGCGCTGCCGCCCCGGAGCCGGTCGAAAAAGGCTTCCAGACTACAGCCGGAGGCCAGCTCCAGCCGTTCGCCGGAGCAATAGGTCTCCATGCAGCCCCTCCGCCCGCAATAGCACTGCGGGCCGTTCGGCACGAGGCACATATGCTCGATCGCACCGCTGCGAAGGTTGTCGCCGTGCAGGATCCTTCTGTCGAGGACGACCGCGCCGCCGATATTCCGGTTCAGACCGAGATAGATCGCGTCCTTCAAATCGCTTCGCCGCCAGATCTCGGCAAAGGCTGCAGCCTCGGCGTCATGAATGAGCATGGCGGGGACGTTCAGCTCCTGCGCGAAGTCGTTCAGCGTTGTTCCGGTGTTTTGGAGAACCTTTCCGTAAACGATCCGGCTGCCGTCGTCGGAGACCAGCCCCTGCACGGCGATCCCGACGCCAAGCAGACGCTCTGGCGGGAGCGCCAGTTCCAGCGCAAGCTGCCTGACGTTGGCGCTCAGCATACACTGATATACCCGGCTGTTTTCATACGGCACACGCAGAGAGCGGGAGGCAAGCCGGTTCCCGAACAGATCGATCGCGACCAGATCGACCGTGTCCTTCAAAAGCTCCACGCCGATGGCATAGCGCGCCGCTGCGTCGCATTCCAGCGCCTGCGGCCGGCGTCCGCCGCGGGAATCCGACAGGCCGGACATGCGCACAAGGCCCTCCTGCTCCAGAAACCGCAGATCCTGCGCGATGGTCGGCAGGCTCAGCTGAAGCTGCTGCTGGATCTCCTGCCTGGTTGCACCGCCGCTGCGATAGATGAAATTGTAGATGCTGCTGATGTTTTTCCGGCGAAGCTCGGCTGAGGTCATTTTCTGCATACGCGAATTCACATCCCATTACTTTTATAAAAGTCTTTCCTTTATTTTAGCGGATTTCCAGGGCAAATGCAATGCTTGAATTTGACTTTTATAAAAGGGCTTGCTTTCGTGCTTTTCTGAACAAAAACGACAGAAAAATTTCTGTGATTCCGCATAATTGCCGCGGAAAATCGGGCGTGCTATACTGCGTTCAGAGATATATAAATACACTTTCTATATTGGAGGCATATCATGCTCCTTTTGGCGATCGACATTGGAACCTCGTCCTGCAAGCTGGCGCTGTTCCGGGAGGACGGCACACCGGCGGGCAGCGTTACACGCGGCTATCCGCTCTATACGCCGGCCCCCGGCTGCGTGGAGCAGGACGCGGATTCCTGGTGGGACGCGGTTTGCGGCGGGTGCCGTGAGCTGCTGGCGCAGCCCGGTATCCGCGCGGAACAGATCGCGGCCATCGGGATCGACGGGCAGAGCTGGGCGGCCATTCCGGTTGACGCGGAGGGAAATGTGCTGCGCAGAACGCCCATCTGGATGGATACGCGCGCAAAGGAGGTCTGCGCCCGCTATGAGGCACGGATCGGCGCGGAGCGGATCTTCCAAACCGCCGGAAACCCGTTTTCTCCTTCGTATACGCTGCCGAAAATCCTCTATTTCATGGAGCATGAGCCGGAGCTTGTCCGCCGGACGCGGGCCTTCCTGCAAAGCAACAGCTTTATTGCCTACCGACTGACGGGCGTGATCTCGCAGGATCTGTCCCAGAGCTACGGCTATCACAACTTTGACCAGCACACGCTGCAATACGATGATGCGCTGACGCAGGCGTTTGGACTGGAACGGCGCTTCCTGCTGGATATGGTTCCCTCTCAGCAGGTGATCGGACATGTCACGGAGGCGGCCGCCGCGTGTACCGGGCTGCTGGCCGGAACGCCGGTCGTCGCGGGAGGGCTGGATGCGGCATGCAGCACACTCGGCGTCGGCGTGACGCAGCCGGGGCAGGCTCAGGAGCAGGGCGGACAGGCCGGAGGTATGAGCATCTGCATGGATCGCGCCTGCGCCCATCCGGCGCTCATCCTCAGTCCGCATGTGGTCGGCGGACGCTGGCTGCTGCAGGGCGGAACGGTTGCGGGCGGCGCAAGCCTCAACTGGTTTGCACAGCAATTCCCGCCGCAAAACGAAACGCAGGGCGTATTCCGGCGCTTGAGCGAGGAAGCATCTGCTGCGCCGCTCGGTGCGAACGGTCTGCTGTTCCTGCCCTATCTGAACGGAGAGCGCTCTCCGATCTGGAATCCGGAGGCGTGCGGCCTGTTTTTCGGCGCGTCGCTTTCGACGACGCATGCGGACTTCGTCCGCGCGACTATGGAAGGCGTTGCGTACTCTCTCCAGCACAATCTGCTCTGCGCAGGACAGGCCGGTGCGCAGGTCGGGGAGCTGCGCGCCACCGGCGGCAGCGCGGCCAGCGAGATCTGGTGCCAGATCAAGGCGGATGTCACGGGCGTCAGCCTGCTCGTGCCGGATTCCGATTCGTCGGCGGTCACGGGCGCCGCAATTCTTGCGGGCCTCGGCGTCGGAATGTTTGCGTCGGAGGAAGCGGCGGTTTCGGCCTTTGTCCGCACCCGGCGGCGCCATACGCCGGAGCCGGAGGCACACGAAACGTACCGGCAGGGCTTCTCCCTCTATCGAAAGCTATATGAAGCAAATAAAGAGCTGATGGCGGAGCGGAGCGCCTATGCGCGGATGCTCCACACATACAACGAAAAAGAAAGGATGCAGCAGAGATGAAAGCAGCAGTTCTGTATAAAAAAGGCGATTTCCGGCTCGGAGACTGGCCAACGCCCAAGCCCGCGCCGGGAGAAATTCTGATCCGCGTCCGCGAGTGCGGCATCTGCGGCAGCGATGTTCCCCGTATCTGGGGCGACGAGGCGCATTTCTTCCCGATTGTTCTGGGACATGAGTTTTCCGGCGAGGTCGCGGAGCTTGGCGAGGGCGTGACCTCTTTCGCGGTCGGCGACCGCGTCGCGGGCGTTCCGCTCAAGCCCTGTATGCAGTGCGAGGACTGTATGCGCGGAAATTATTCCCTTTGCCGTCATTATCAGTTTATCGGCTCCCGCCAGCAGGGCGCGTTTGCCGAATATGTCGCAGTCCCGGCGCAGAATGCGGTAAAAATCTCCGACAGCGTCACGTTTGAAATGGGCGCGCTGTTTGAGCCGTCCACTGTTGCGCTGCACGGCATTCGCTGCTCCGGTATGCGCGGCGGGCAGGATGTCGCCATTCTCGGCACGGGCAACATCGGCATTCTTGCCATGCAGTGGGCGAAGATCATGGGCGCAAAGCGCACGGCGGTTTTCGATATTTTTGACGAGCGGCTGGAGCTGGCGGCCCGCCTTGGCGCGGATGCCGTTTTCAACACTACGAAGGAAAACTGGCTGGAGGAGGCGCTTGCCTATACGGGCGGACGCGGCTTCGAGCAGGTCTTTGAGACCGCAGGCCAGCCCGCGACGATCAAAAACGGCTTCCGCCTCGTCTGCAACCACGGCCAGATGACCTGCATCGGCACGCCGCATAAGGATCTGGCCTTCGGCTGGCAGGAATGGGAGGCACTCAACCGCAAGGAATTCCATCTGACGGGCACATGGATGAGTTATTCCGCACCGTTCCCCGGTGCGGAATGGACGCAGACCGCACATTACTTCTCGACCGGTCAGCTGAAGCTTGATCCGAGCATGATCTACGCCCGGATTCCGCTCAGCCGCTGCACAGAGGCCGCAGAGCTGTTCCTGACGCCCGGACTGGTCAAGGGCAAGGTGCTGCTCGTGAACGATATTACAGAATAAAAGAGGGAGGACAGTATGCATCCGATACAGAAGATCGTACAGGCACAGAAGCAGGGCCGGACGGCCGGTATTTACTCCTGCTGCAGCGCCAATGAATTTGTCCTGCTGGCGGCTCTGGAGCGCGGCAAGCAGCGCAATACGCCCGTCCTGATCGAGGCGACGGCCAATCAGGTCAATCAATTCGGCGGCTACACCGGCATGAAGCCGAGCGATTTTTATGCCTATGTGCAGACGCTGATCGTCCGGACCGGCATCGACCCCGCGCAAGTCATCCTTGGCGGCGACCATCTGGGGCCGCTGACGTGGACGGCGCTTCCGGAGACGCAGGCGATGGAGTACGCAAGGGAGCTGGTGCGCCAGTTCGTTCTGGCCGGATTCACCAAGATCCATCTGGATACCAGTATGCGCGTTGCGGACGACGATGAAAACGCACGTCTTTCCGACGAAACGATCGCACGGCGCGGCGCGGAGCTTTGCGCCGTCTGCGAGCAGGCGTATGCCGAGCGCAGACAGGCGCATCCTGATGCGGAGGCCCCCGTTTACATCATTGGCAGCGAGGTGCCGATCCCCGGCGGCGCACAGCAGGCGGAGGACGGCGTCGGCGTCACCAGACCGGAGGACTGCCTTGCCACCTACCGCACGTTCCGGCAGGCGTTTGAAGCGCACGGCCTTGCGGATGCGTGGACGCGCGTGGTGGGCATGGTCGTTCAGCCGGGCGTGGAATTCGGCAACGACGAGGTCTTTGCATACGACTCCGCCGCAGCACAGGATCTGACCGCGCTGCTCAAGCAGCTGCCCGTCGTTTTCGAGGGACACTCCACGGACTATCAGCCGCCGGAGGCTCTGCGCAGCATGGTGCGGGACGGCATCGCTATTTTGAAGGTCGGCCCGGCGCTGACGTTCGGCCTGCGCGAGGCGCTCTTTGCGCTGGAATGCATCGAACGGGAGCTGCTGCGCGGCAGCGGCGTTCCGATGAGTGATTTCCGCGCGACACTGGAATATCAGATGCTGCAAAACGACGGCAACTGGAAAAAGCACTATCATGGCGACGGCAATCAGCAGCGCCTTGCCCGAGCATTCTCCTTCTCGGACCGCGCGCGCTACTATCTGCCGCAGGAGGCTGTCCAGCACAGCATTGCGCGCCTGCTGGAAAACCTCCGTCAGGTTCGAATCCCGGCCTCTCTGCTCAGCCAGTATATGCCGCTGCAATATGCCGCGCTGCGCGACGGCAGGCTCGACGGTACGCCGGAGTCGCTGATCCTCGACCGCATCGGCAATTACATTGACGATTATCTCTACGCCACCATTTCGGATACCTGACGGCCGACTCCGCCTGCGGCCAGCCCTTTCCGGCTGCATGCGGACGGCTGACAAATGCCCCGCAGCTGCAATCGTGAACAGCTGCGGGGCATATTTCGTGCGGGATAAAAGTTGCCAGGAGCGATTGCGAAGGAATGCGGCCCGTGGGCGTGTTTCCCGTCTGGGAGCGCAAAAAGGGGCCTGACATTCCGTGTCAGGCCCCGTGTGAAATTGAAACAGGACAAAAGAAAGCGGATATCAGCGCTGCACTCTGCCGGAGGCGTTGCCGGCAGCCAGCGCCTCGACCTCGGAAACGCTGACCAGATCGAAGTCGTGCTCGATGCTGTGCTTGAGGCAGGAGGCGGCTACCGCGAAATTGACGGTGTCCTGCGGGGCCTTTCCGTTCAGCATGGCATAGATAAGGCCCGCGCCGAAGGAGTCGCCGCCGCCGACGCGGTCAACGATGCGGATGTGATAGGTCGGAGAGAAGTAAGTCTCGCCGCCGGTATACAGCATAGCCGCCCAATCGTTGTCGCTGGCAGAGATCGAGCCGCGCAGCGTGATGGCGACGGCCTTGAAGCCGAAGCGCGCGCAAAGCTGCTCGGCAACGGAGCGGTAGCCCTCGCGGCTCAGCTTTCCGGCTGCAATGTCCGTGCCGGACGCCGCAATGCCGAATACATCCTTGGCATCCTCCTCATTGGCGATGCAGACGTCCACATAGGGCATGAGCTTCGACATGACGGCGTTTGCCTGTGCGCTGGTCCAGAGCTTTTTGCGGAAGTTCAGGTCGCAGGAAATGGTGACACCGTGAGCCTTTGCGGCCTTGCAGGCCTCCAGACAGATTTCCGGCAGCTCTCCGCCGAGGGCGGGCGTAATGCCGGTCCAGTGGAACCAAGCCACGTTTTCAAAGATCGCGTCCCAGTCAAATTCCGATACGGCGGCCTTGGCGATGGCAGAGTCGGCGCGGTCATAAATGACCTTGGAGGCGCGCTGCGAAGCGCCTTTTTCGACATAGTAGAGGCCGAGGCGGTCGCCGCCGCGCAGGATCAGACTCGTGTCCACGCCGAACCGGCGCAGCTCGTTGACGGCGCATTGGCCGATCTCGTGCGCGGGAACCTTGCTGACGAATGCAGCGTCCATACCAAACTGTGCAAGGCCGACGGCAACGTTTGCTTCTCCACCGGCATAGCTTGCTTCGAAGCGGTCTGCCTGAACAAAGCGCCGATAGCCCTCCGGATTCAGGCGCATCATGATCTCGCCGAAGGTGATGACTTTTTTCATATGCTGTTTCCTCCTGCCTTACGCCTGTGCGTTTTCACACAGCGCGTGTGCCAGCGCGGTGATCTTGTCCCATGCGCCTTCTTCGATCCATTCCTTGTTGACCAGCTTTCCGCCGACGCCGGCGCCGACGCAGCCGGCCTTGATAAACTCGGCGACGTTCTTTTCGCTGACGCCGCCGACAGCCAGCATCGGAATATGACCGAGCGGGCCGCGGAGCGCCTTGATATAGTCCGCGCCGAGAACACCGGCGGGGAATACCTTTACAAAATCCGCGCCTGCGTCATAGGCGACACGCACCTCCGACGGCGTCATGGCGCCGGGCATGGAGAGCATTCCAAGCGCCTTCGTTGCGCGGATGACCTCAACGTCCGTGTCCGGAGAGACGATGAACTGCGCGCCCGCGTCGTGCGCAAGCTGCACGAGCTTCGGACTCGTGACCGTTCCGGCGCCGACGACCATACGGTCGCCCATCGCCGCGCGGATCTCGCGGATGGAATCGGCGGTTTTGTAAAACTCGTCCGGATTCCCGAGACGGAAGGTGACCTCCATTGCGCGGATGCCGCCGTCATACAGGGCCTGCGCAAGCTCCGTGAAATGTCCGTCAAGTCCGCGGACGATGGCGACGATCCGGGTCTGGCGAACCATGTCGTAGATTTGCTCGTTTTTCAAGAAAATACCTTCTTTCTGTGCGTGACCCGGCAAAGCGCCCCGTCCGAATGCACCGGAAAACGCCGCCACATCGGAGAAGCGGGCGGTGTTCCGCGCTGCGGAGCAAAAAGCGGCGGCCGGGCCGGTCATGACCGTTTCCTGTTTGAAAAGCAGGGAAAATAAATCCGTGAAGGGCGAAAACGCCCCGAACGACGTCTGGTGAGTCCTGCCCTTCGGTTTCGCAGAAACAACGCAGGGATGCTGAGCGCGGCGGTGCTTCCGGGGGATGCGACGTGGCTTCTTCACAGAGCAGACGGCTTTTTTACTATACTATACAAAAGTCCTGAAATCAAGCGCTCCTTTGCCGCTTTGTCCGAAAAGACGGTCTGAAAAGCGCTGCCGCCGCTGCGGCTGAAAAGGGAAGGTTGAAAAGGGGAGGCTGCAAAGAAGCTTCCCTGTCGATGGGAACAGGGAAGCCTTTTGTGCGGGAAGCGGTCTCAGCCGAGCAGATCGTGCCCTTCCTCCAACTTGAAAAGCTGGAAATAGGAGTCGATGAGCGGCTTCGTTTCCAGAAAACAGCGCTTGATGAGGCCCACCCGTTCATCCGTCATCTGCGAGAGCGGCATGGAGACGCTGAGCGCGGCGACGATGCGCGGGCCGTTGCAGAGCGGGATCGCAATGCAGAATATCGCGTCGCGGGCCTCCGCCGTTTCGTATGCGAAGCCCTCCTTCCGATAGAGCAGAAGCTGGGCGTAGAGAATATCGATGGAGCCGACGGTGTTCGGCGTATAGCGCTCGAGCGGGCCGGGATAAAGGTGACGGAGCTCTTCCAGCGAGTAGTTGAAGAGGAGCGCCTTGCCCATAGCGGAGCAGTATGCCGGAAAGCAGATGCCTGCAGTGTGATTGAGCGCGTTTTGCGAGGACTTTTCCGGGGCGCTGACATAGATATAGGAGACACGTCCCCGATCCAGAATGCCGAGGTTGCAGACCTCGCCGCAGATCTCGCTGATGCGGTTCATCTGGGAACGGACATAGTTGATAACAGCGGCACGGTTTTCATAGGTACCGCCGATGAGATACGTCTGCTGGCCGATGAAGTACTTTCCGGTTTCCGGGTTGCGAAAGAGAAATTCGCGGTCTTCCATTGTGTGAGCAATGGGAAAAATGCTGCTTTTGGGAGCATTCATGCTCTTGGCAAGCTCCGTGAGCGTCATACCGCCGGAGCGATCGGCAAGCAGCTCCAGAATATCCAGAACGCGCGTGGTTGCGTTATGCGGCGTATCCATAATTCAAAAATACCTCGATTCTGCGGCGCTTTTCCGGAAATGCGGAAAAGGCAAAATGCTGTTTTTACCATACTATACAAAAGTCGTGAAATCAAGCACTTTCTTCCGCCGGATGCCGGAAAAAGCCGGCCGCAGATGCAGAGCGCCGCGCAATGGATGCACAGAAACGCGGACGGGCGTTCAGCGAAGCACGATGTCGATCATTTTGGAGGGCGCGTCCGCATTGGAAGAGCGGATGGTGAGGACGCCGTTGTCGCCAAGGCAGGAGGCGGCGCATACCTCGCCCTCCGCGGTGCGGATCAGAGAGGATTCCGGCGAGGCGGCGCAGCCGTTCCATTGCAGCTCGACCGTGATCGTCTCGTTTTCCCGGTCAAAGCCCCAGATGTGGATGGTGCCTGTTTCGGCGTCCCATGTATAATTGCGGATCATGCCCGTGCAGGAAAGAATGTATGGCATATGCTCGCCCAGAGAGGCCGCGAAGGGAAGATTATAGTCCCGGCCGACGCCCCAGTCTGCGCTGCCGACATACTGATAGCTCAGCGGGCCGTTGACGGCCTTGAGGAAGAGGGCGGCGAAACGAATGATGTAGACACTGTTGCGTTCAGCGATACTGTCGATCGGCGTGCGTCCGTCGTAATCGTTCTGAAGACCGATGTGGAAGCCACGATAGGGATGGAATTTTTCCTGATAATCCATTTCCGTTTGCAGAATGATGGCGAAGAACTGCGCAAAGAGCGGGTCGCCCGTGACCTTGCTCAGGTAGGGCAGGCAGTCGAGATAATCGTTGACGCGCATCGGCAGATCGAATGCGGAATAGAAATCCTGCTCACGGATCAGACCGCGGGTGCGATGCGAGAAGCCGGGGATCTCGATGGGAATGACGCAGACGAACTGATAAATAAACGCATCCTTGGCCATTTGCAGATAACGCGCCTCGCCGGTCTGCTGGTGACGCTGCATACAGTAGCAGACAAAGCCCATCAGGCCCATGGTGTCGTTGTCCTTCGGAGGCGTGCCGCCGCCGACCCATGCGCCGCCGTCCATGCAGTTGTCGGCGAAATCGTTGAGACGGACGTAGCGGCGGTAAACATGTTCTTCGACCAGATCGCGGCAGCGGCGGATCTCCTCGTCGCCGGTATCCTGATACATGTAGTTCATTGCCATCAGGGCCTCGGATACGGCGGCGCACTGCACGTCGTATTCGCCCATCGCGTTGTAATTCCGCCCGAGCGAGCCATCCTTGCCGACAGAGGCCATCACCGTGCGGATGGTCCGCTGCGCGGCCTCCTTCCACTCGGCATGATCGACGCCCTCATGCGCTTTGACCTCGTCATAGAGCATATACAGATGATACGCGCCGAGGCACATATCGCCGATGTTATAGATGTACTTGGCCAGCGGTGCAGAGAGCAGTCCGGCGGAGCTGGAGAAAAGCTTCGCGGTATCCGAATTCACATTCGTAAACAGGCCGTTCGGAAGCTGGCTTGCGACAAGGAAATCCGCCATCTCAAAGGCGCGTTCCCGCGCCCAGACCTCGCCGGGGAGCCTGCGCCAGTAATGATAAAGCTCATAGCCGAGCTGGCAGAGCGGGCCCGGGCAGATGTCCTTGGAGTACCAGCCGTGCGGAACGGTGGAATCGCACCGCCCAGTATCCGTGCGGATGAGCTGCGTATAGCCCTTGCCAGGAATATATCCGGGCGCGTTTTTGTAGAGAGAATAAAGCTGCTCCTTGGCTTCCTCCACGCCATACTGGATGTGCGGCTTCTTATCGTAGCCGTTGCAGTCGATGTAGCCCTTGAGGCAGTCATACTGCGTCTGTCCCATGGAGACGATGAAGCGGAAGGTGCGGATGGAGTCGCGGCGCTCCTTCTCCAGATCAACATGCAGCAGCTCCAGTTCGGTGATGCATTGCAGATCGAGGTGGCGCGCCATGCCCTTGAAGGGAGAATAGATGCGGAAGGGGGCGTCAGGGGCGCCCTTGGGGTCAAGCTCAAAGCGCCCCTGGTCGAACGGGTCGTCCAGATGATAGCCGACGCAGAGGAAATGATCCCTGCCGTCAAGCTGCTCACAGCCGAAGCTGACGGGCATACGGCTGATATCGGTCTCCACGCTCCAGCGCTCAGAGCCGGCATACAGCGTGTCCTCATAGGGGTATTTCAGAAATACGGCCTTCGGGGCATAGAAGGGGATGGGCGCGTATACGCGATGGTAAACAGGGTGGATGGGATCGATCTCATAGGTAAAGGTGACGGCCGGTGCGTCGGCGGTCATTACGGCGGTCACGCGGATGCCGAGTTTCCCGCAGACGCCCTCAAAAAGAAGCGAAGCCCGCTGCGGCGTATCCTCGAGCACACGCCAGCTGCTCAGCGTATAGACGGACTGGTTGGATTCCTCTGCAAGGAAGAAGGGAACCGGATCGCCAAGCGGCGTTTCGTTCCAGCAGAAGCAGCCGAGGCCCCAGCGGCCGTCGGACTGAATGGGACGCCATTCGGCGCCAAGAGAATTTTTCAGGGACGGAATGCCGCCCTTTTGGTGGATCATGGACTGCATATAGAAACCTCCATTGCATAAAAGTATACCGGAAAGCTGGCCGAGGGTACGGCTGTGTTCAATGTGTGTGCGTAAATACGAACTACAATTGCGGACGTATCCACAGTTTGGACTATAGCACAGGAAAAAACCAATGTCAACTTTTCACGGGAAAAGAACACGACAAATGTCATATTAACCAAAATACAGGACGAATAATTGTAAAAACAGCAAAAAGTAGTTGGACGCCTTGACAGGAGATATGCGGCGGACTATACTGAACATGTGCCTGAGGCGGCGTGAAAATCCGAAAAAGGTGCCTATATAAGAACTGCCGCAGAGCGCAAAGATAATATCAGGAGGAGTTCAAATGAAAAAGAATGCGAAATCTATTTGGTGCCGCGTGCTTGCAGGGCTGCTCAGCATTTTGATGGTGCTCACGCTGGCGGCATGCGCAGGCAACGGAAATACCCCTGCGGCAAACGAAAAGCCGGCGCCGTCGGAAAACACAGACGCTGCGGAAGGCGAAAACAACGGCAATGCAGCGGAGGCCTCCGGCGAGAAGGAAACGCTCCGCGTCATGATCTGGGGCGACGCGACGCTGTATGACCAGATCTCCGACGCACTCAAGGACGATTATCCCGAGTTTTTCAACAAGTATGACGTCAAGATGATCGTCGGCGGTCAGGGCGACAATGAGGTCGCCGAGCAGATGCGCCTTGCGCTGGCCTCCAACAATTCGGTCGCGGACGTTGTGATGCTGAACTACACGCAGGTCCCGGAATTTGCCGAGGCGGGCGTTCTGGAGGATCTGAGCGATGTTTATGCGGGCTATGAAGACAATCTGACGCACGCGGCGAAGATCCTCTCGGAGTACAAGGGCCAGACGGTCACGGTTCCGAATCAGATCAACTCCAAGCTTTTCTATTACCGCAAGTCGATCTTTGACCAGTGCGGCGTCGATCCCACGAAGTGGACGACCGTCGATGAAATGCTTGCCGATGCGCAGAAGATCTATGACCAGACCGGCTGCTACATCATGAACTGCTCTCAGGAGCAGGGCTTCGCGGGCTGCCAGTACGATATGTATTTGATGTTTGACGTTTATGACGCGTCCTTCTGCGATGAAAACGGCAATTACAACTGCGCCAGCCAGGAGGGCCTGCGCAAGGCTCTGGAAATGCTGAAGAAGGAATTCGATTCCGGCCTTTGCTACGGCTCCGGCGATTTTACCTCCGACTGGCAGACCGCGCTTGCGGAAGGCAAGCTGATCGGCGAGTTCACGGGCAGCTGGTTTAAGCTGTTCATCCCCGGCTACGCTCCGGATCAGGCCGGCGACTGGGCGGCCTGCGACTGGCCCGACGAGATCGCAAAGGGCTCCGAGGCCGGCGGCTCCGTTTATGTGATCCCCACCTTCTCGGAGAAGAAGGACGTCGCCAAGCAGTGGCTCCAGATGTACCGTCTTGAAAACAAAGGCGTTATGGATTCGTTCCTGACCGCAAGCCGCACGCCCATTACCCTCAAGGAATTTGACGAGATCAACCAGTATGGCAGCGACTATCTGACCAACGACTACTGGATGGTCGAGAAGAATTCCTACGGCGACGACTTCACGATCTTCAACTACACGCCGAAGGCCATGGCGGAGCAGGCAATCATGCTGGGCTGGACCGCGCAGTATTTTGCCGGCTCGATCGATGTGGATACCTGCCTGCAGGGCATGGAAGCGGATATGCAGTCCCAGATCGGCAACGCTTACGACTGATGGCGGAGACGCCTCTTCTGTTCTGGCAGTGATCTAGAACGATAGCATAGCAGTGAGAGGCAGAAACAACAAAGCGCTGTTTCTGCCTCTCTGTGTATATTTTAGCCCATATTCGGGGAAAGGACGTGGAATTCGGAGGAATTTCACGCAGGGTAGCCTATGAAGCGTCATGCATGGAAGGACAAGGCGGTGCCGTATCTGCTGATCGCGCCGTTCCTGCTTTCCTTCGTTCTCTTTTTTGTCGTTCCGTCGGTATATTCCATTGTTCTGAGCTTTGCGAAATATGCCGGATACGGGAAGATCAAGTGGGTCGGCTTCAGCAACTACAAGAGCATTCTTGCCTACAGCCGATTCTGGGAGGCGCTGGCACGGACGGCGTTCTACTGGCTGGTGAAGTTTATCCCGGTCACGGTGATCAGCTTCATGCTCGCATGGAGTCTGCGGTCGTCCGCGATGCGCGGCAATCCGCTCTCCAAGGTGTTCAAGCCGGTGCTGTTCCTGCCGCAGATCTGCGCGACCACGGCTGTCGCCATTATCTTTGAGATCATGTTTGCGCGTGAGACCGGCGTGGTCAATCAGATCTTCGGGACAACGATCGCGTGGATCGAGAATCAGACGACCTCAAAGTGGGTCGTGCTGCTGACGCTCATGTGGCGCGGCGTCGGATGGTTTATGGTGGTCTATATGTCGAGCATGTCCGCAATTTCGGACGACCTGATGGAGGCCGCGCGGATCGACGGCGCGACGGAGGGCGGCATCATTTTCCACATCACGATCCCGCTGATGAAGCAGACCTTCAAGTTTGCGTTTATTATGGACGCCATCTCGTCCCTGCGCATGTACACCGAAGCGGCCGTCCTGACCTCGACGAGCGGCGGAACGGCAAAGCAGTCGGCGGAGGGCGTAATCAATCTGCTGATGGTAAACTTGAACTCGGGCAATTTCGGTATGGCGAGTGCCTATGGCTGGATCATTTTCATCGTGATCTTCGCGGTATCGATGTTCATTTTCAGCGCGATGAAGGACGAGAAGTGAGGTGCGGCTTATGAAAAAGAAAAATCCCGTTGGAACCGTTCTGATCTATCTGTTCCTGCTGTTGATGTCGGTTCTGGTCATATTCCCGCTGTATATCATGGTGGCTGGCTCCCTGAAATTCCCGCAGGATCTGGCGGCGCATTCCTGGCAGCTTCCGTCTCCCGTTACGCTCAACAACTTCAGAAGGCTGCTGTCCTATAACGCTGGTACGATCGTAAGAACGTATGCAAACTCGCTGTTCATCACGGCCGCGCATACCGCGATCGTCATTCTGCTCGGAAGTCTGGCGGCGTTTGCCTTCTCCAAGTACCGCTTTGCGGGAAGAAGAACGCTGTTTGTGCTGCTGCTTGCCACCATGATGATCCCCTTTGAGCTGTGCGCAACGCCGCTGTATATCATTTTCAGCAAGATCAATTGGCTCAACACCTATCAGATCCAGATCATTCCCTTCACGGCCAACGTATTTGCCATGTATATGATGAAGCAGTACATGGACGGCATTCCGGATGCGCTTGTCGAAGCGGCACGTCTGGACGGCGCGGGCCATCTCCGCATCTGGTGGAGCGTTATGATGCCCGTGACAAAGCCGGTCATCAGCGCCACGGTCGTATTGGTCGCGCTGGCAAAATTTAATGATTATCTTTGGCCGAAAATTACGATCACGGATGAAAAATATATGCCGATCATGACGATCCTGCCGACGCTGAACGACAAGGCCGCCGTTTTCAACGTGCCGCGCGAACTGCTGCTGACAGGGTGCACCATCGTGATTATTCCGCTGCTGATCCTGTTTGTCTTTATGCAGGATGCGTTTATGAGCTCCGTGACGATCGGCGCGGTCAAGGAATAGAGAGGAACGACAAATGAAGCAATTCAGAGGTATCTATGGCATTCTGACCTCCGCGTTTCGGGAGGATCTGGAGCTGGACGAGGAGAGCATCCGCAGACAGGCGGAGTTTTGCGTAAGAGGCGGTGCGCATGGCATTGTCATGCCGGTCAACGCCAGCGAGTTCTTTGTTCTGAGCGACGAAGAGCGTAAAAAGGTCATTCGCTGGACGGTGGAGACCGTGGCGGGACGCGTGCCGGTTATTGCCGGCGTCACGGCGCAGAGCGCACAGCATGCGGCTCAGCTCGCGGCGTATGCCGCAGAGGTCGGCGCAGACGGCGTGATCGCCGCGCCGCCGTGCCTGATCCCGCTCAGAAGGGACCAGCTGATCGAATATTACCGCACGATCGGCGAGGCGGCAAAAGTTCCGATGTTCCTCCAGAACCACACACCGCCGCTCGGTGCGCCGATGTCTGCGGAAACATGTATTGAAATTATCCGTCAGGTGCCGTATGCTTTATATGTAAAGGAAGAAACGGCAAATTCCAGTCAGATGATTACAGAGCTTGCGGCCCGTGCCGAAGAGCTGCCGGAGGGGACATACCTCGGGACGATGGGCGGCAAGGCGGCGAAGTATCTGCTCGACGAGCACCGGCGCGGCGCCTGCGGCAACATGCCCGCGTGCGATATCGTGGATATCAATGCAAGGATCTGGAACCTTCTGGAGAAGGGCGAGCAGACAGCGGCAGAGGAGCTGTATACCAGAGCGCTCCCGCTGACCAACATGGAATATATGTACGGGCATGTGCTCTACAAGACGGTGCTGAAGGAACGCGGCGTGATCGCGCATGCCTGCGTCCGCACCGGTGGCGACAACACGCTCGACGAATTCGACATGCTGGAGCTGCGGCGCATTCTCAAGACGCTGGAAGCGGATTTTTCAGCTTGAGAGGAGAAATACAACCGTGAAGATTCGTGACCTGAAGATAATCGTTGTGGGAAATCCATGGAAGAACTGGGCGTTTATCCGTCTGGACACCGACGAGGGCATTACCGGCTACGGCGAATGCACCGGCGGCCTGAGTACGATGCCGAATGTCGCTGCGGCGGAGGAGCTTCGCAGCCGCGTGATCGGGCGTGACCCGCTGAATGTAAGCGGGCTGATCGATTTCCTGCGCAAGACCCTTTTCCTTGCAAGGGGAGGCAACGCCGTTTCGGGAATTGAGATCGCGTGCTGGGACATTATCGGAAAGGCCTGCGGAAAGCCGCTCTATCAGCTGCTCGGCGGGAAATGCCGCGAGCGGATCCGCGTCTATGCAAACGGGTGGTATACCGGGGAGCGCCGACCGGAGCTTTTTGCAGAAAAGGCGCAGGAAATGGTGGCGCGCGGATATACGGCCTTGAAGTTCGACCCGTTCGGCACAGCCTATAAGTTCATGGATGCGGAGGATGAAAAGACTGCGATCTGCATTGTCGAGGCGGTACGGAAGGCGGTCGGAGAGCAGGTGGATCTGCTGATCGAGGCACATGACCGCTTTTCCCTTTCGCAGGCCGTCCGGATCGGACATGCGCTGGAGCCATACCGCCCGTTCTGGTTTGAAACGCCTGTGATCTCAGACAATTACACGGCGGTCAGCGAGGTCGCGCGGCGTGTCCGGATACCGGTCATTGCCGGTGAGCGGCTCTCGGCCCCGAGAGATATCGCGGCGTTTCTTGCGCAGGGCGCGGTCGATCTCATTAACCCGGAGGTGCTGGAAATTGGCGGTATTCAGGGACTTCTGGACTGCTTTGCCATTGCGCGCGGCTTCGACGCCTATGTTGCGCCGCACAATGCGCAAAGCCCCTTCTGCACGGCGGTCAACGTTCACGTCGGGATCACACAGCCCAATCTGCTGATTCAGGAGTGCTTTGACGACGCGGGCGTCAGCTGGACGGACGAGGTGCTCAGCGGTTATCCGAGGGTGCGAAACGGTTATATCGAGCCGACGGATCAGCCCGGCATTGGCGTGACCATCCACGAGGAGGAAGCGCGCAGACATCCGTACGGGGATAAGAACTTCCTCTGGATGTTTGAAGAGGGCTGGGAAAAGCGCGAAGGAAACTCATAAAGGGGGTGAGCGTATGAATGTTGCGGGAAAGGTCGTTGCAGTAACAGGCGCGACGCATGGGATCGGCCGCGAGATTGCCAGAGTCCTCTGCCGCGAGGGCGCAGCAGTCGCCGTGTCCGGACGGAATGCAGAGCAGGGCGAGGCGCTGGCCGCACAGCTGTGTGCGGAAGGGCATACGGCGGTATTTGTGCAGGCGGATGTGACGAGGACGGAGGACTGCCGCCGTCTGATCGATTCCGTGTGCAAACGCTTCGGCAGGATCGACGGTCTGGTCAACAATGCCGGGATCTATCCCTATGCGAAGCTGGAGGAGGTCACGCAGGAGGAATTCGACCGGGTCATGGCGACGAATGTCCGCGGAGCCTATTTCTGCACGCAGAGAGCGCTGGAGTATATGAAAAAAACGGGCGGGTCGATTGTGAATATCGGCTCAACACACTGGGAGCTGGGCGGGGCGGATATGTCCGTTTACAGCATTTCCAAGGGCGCGCTGCATACGCTCACAAAGCATGTTGCGCACCATTACGCACCCTACGGGATCCGCTGCAACTGGATCACGGTCGGCTGGGTGCTGTCGGACGGTGAGCGTGAGCGGCTCCTTCGCTCCGGCATGAGCGAGGAGGAGATCGCACGCGCAGGCGCGGAGCGCATTCCGTCCGGAAAATTTCAAACGGGAGAAGATATTGCAAATGCGTGCGTGTTTCTGCTGTCGGATGCTTCCAAGCAGGTGACCGGGACGGATATTGCCTGTACGGGCGGCTTCCGGACGGTTGGTTCCGTAGGCTGAGACATTTGCGCAAATAAAGGAGCATTTACATGAAAAAAATCAATATATCGATCATCGGTGCGGGAAGCTCACAGTTTTCCGGCGGTATCATCCGGGATATCTGCGTGACGCCGAGGCTGCACGGCTGCCGGCTTACGCTTATGGACATCGACCAGGAGCGGCTGGACTTTATTGTCAGAATGGGAAGAAAGCTGACGAAGGAGCTGCACGCGGATATTGAGTTCGTATCGACCATGAACCGCGAAGAGGCCCTGATCGGCGCGGATTTTGTAATCAACACCGCGCAGGACAAGGGACATCCGTGGGCGAATGAGCTGATGGACATGGCGCGGCGGCATGGGTACGGCGACTGCGGCTTTTTGAGCATGCTGACGCAGTGTGCGTTCCTGCTCGATGTGGCGAAGGATATGGAGCGGCTCTGCCCGAATGCAATCCTCATTCAGTCCTCCAATCCGGTCTTTGAGGGCTGCACCATCATTCACCGGATGACGAAGATCCGCTGCATCGGCCTGTGCCACGGTCATTACGGCTACCGCGACATCGCAAAGGTCCTTGGAATGGATCTCAAGGATGTCACGGCCAAGATGCACGGCTTCAATCACTGGATTTGGATGACGGATTTCCGCTATAAGGGGGAGGATGCCTACCCGATCCTCGACCGCTGGATCCGCGAAAAATCGGAGGAATACTGGAAAAAGGACCGCAAATATTCCGACCAGCAGATGAGCCGCGCGGCGATTGCGCAGTATAAGCTTTTCGGCCTTATGCCGATCGGAGATACGCCCCGCATGATGGACTGGCCGACGATGGTCGGATGGTGCTATTACGATACGTCGGAGATCCGCCGGTATTATTACAGCCAACAGGGCGGCTTTGACAGCAAAGAGGGCTGGAGCGAGTATTTGCAGGATCTGAATGAGAATCTCCGCCGCATCGAAGAGGCGGCGACCGACGATACCAAGCGCGTGACGGAAATCTTCGAGCCGAAGCAGTCGGATGAACAGATCGTGCCGATCATTGAATCGCTTTGCTTCAACATTCCGCGCGTCTATCAGGTGAATATTCCGAACCGCGGGCAGCTGGTGCCGGGCTTCCCGGAGGATATCGTGGTGGAGACGGAGGCCCTGATCTCCGGCGCCGGTGTCCAGGGAATCCACAACGACCCGCTGCCGCGCAGCGTTCAGGTCGGCGCGATGTATCCGCGCTTTGCGCAGTGCGAGCTGATGTGCGAGGCCATCTGCTCCGGAAGACGCGAGGCCTTCCGGGTCATGCTCATGGCGGATCACTACAGCAGAAGCGAGGCGCAGATCGACGCGCTGCTCGACGAATGGTTTGCGCATCCTAACAACAATTACATCCGCAAGATCCTGAAATAACGGGAGGGACGGCATGAAACAGAAATCCGAACTCAGAGAGCTGAATGGACGAAAGCTGCTGTATGTGGACGGAGAACCGTTCCTGATCCTCGGCCTCCAGCTCAACTGCGATTCCTGCTATGACCCGGTGACGATGGATCGGCTGCTCAAAAACGCACGGAAAATGGGCTGCAACAGCGTGGCGCTGCTGCTTTACTGGCGGCTGATCGAGCCGGAGGAAGGAAAGTATGACTTCTCCATCCTGCAGGCTATGCTGGACAGCGCGAAGCGGCATGATCTGAAAATCGTTCTGGTCTGGTTTGGCGCGTACAAAAACGCCACAATGCATTATGCGCCGGATTGGCTGATCGAAGATCCGAAGCGCTTCCGCAGAGTACAGCGGGCGGACGGCACGGAGCTTCGCTATCAGGCCTGCTTCCGCTGCGAACAGACGCTGGAAAAGGATCGCAGCGCCGTTGCGGCAGTTTTCGCGTATCTGCGTGAGCACGACCGGGAGCGCTCCGTGATCCTGTTTCAGGTGAACAATGAAACCGGTGTCCTTGGCGGAACGGATCGATGCTACTGCGCAGAATGCCGCGAAAAGTATGCGGCGGGGGACTATGAGACGCGCTATCCCGGCCGGGCGGCGGAGGTCTTTATGGCCGAATCGAATCTTCGCTATCAGGAGGCCGTTGCCGAGGCGGCCAGAAGGGAATATGATCTTCCGTGCTATATGAACGCATGGCTTGCCTTCCCGAATCCGACCTCCAAAGCGGGCTACACCTATCCCGGCGGCGGGCCGGTGTTCCGGGTGCTGGATATCTTCTGCGAGCAAAAGAAGAATATTGACTTCGTCTCGCCCGACATCTATGTGACCGGATACCGGGATTTCCACCGGATCTGCTCGGATTACAGCCGGGAGAACAATCCGCTGTATATCGCGGAGCACGGTCTCGGCAGGGACAGCCGCGCGTATAAGAACGTGTATTATGCGTTCGGGACGTTTGCGGCGCTCGGCTTCGACCCGTGGGCGATCGACTGCGCCTTCCCAGACGTAATGGAGCCGCCGCTCTGCGACGCAGTGCATGAGCGCTGGAACGACGAGGCGTATGACATTCTGGAATCCTATCTGCCGATCCGCAGCGCCATGATCCCGGTCGCGGAAAACATGGGTACCGACCGCCTGCGCACATGGGTGCAGGAGGAAGGCGAAAAGGAGTCGTTCTTCGAATTCGACGACGCCTGCATTCAGATCGGCTTCAGCAACAATGCGCAGAACAGCGGCAGCTGCAATTTCCAGGCAGGCGGTACGCGCGCGGCCAGCCGGGGTATGGTCATACGGCTTGGGGATAAGAAGTATCTGACGCTTGGCTGCAAGAGCTTTGTGCAGTTTCTGGACCCGGAGGGCCATCCGGCGGAGATCCTGCGGTCGGAGCGGGGACATTTTGAAGGAAGAAGCTTTGTCCCGGAGGCACAGAACACGATTGCCTTTGAGACAAGACGCTGCTGTATCTGGATGAAGGAAGCAAGCGTCTGCGTGACAACTCTGAAATAAGAATCAAGGCGGGCGGGACAGAGTTGTCCCGCCTGCCGGTGTAAGGAGAGTGCCGATGTTGAAGGAATATCAGGCGAAGCTTTTGACAGGGGGCGGCTATCTGCTGGCGGAGGGCCCGGCATACGACCCGGAGAGAAACGTCCTGTCATGGGTGGATATCAAGGGCTGCACACTTTACCGGCGCGATGCGTCGGGCACAGTTCGGGCGACGCAGGTCGGGCAGTATCTCGGCGCGGCGCTCCCGATGGAAAATGGCGAATACCTCGGCGTTATGACGACGGGCCTGTATGTGATCGGGGAAGAACGCCTTCGCCTTCTTTGCAGGCCGGAGGAGCTCCGCGATTTTCAGCGGGCGAACGATGCAAAGGCCGATCCGTGCGGCAGAGCGTGGTTTGGAACGATGCCGCTGTTTTCGGGGCCGGGGATGTACGGCGACCTCTACTGCTATGATGGAAAGCGCTGTCGCCGGGTGCTTACGGGTTTGGGCGTTCCAAACGGCATGGCGTGGTCGCTGGACGGGAAAACGATGTACTTCATCGACACGCTGACAAGGGGCGTGGATGCGTTTGATTATGACCTGCGCTCCGGGGAAATTGGAAACCGCCGCCGCGTGATCGGAGTGGAGGGCCTGCCGGACGGCATGTGTATCGACCGGGACGGAATGCTCTGGGTCGCGCTCTGGGGGAGCGGATGCGTAGGCAGATTTGATCCGTCGAATGGAAGACAGCTTGCGAGGGTGCCAGTTCCGGCGAAGAATGTAAGCTCTTGCTGCTTTGCGGGCGAACACCTGGAGCGGCTGGTCATTACGACCTCGGGAGAGGGCTTCGCGGACGGCCTGGACGGCAGTCTTTTCATTGCGGATGTGGAGACCTGTGGCGCGGCCGGAAACGGCTGCTTCAAACCGCTTTGACGCATGGAGCGCGCAGCGCGGCCCGTTCTCATATAGCCGTTCGCCCTCGTTGCGGCGTCCTGACGATTCCTTGTTTTTGAACAGAAAAAACAGCCCCCTGCCTTTCGCAAAACGAAAAGGGCAGGGGGCTGGCGTCATACCGCAGTTCGGATCGGAGCCTGTATGCGGCGGCTCTTAGCGCGGAGATAAGCGCACGACACCCGCAAGGGTGTATAAGTACGCCCTTGTAAACAAGGGTATTATCCAGCCTCCACCCCCTCGGCGCGTTTTTTCAAATGCTCCTGTGCTTCCGTACTCTTTGCGATGTGATACAGGAAGTCCTTTCCCTCGTCCTCTGTCATGGTTTTCAGTTCCGGCACAAGGCTTTCCATGAAGCCGCCAAACAGGAAAATACGGTGGTTGCGCTCCTTGCGCTTTTCGGCGGACAGCTTGCGGTTGAGCATCTTGTTTCGGTTTTCGTACTGCTGCAACTGCTTCTGCGTGCGTTCTAACTCGGCATTACATTCCTCAATGGTCTGCGGCAGTTTTTTCTTTGTCATGGGTAGTCACTCCTTTCTTGATTTTAGGCAATAAAAAGCCCGCTGGCTTTGCACATACGGCATAGTCAGCGGGCAGAATGTAAGTTATTCTGTTCAATAATTAAACCTACAAAACAGACTTCATCGTAATGTTTGTGCCTGTTTCAACGCATAAATCATAGAATCGATACCTAATAGTGTCGTATAGCTGCTGTTGGTTTTTCTGAAAGCGGGCGTGTAATAAACATTGTTTTCAGCATCAAAACAGAATTTTTCAGCAGTTAGTTCTTTCATCTCACGCGCCAATAGATTACTTCCATAGAAACGGCGGAGGAAGTCGATTCCCGCACACATGGCAGCGACAGGTTTCTTTTCGCTAATAAAATGTGTGACGCACG
>ERZ772831.650-NODE-650-length-36402-cov-5.810961_pt1 | contig 36402 bp, 33 predicted proteins | sample MGYA00580858_ERZ772831 | MGnify/ENA primary metagenome ERZ772831 (study PRJEB29015, sample SAMEA2737694) | human gut metagenome | biome: human gut; feature: human-associated habitat; material: faeces | place: China | collected 2012 ... | reverse complement strand
ACGAGCACGGCTGGGACGACAACGGCGTGTTCAACTTCGAGGGCGGCTGCTACGCCAAGGTCATCAACCTGGACAAGGAGTCCGAGCCCGATATCTACAACGCCATCCGCCGGGATGCTCTGCTGGAGAATGTCACCGTGGATAAGGACGGCAAGATCGACTTCGCCGACAAGACCGTCACCGAGAACACCCGTGTGTCCTACCCCATCGACCACATCCAGAACATCGTTCGTCCCGTTTCCGCTGCTCCCGCAGCCAAGAACGTGATCTTCCTGTCTGCCGATGCCTTCGGCGTTCTGCCTCCCGTGTCCATCCTGACCCCCGAGCAGACCCAGTACTACTTCCTGTCCGGCTTCACCGCAAAGCTGGCCGGTACCGAGCGGGGCATCACCGAGCCCACCCCCACCTTCTCCGCCTGCTTCGGCCAGGCCTTCCTGGAGCTGCATCCCACCAAGTATGCAGAAGAGCTGGTTAAGAAGATGAAGGCCTCCGGCGCCAAGGCTTACCTGGTCAACACCGGCTGGAACGGCACCGGCAAGCGTATCTCCATCAAGGATACCCGCGGCATCATCGACGCCATCCTGTCCGGCGCCATCAACACCGCTCCCACCAAGACCATCCCCGTCTTCGGCTTCGAGGTTCCCACCGAGCTGCCCGGCGTCGATCCCGCAATTCTTGACCCCAGAGACACCTACGCCAATGTGGCCGACTGGGAAGCCAAGGCTGCCGATCTGGCTGGCCGGTTCGTCAAGAACTTCGCCAAGTACGAGGGCAACGAGGCCGGCAAGGCTCTGGTCGCCGCAGGCCCCAAGGCCTAAGCTGTTTCCAGCTTAGCATTTCGTTCGTATTCACGGTACCGGCAGGGGGAAACCCCTGCTGGTATCTGGAGTTCGGCAGTGGGGTGAATCTGTGGGGATAAACCCGCGCCTGCGCAAAAGCTTCCCCTCCGGGCGGTGCGTCGCGCAGCGAATTGAATCGAATATAGCTGCCGGTGGCAGCTATACCATAAAAAGTGGAGCTGGCTCGCGTAAGCGAGTCTGAGGAGGGGCGTGATGGACGAGAGCGGCTGAAAAGAAAGTACCGCTCAGTTATCCAAGGCCCCTCATCCACCACCGCCTGTGGCGGCGGTCCCCCTTCCCCGTGGGGGAAGGTTTGGAAGATTTGTCCCCAGAGATTTCCCCATATGCCGAGAATATTCATTTTAACGGAGGTTAAAACCAATGGCTCAGAAAGTCCAATTCACTGAAACCGTCCTTCGTGATGCAAACCAGTCTCTGATGGCTACCCGTATGGCTTTTTCCGATATGGAGGGCATCCTGTCCACCATGGATAAGGCCGGCTACTATTCCGTCGAGTGCTGGGGCGGCGCTACCTTTGACAGCTGCCTGCGTTACCTGGACGAAGATCCCTGGGAGCGCCTGCGCGCTTTCCGCAAGGCTATGCCCAACACCCGGCTCCAGATGCTGCTGCGCGGCCAGAACCTGCTGGGTTACAAGCACTATCATGACGACGTTGTGGAGAAGTTTGTGGAGCTGTCCATCAAGAACGGCATCGACGTGCTGCGTATCTTCGACGCACTGAACGATTTCCGCAACATCCGCACCGCTCTGGAGGCTACCAAGAAGTACGCCACCGCCAACACCGTGGCTTCCGGCTGCATTTCCTACACCCAGTCCCCCGTGCACACCCCCGCCAAGTACGCCGAGATGTGCAAGGAGCTGCAGAGCATGGGCTTCGATACCATCTGCCTGAAGGACATGGCCGGTACCATGAGCCCCAACGAGGCTGAGCAGCTGTTCAAGGGCATCAAGGACGCAGGCGTGACCCTGCCCCTGATCCTGCACACCCACTGCACCACCGGCATGGCTTACATGACCGTTATGAAGGCCGTGGAGTCCGGTGTGGACATCATCGACACCGCTACCTCCTGCTTCTCCAACGGCACTTCCCAGCCCGCTACCGAGACCATCTACTACGCGCTGTCCGAGCTGGGCATCGAGACCGGCCTGAACGAGGAAGTCATCAACAAGGTCAACGATTACTTCAAGCCCGTAAAGCAGAAGTACATCGACTCCGGCCGCATCAACCCCAAGTCCATGGGCACCGACGCTCAGGCTCTGGTTTACAAGGTCCCCGGCGGCATGCTGTCCAACATGATCGCCAACCTGACCGATATGCACGCCATGGATAAGTTCGACGCCGCTCTGGCTGAAATCCCCTCCGTCCGGAAGGACATGGGCTATCCTCCTCTGGTCACCCCTCTGTCCCAGATGGTCGGCAACCAGGCCGTTACCAACGTCCTGGTGGGCGAGCGCTACAAGAACATCTCCAAGGAAGTCAAGGCTTACTTCAAGGGTGAGTACGGCATTGCCCCCGCTCCCGTGAACGCCGACCTGGAGAAGCGCATCCTGGACGAGGCCGGTATGTCCACTCCTCAGGACTGCCGCGTGGAGGACAGCAAGCGCACCGGTAAGGAATTCGAGGACGCCAAGGCTGCTCTGGGCGATCTGGCTCAGTCCGAAGAGGATGTCATGAGCTACATCTGCTTCCCTGCCCAGGCCGAAAAGTACCTGGAAGGCCGCAAGGCAAAGGAAGAGAACAAGGCTGCCTATACCATCGTCGAAGCCTAAGGAGGGTATCAAACTATGATCCTTGCTTCTGATATTTCCATTGGCGAGGCCGGTGTCTACGCACTGCTGGGCTATGCCGTCGTTTTCTTCGGCATTGTCCTGCTGATGATTGTGATCACTGCCTTTGGCAAGTATTTTGCTTCCAAGGACGCCAACCTGGCTGCCGCTGCCGCTTCCGCCGCCCAGGCTGCCGCCCCCGTTGCTCCCGCCGCAGCGCCCAAGGCTGTGGCTCCCGGCTCCGCCGGCGAACTGGCGCTCCATGACGTGGAGCCCAAGACCGCAGCAATGCTCATGGCCATCGTGGCCGACAAGATGGGCAAGCCTCTGAACGAGCTGCGCTTCATTTCCATTAAGGAGGTCAAATAATCATGAAATACAAAGTGACTCTGAAGGGCCGTACTTACGAGGTCGAGGTGGAAGCCGGCGAGGCCATCCTGCTGGACGAGTACGAGGCCATTGCTCCTTCCGCTCCCGCTGCTGCGCCCGCAGCCGCTCCTGCCGCAGCCCCCGCTGCCGCTGCCCCCGCTCCTGCTGCCGCTCCCGTTGTGACCGGCGCCGGTGAGCCCGTCAATGCCCCCATGCCCGGCAACATCCTGAAGGTCAATGTGACGAACGGTCAGGCTGTCAAGGCCGGCGACGTGCTGTGCGTCCTGGAGGCTATGAAGATGGAGAACGAGATCATGGCTCCCAAGGACGGAACCGTTACCCAGGTCCTGGTTTCCAAGGGTGCCAACGTGGACACCGGTGCGCCTCTGGTCGTGATCGGTTAAGGAGGGCTCCCAATGAATGTTGGTGCTATCCTTGGCAAGTTGTGGAATAATTCCGGCTTTGCCGCAATTATTACCGGCTTTGTCTCCAATAACGGCTGGCAGAACCTGGTGATGCTGGCCATTGCCTGTGTGCTGCTGTACCTGGCTATTGTCAAGAAGTTCGAGCCCCTGCTGCTGGTGGGCATTGCCTTCGGCTGCCTGCTGACCAACCTGCCCAATGCTGGCCTTTATCATCAGGAGCTGTGGGATGCCTTCATGGACCCCTCCAGCCCCATGTATCACAGCTTCGGCCAGATCATGCGGGAAGGCGGCCTGCTTGACATCTTCTACATCGGTGTCAAGACCAGCCTGTACCCCTGCCTGATCTTCATGGGCGTTGGCGCTATGACCGACTTCGGTCCCCTGATCTCCAACCCCAAGAGCCTGCTGCTGGGCGCTGCCGCACAGCTGGGCGTGTTCGTGGCCTTCTTCGGCGCTGTGTGCATGGGCTTTACCGGCAAGGAAGCTGCCTCCATCGGCATCATCGGTGGTGCTGACGGCCCCACCGCCATCTTCCTGACCACCCGCCTGGCTCCCCATCTGCTGGGCGCCATCGCCGTGGCCGCTTATTCCTACATGGCCCTGATCCCTCTGATCCAGCCCCCCATTATGAATCTGCTGACCACCCCCGAGAGCCGGAAGATCAAGATGGTCCAGACCCGGAACGTGTCCAAGACCGAGAAGATCATCTTCCCCATCATCGTCACCTTGTTCGTGGCCCTGCTGCTGCCCGACACCGCGCCTCTGATCGGCTGCCTGATGCTGGGCAACCTGTTCAAGGAGACCGGCTGCACCGACCGTCTGTCCGACACCGTGCAGAACGCTCTGATGAACATCGTCACCATCCTGCTGTCCACCGCCGTGGGCTCCACCATGGTTGGCTCCTCCTTCCTGACCGCACAGACCCTGAAGATCGTGGTCCTGGGCGTTGTCGCCTTCGGTATCTCCACCGCCGGCGGCCTGCTGGGCGGCAACGTCATGTGCCTGGCCACCAAGGGCAAGGTCAACCCCCTCATCGGCTCCGCCGGTGTGTCCGCCGTTCCTATGGCTGCCCGTGTGGCCAATAAGGAAGGCCAGAAGGCCAACCCCTCCAACTTCCTGCTGATGCACGCCATGGGCCCCAACGTGGCCGGCGTGATCGGCTCCGCCATCGCCGCAGGCTTCCTGCTGAGCGTCTTCGGCGGCTAAGCAATTCCGTAACAAAGGCCCGCTGCTTTTCGCAGCGGGCCTTTGCTCGTTCATTTACTGCCGCTTTTGGAATACCGTGTCCGCAGATCATTGAAACAGCGACAGGCTGCTCTTTACAATCCGATTGACGAAGGAAATGACTTCCTCACGACTGTACTTGTCATAGCCTCCGACGACAACGTGCATCAGGCCGTTTGACAAGTGGGTATAGAGCATTTCCAGCTCCGCGTCGGTAGCATGGCGTAGCTTTTGCTTCCAGTAGGCAATGCTCTCATCTCTGGCAAGGTCGATCATCCTTTGCAAAACAGACGCACTTGCACCTTGGAAGATCAGCACCCGGCAGGTGTCCTCGTGTTGCTCCACCATTGCATAGATCGCTTCAATGAGGGCGGTCACATCAAAGGAATCTACCAACTTCAACGATTTCTGAAACGCTTCCAGTAGTTCTTGCTCGATGCTTTCCAACAGTGCAAAGCAATCACTGTAATGAGCGTAAAAGGTCGCGCGGTTCAGCTCCGCCATTTCACAGACCTCTTTAACGGTGATCTTGTTGACAGGCTTTTGTTTGAGCAGAGTTAAAAAGGATTCTTTCAAAACTCGCTGCGTATATCGGATTCTTGCATCGGTTTTCCTCATAGAAAAAACTCCAAACAAAAAAATTTACAAATTTTTGTGACACTGACGCCGTATATGTCGGTTATCTTTCGCGTAACAACGAGTTGTCGGTTGCTGCAAAGGTTCATTTTAAGTATACTATACTTGTCAAAGATAATCAACACTTGTCGTTTGGTTTGGAGGTAATTACGTGTTTCAAAAGTATCTTGTTACAGGCGCAACCGGCTTTCTCGGACGTGCCGTGGTCGCGCAGCTTCTTGAAAGAAAGGCAGAAATCCACGCCCTTGTCATGGAAGATGATCCTCTGGCGCGGGAACTTCCGCAAGAGGTTCATTCCGTTGTCGGTGATGTATGTGATGAAAGCTCCATGAATTGTTTCTTCTCCGGTGCAGACCGGCAAACCTGCGTCATACATTGCGCCGGTATTGTATCGGTAGCTTCTCATCCGGGCAATCGGATTTACCGGGTGAATGTTGGGGGAACCAACAATATTCTGCGCTTGTGCGCGGAATACGGCGTTGGAAAACTCGTGTATGTCAGCTCAGTCCACGCCGTTCCAGAAAAACCCAAGGGAACGGAGATCACAGAGGATGCCGTGTTTTCGCCGGAACTGGTGCGGGGCGATTACGCAAAGAGTAAGGCCATCGCAACTGCCCTGGTTTTTGATGCTGCGAAGCGGGGGCTGAATGCCAGCGTGGTATTTCCCTCCGGCATCATCGGTCCGGGGGACAGTGGGAAAGGCAGCATCACCAATATGCTGCTGGCCTTTCTCAGTGGAAAGTTGCCGGTAGCGGTAAAGGGAGGGTATGATTTCGTAGATGTGCGGGATGTTGCATCCGGGATTACCGCCTGTGCGGAACATGGCCTGCCCGGTCACGGTTATATTCTCTCCGGCCACTATGCCTCTATCCGCGACATACTGGAAGCGGCAAAGAAAACGCTTAATCTTAGACGTGCGGTATCCTATCTGCCGATCTGTTTTGCTAAGGTTGTTGCGCCGATTTATGAGAGATGGAGTTTGCGGAAACAGAAGCCGCTATACTTCACACCATACGCTGTGGCCGTTCTCGATTCCAACGGCATTTTCAGCCGGAAAGCCGCTGCCGACACTTTCGGCTATGAACCGAGATCGTTGCAAAGCACCATCCTGGATACCGTTCTGTGGCTGAAAGGCAGCGCAAATGGTCATGGATAATGATAAAACAGAGCATACAGCACAGAGATACGACAATAATACCTGTAACGCCTATTATTGCAAACAGCAGAAATGCGGGACGCAGCAGCCGAAGATGGCCGCTGCGTCCCGCGTTTGTGTATTTCATTTCTGCTGCCCCAAGTAGGCCTTCATCTCCCGCAGGAAGGTTTCGCCGAGCTCGTCCAGCTCCGTGTTCTTCGGCTGGATGTAGCCGATCTCCATCTTTGCGTTCTGATTGTCCTTGTCCTCCTGGTAGGGCACGGCCAGGTAATCCGTGCCGTTGAGCTCCTCGCAGATGATGCCGGAGCAGAGGGTGAAGCCGTTGAGGCCGACCATCAGGTTCAGCATGGTGGCCCGGTCCGTGGCCCGGATCATCTGGGGATATTCCCGTTCCGAGAGAATTTCCTCGGCAAAGTAGGAGGAGCTCTGGTCCCCCTGCTCAAAGCACAGGCAGGGATAGGCGCACAGCTCGTCCATGGTGATGGATTCGTTCTTCGCCAGGGGGTGCCCCTTCCACAGGTACACATAGGCGCTGCACTCCACCAGCGGGTGGAATTCCAGCCGGTTTTCGGCAAAGAGCTTGTTCAGCACCGTCCGGTTGTGCTTGGAGCGGAAGAGAATGCCAATGTCGCTGCGGCGCTGGGCCACATCGTGGATCACGTCGATGGTCCGGGTCTCCCGGATGGCGTACTCAAACCGTGTTGCGTCAAACTGCCGCACGGTCTCCACGAAGGCCTTGGTCACGAAGGAGTAGTGCTGGGTGGAAACGCCGAAAATGCGCTTCTTGGGTCGGAGATACTCCTGCTCCATGAGCTCGTATTGCTGGTAGACCTGCCGGGCGTAGTGCAGAAACCGCCGCCCGTCGTTGGTCAGGGTCACGCCCCGGTTGGTGCGGTTGAAGATGGTAACGCCCACCTCCTGCTCCAGCTCCTGAATGGCCCCGGTGAGGGCCGGCTGGGTCACATAAAGCTGCTCAGCCGCCCGGTTCATAGACCCGGTCTGGGCAATGGTGAGGCAGTAGCGGATCTGCTGTAAAGTCATAGGGTCTCCTTCTGACGAAGTGTACGATAGACGAGTTGACAGTTGACAATTGCGGTGTCCCTTCGGGACGATTTTGAAATCATTTCCGAAGGAAATACCTTAACTGTCAACTGTCAACTGTTCACTGTCAACTTGCTTATTTCACTGCGTTCAGGGCCTGGTCCAGATCGGCCAGGATGTCGTCGATGTGCTCGGTGCCGATGGACAGGCGGATGGTGTTCTGGTAGATGCCCACGTTTGCCAGCTCCTCGTCGGTCAGCTGGGCGTGGGTGGTGGAGGCGGGGTGGATGACCAGACTCTTCACGTCGGCCACGTTGGCCAGCAGGGAGAAGATCTTCAGGCTGTCGATGAACTTGAAGGCCTCTTCCCGGCCGCCCTTGATGCGGAAGGTGAAGATGGACGCGCCGCCGTTGGGGAAATACTTCTCGTACAGAGCGTGGTCCGGATGATCCGGCAGGCTGGGATGGCTGACGGATTCCACCATGGGATGCTTCACCAAAAATTCCACAACCTTCCTGGTGTTCTCCGCATGGCGCTCCAGGCGCAGGCTCAGGGTCTCGGTGCCCTGGAGCAGCAGGAAGGCGGCGAAGGGGCTGATGCAGGCGCCCTCGTCCCGCAGCAGAATGGCCCGGACATAGGTGACGAAGGGAGCGGCGGGGGCAGCCTTGGTGAACTGCACGCCGTGGTAGCTGGGGTTGGGCTCGGAGATCCAGGGGTATGCGCCGCTGCTGGCCCAGTCGAAGGTACCGGCGTCTACGATCACGCCGCCCAGGGTGGTGCCGTGGCCGCCGATGAACTTGGTTGCGGAGTGGACCACGATGTCTGCGCCGTGCGCAATGGGGCGGATCAGGTAGGGGGTGCCGAAGGTGTTGTCAATGACCAGGGGCAGGCCGTGACGGTGGGCGATCCCGGCGATGGCGTCGATATCGGGGATGTCGGAATTGGGGTTGCCCAGGGTCTCAATGTAGACGGCCTTGGTGTTGGGCTGGATGGCGGCTTCTATCTCCTCCAGGTTGTGGGCATCCACAAAGGTGGTGGTGATGCCGTACTGGGGCAGGGTGTGGGCCAGCAGGTTGCTGGTGCCGCCGTAGATGGTCTTCTGGGCCACAATGTGCTCCCCCTGGCGGGCCAGGGCCTGGATGGCATAGACAATGGCCGCTGCGCCGGAGGCCACGGCCAGGCCGGCGGTGCCGCCCTCCAGGGCTGCAATGCGCTTCTCGAAAACATCCTGGGTGGAGTTGGTCAGGCGGCCGTAGATGTTGCCGGAATCCGCCAGGCTGAACCGGTCGGCGGCGTGCTGACTGTTGTGGAAGACATAGGAGGTGGTAGCGTAAATGGGTACTGCCCGGGCATCACTGGCAGGGTCTGCCTGCTCCTGACCGACGTGCAGCTGAAGGGTCTCAAAATGGTAGTTGCTCATAATTATTTCCTCATTTCCATCTATATACAGAAGTGTTTGTATTCCTTTCGCACGGCCCTCGGGGGCTGCTGACGGGGTTATTATAGCGAAAATCGGCTATAAGTCAACACAAGAAAACAGATAGCTGGCTATAAGGAGTGCTTAGAATCAGACCGCGGCCTCGATTTCCTTTACAAAGGCGGCTTTGTCCTTTGCCTTGAAGAAGGCAGACCCGGCCACAAGGACGTTGGCACCGCTCTGCTTGCACAGCGCGCCGGTCTGGGCGTTGACGCCGCCGTCCACCTCCAGCAGACACTCCGGGTTCCGTTCGGCGCAGAGAGCCCGCAGGGCGGCGAGCTTTTCCATCTGGTTTTCCAGAAAGCTCTGGCCGCCGAAGCCGGGCTCCACGGTCATGACCAGGATCATGTCCACCTTGTCAAGGAAGGGCAGCACCGCCGAAGCCGGGGTGTTGGGCTTGACGGACACGGCAGCCTTGGCCCCCAGGGCATGGATCTTGTCCAGGGCCAGCAGGTTGTTTTCTGTGGTGTCGGCTTCCACGTGAACGGTCACGTAGTCTGCGCCCGCCTTGCAGAAGGCCTCCACATAGCGCAGGGGCCGATCGATCATCAGGTGCACGTCCAGCACCAGGTCCGTATATTTCCGCAGCGCGGCCACGGTGGGCATGCCGATGGTGATATTGGGCACAAAATTGCCGTCCATCACATCCACATGAACCCAGCGGCAGCCGGCACATTTGATGGTTTTCAGGTCCTCTCCCAGGTAAGCAAAGTCCCCGGAAAGAATGGAAGGGGCGAGAATAGACATGTGGATACCTCCGTACTGTTGTAAAGATTGGGGTTTGTCAGAATGCCCCCCTTGGCTCCCCCTCTGGGGGAGCTGGCGTGCGCAGCACGACTGAGAGGGTACCAGTGTCGGAATCTGCATGAAAGCCTCAGCATCGCAGCCCTCTCAGTCACGGCGTTTCCGCCGTGACAGCTCTCCCATAGGGAGAGCCAAGGGGTACGACAAACCCCGATTTGCCGTTTTCATTTCCAGAAAAAGTATACCACACCCCATTCCATTGCGCAACCGAAAATGTTTCAAGTTAGGCAGCGCTAACGCCTTGCGCGGCGCAGAATGGGGTGCTATAATGGCGAAAAAGCAATACTATGAGGTGACACGCGATGACGATGGATGAATTGAAACCCGGCCAGTCCGCCTTTATCTCGGCGGTGGGCGGGGATGGAGCCCTGCGGCACCATCTGCTGGATATGGGCTTGACGCCCCAGACCGAGGTGATGCTGCAAAAGGTGGCCCCCATGGGCGACCCCGTGCAGATCGCCCTGCGGGGGTATGAGCTGACATTGCGGCTGGAGGAAGCCAAGTGGATCGAGATCGGGAATGTCCATACAGACCCGGTGCCCGTCCATGGCAGGGAGCCCAGAATTCAGCCCATTCCCCACCCCGGCGTGGGCGAGAAGCAGGGCAAAGAGGTACATCTGAAAGAGGGGAAGCTGACCTTTGCATTGGCAGGCAACCAGAACTGCGGCAAGACCACCCTCTTCAACCAGCTCACCGGTGCCAATCAGCACGTGGGCAATTTCCCCGGGGTCACCGTGGATCGGAAGGACGGCACCATCCGCAATCACCCGGAAGCTACGGTGACGGACCTGCCGGGCATTTATTCCCTGTCCCCCTACTCCAATGAGGAGATCGTCACCCGGGACTTTTTGATGAACGACCGCCCCAGCGGTATCATCAACATTGTGGATGCCACCAACATTGAGCGCAACCTTTACTTAACCATGCAGTTGATGGAGCTGGAGATCCCCATGGTCCTGGCCCTGAACATGATGGACGAGGTCCGGTCCAACGGCGGCTCCGTGCGTATCAACGAGCTGGAAGAGATCCTGGGTATCCCCGTGGTCCCCATCTCTGCCGCCCGGAATGAGGGCATTGACGAGCTCATCGACCACGCCCTGTATGTGGCCCGGGCAGAGCAGAAGCCCCAGCGTGTGGACTTCTGTCTGGAAAGCGACGACCCCAAAGATCCTGTGGGTGCGGTGCACCGCTGCATTCATGCCGCCGGTACCCTTTTGGAGGCGGACATCCGCCGGGCGGGGCTGCCTGTGCGGTTCGCCACCACCAAGCTGGTGGAGCAGGATGCCCTGATGGAGAAAATGGTCCCCTTAAACCCGGAAAAGCAGCAGGCCTTCCGGCAGATCGTGTCTGTCATGGAGCAGGAGACGGGCCTGGACCGGGAGGCGGCCATGGCCAATATGCGCTTCCGATTCCTGGAGACCCTGTGCAGAAAGACCGTGGTCCGGCCCCACGAGAGCAAGGAGCACAAGCGCAGCATGGCCATTGACCGGGTGCTCACCGGCAGGTTCACAGCCATTCCCTGCTTCTTGGGGATCATGGCCCTGGTATTCGTTTTGACCTTTACCGTCATCGGCGGCACCCTGTCCGATCTGATGGAGCTGGGCGTGGGCTGGGTGACGGACCTTATTGACGCAGGTCTCACCGCCTGGGACATCAACCCCGTGGTCCATGGCCTGGTGGTGGACGGCATCTGTGCCGGTGTGGGCAGTGTGCTGAGCTTTTTGCCCACCATTGTGACGCTGTTCTTCTTTCTGTCCATTCTGGAGGATACGGGCTATATGGCCCGGGTGGCCTTCGTCATGGACCGGCCTCTTCGGAAGCTGGGCCTTTCGGGCCGGAGCTTTGTGCCCATGCTCATTGGCTTCGGCTGCTCCGTGCCTGCGGTCATGGCCACCCGGACGCTCTCCAGCGAGCGGGACCGGAAGATGACCATTTTGCTGACCCCCTTCATGAGCTGCTCTGCCAAACTGCCCATCTATACCATGCTGATCTCCGCCTTCTTCCCCCGGCCCTGGCAGCCGGTGGCCATGATTGGGCTGTACGCCCTGGGCATTCTCTGCGGCGTGGTCTACGCCTTGATTCTCAAGCACACCGCCTTTTCCGGGGAGCCCGTGCCCTTTGTCATGGAGCTGCCCAACTATCGCCTGCCCAGCGCCAAGAGCGTGGGCCAGCTGATCTGGGAAAAGGCCAAGGGCTTTGTGCAGAAGGCCTTCACCATCATCTTCGCGGCCTCCGTCATCATCTGGGTGCTGCAAACCTTCGATATCCGCCTGAACGTGGCGGCTTCCCCGGAGGTGAGCCTGCTGGCCCTGCTGGGCAGCCTGATCGCGCCCATCTTCAAGCCCCTGGGCTTCGGTGACTGGCGGGCCTCTACGGCCCTCATCACCGGCTTTACGGCCAAGGAGAGCATGGTCTCCACCCTGACGCTGCTCTTAGGCGGCGATGCGGGGAAAATCACCGCCATGTTCAGCCCCTATACGGCGGTGGTGTTCCTGGTGTTCACCCTGCTGTATACCCCCTGTGTGGCAGCCATTGCCACGGTGAAGCGGGAAATGGGCAGCGCCCGGGCTGCGGCGCTGACGGTGGTCTCCCAGTGCGCCATTGCCTGGGTAGTGGCCTTTTTGGTGCGCTGCATCGGGCTGGTCTTCGGAGCGGTGTGAGAATATGAATCTGCAAAGCATATTGGTTCTGATTGCCGTGGCGGTTGGCTTTTTCTTCGCCCTGCGCCAGGGCAAAAAGAAGAGCAAATGCGGCTGCTGCGGGGACTGCAAAACCTGCAAAAACCGCGACAGCTGCCATTGACATGAAAAAGCGCCCCGGGACGAAAGTCCCGGGGTGCTGCTTTATCGGCTGGGCTTCAGCTTGTCGATGGTCTGGGCGGCGTCCTGCAGGGCCAGACGGCTGGAGGCGATGGCGGTTTGCAGGGTGTCCAGCTGGCCTGTGACCTGCTGGGAGATGCCGGTCATCTGCCGCAGAGCGGCCTCAATGCGGTTGGAGGCCTGGGTCAGTACGGTGCCGGTCTCGCTGTAGACCTGCTCGGCCCGCTCCCGGGCCATGCGCTCCGTGCGCTCGGCCCGGCGATAGGCTTCCAGCTCCCGGTTGGCCTCCAGCTTTTCGCCGCAGGACCGGAGCAGGGCCTCCTCCCGGTCCTGCCGGGCGGAGGCCAGCTTTTGCTCCGCCGCTTCCCTTTGCGCCAGGGCCTCGTCCCGTTCCTTCCGGACGGCTTCCAACTGCTGCTCCAGCTCCCGGCACCGGGCCTCCAGGGCCGTGCGCTGGGGGTCTTCTGCAGGGGCTTCCGCCTGCCGCCGCAGGGCCTCCAGGTCGGTATTCAGCTGATTCACCTGGGCTGCGTGGCGGTTGTTCAGGTATTCCAGATAGTTTGCCACATCCTGCCGGTTGAACCCATGCAGGGAGGAACGGAAGTTCAGATTCATAATATCTCTCCGCAGTTTTGATTTTCTCTGATTATACCATAAATTTCCTGAGAAAACAACTGAAAAAGGGCCCCACCCGGGGCCCAAATTTTATCGGAAAACCATGTTGGCGAAGATCCGCTGCATCCGGCTGTCCGGGAAGCGGGCATCGATGAAGGCCCAGAAGGCGTTGGAAGCGGCAATGCCGTCTACCCGCTGGGACCAGCGGAAAACGGTCAGCAGGGTAACCGCGCAGTCAAAGACGAAGAAGGCCGTCAGTGCCCAGGTGAGGATCTTGCCGAAGCGGCTGGGAATTTTCAGAATCAGCTGTGCCACCATGGGATAGAGGGTTTTCACCCAAAAGACACCCAGAAAGCCCCAGAAAACGGAATAGACCAGGCAGATCCGCCCGTTGATATTGAAGGGCATATGGCTGTAGTCCCAGCTTACAGAGCCGAAAAGCATTTCCTGCGCCCAGGAGCAGAAGTATTCCAGGGCACTGCCCACCAGAAAGCCCCCCAGGAAGGACAGCCATTTGCCCCGGTTCCGGTAGCGGTACAGGGCAACGGTCAGCACCAGGGCACCGGCGCCGTACACCATGTTGAAGGGGCCGTATACCAGGCCGGAACGGCTCTGCAGATAGCCATTGGTCAGCAGGCACCAGGCAAGTTCGATGACAACGCCGCCAAAGCAGCCGATGAAGCAGACCAGCAGCAGCTTATAGAGATTCATGCCTGCGGCAAAATGGTCGCTGCGGGTCTCCTCCAGATCGATGACGGAGTTGGCCGGTGCCTTCAGTCTGGAATGGTGCTGCCGGGTCAGGTCGTCCCAGCGGGCGGAGAGCTCATCGTAGTTTTCAAGCAGGGTGCTGTTTGCCTTGCCCAAGTCCACGGAGGCCCGGCGGTAAGACCGCAGGCGGTGCATGACAGCCTCCCCATAGTCCTCCGGATTTTCAGCGGCTGCCAGATTTTCATACAGGCTCTGCAAGTCCGGCTGCGCGGCATCCAGGGCTTCCAGTGCTTCCCGAGCCTGCTGCTCCACGGGGGTTACGATATCCTGCTCGGAGACCTGGTCATACTCCCGCAGGGCCTTTTTCCAGCGCTTGACCTTTTCCTTGGCAAGCCGTTTTCTCTTTTTCATGACGGTTCTCCTTCTATCACAATTTCCCGGTATATTACTCGACCAACCTCAATTGTTTCTCAACTGTCTTTGAACAGAATATGAACAGAAAGAAAAAGAAAAATGTTGTTGACGGCGGCTATTTTCCGTGATAAAACTATAAAATATGGAAAGAAATGTTAGGAGGATCTATTATGAACGTATTCCTGACCCTGGCCTGCCTGTTCTTCATCGGCAGCGTCACCGGCTGGGTGATCGAGCTGCTGTTCCGCAACATCGTTCACCACAATAAGAAGTGGGTGAATCCCGGCTTCTGCACCGGTCCCTATCTGCCCATCTACGGCTTCGGCCTGTGTACGCTGTACCTGCTGGCCAATCTGGAGCAATATGGCTGGATCACGAACCCGGTATGGAATAAAATTGTGCTCTTCATTGCCATGGCCATTGGCATGACCCTCATCGAGTATATCGCCGGACTGTTCTGCCTGAAATACTTCAAGGTCATGCTCTGGGATTATTCCAACCTCTGGGGCAACATTCAGGGCCTGATCTGCCCCCTGTTCTCCTTCTTCTGGGCGCTGTTGGGAGCGGTGTACTATTTCTTTGTGCACCCCTATGTGCTGGGGGCTCTGGACTGGCTGTCCAGGAATCTGGCCTTCTCCTTCTTCATCGGCATGTTCTTCGGCATCTTTCTCATCGATGTGTGCCATTCCGCCAATCTGGTGGTCAAGCTCAAGGCCTTTGCAGAGGAGAACCGCATGGTGGTCCGCTACGAGGCCGTCAAGAAGCACATCCGGGAAAATTTCGAGACCGGCAACCGGCACTTCAAATACAATTTCTTCCGTCCCTTCCATGACGAGCATCCCCTGGAGGAGCGCCTGAAGGAAATGCGGGAAGAGATGAGGGAAAAGCTGGAAAAATACAAGCTGCAAAAGCAGTAAAATAAAAACAGGAGGTATTTTATGAATGAGGTAAAACAGCCGAAAAAGCCCCTTGCCTATTACTACGGCATTGTGCTCCTGCTGCTGCTGGTGTTCAACTGGCTGGTCATGCCCCTGATCACCGACGCCAAAATCAAGGAAGTGGACTATGGCACCTTCATGTCCATGACCGAGCAGAAGAACATCGGCCGGGTAGAGATCGAGGACAACCAGATCCTATTCACCGACAAGGGGGAGACCCAGGTCTATAAGACGGGGGTGATGCAAGACCCTGATCTGGTCCAGCGGCTCTATGATGCCGGGGCCACCTTCAGCAGCGAAATCGTGGAGGAGACCTCGCCCCTGCTGGCCTTCCTGCTGTCCTTTATTGTGCCGCTGGTGCTCTTCATCGCCCTGGGCCAGTTCATGTCCCGGAAGCTGATGGACAAGATGGGCGGCCCCAATGCCATGTCCTTCAACATGGGCAAGTCCAATGCCAAGGTCTACGTCAAGTCCTCCGACGGCATTCGCTTCTCCGATGTGGCGGGCGTGGAAGAGGCGGAGGAGAGCCTGACGGAGATCGTCAATTATCTGCACGACCCCACCAAGTACCGGGAGATCGGCGCCACCATGCCCAAGGGCGTCCTGCTGGTAGGCCCTCCGGGCACCGGCAAGACCATGCTTGCCAAGGCCGTGGCCGGTGAGGCGGATGTGCCCTTCTTCTCCATTTCCGGCTCGGAATTCGTGGAGATGTTCGTGGGCATGGGCGCCAGCAAGGTTCGGGACCTTTTCAAGCAGGCCAAGGAGAAGGCGCCCTGCATTGTTTTTATCGATGAGATCGATGCCATTGGCCAGAAGCGCTCCGGCGGGGCCTACGGCGGCAATGACGAGCGGGAGCAGACCCTGAACCAGCTGCTCACCGAAATGGACGGCTTTGAGGGCAACTCCGGCGTTATGATCCTGGCTGCCACCAACCGGCCCGAATCCCTTGACCCTGCCCTGACCCGCCCCGGCCGGTTTGACCGCCGGGTTCCCGTGGAGCTGCCGGACCTGAAGGGCCGGGAGGCCATTTTGAAGGTCCACGCCAAGAAGGTCAAGCTGGCGGAGGACGTGAATTTTGAGACCATCGCCCGGATGGCCTCCGGTGCCAGCGGCGCAGAGCTGGCCAACATCATCAATGAGGCCGCCCTGCGGGCTGTCCGGGATGGCCGGAAGGCCGCCAATGAGGCGGATCTGGAGGAATCCATTGAAACCGTCATCGCGGGCTACCAGAAGAAGAACGCCATTCTCACCGACAAGGAGAAAATGGCCGTTTCCTACCATGAGATCGGCCATGCCCTGGTGGCGGCATTGCAGACCCACTCCGCCCCCGTGCAGAAGATCACCATCATTCCCAGAACCTCCGGCGCACTGGGCTACACCATGCAGGTGGAGGAGGGCAACCACTACCTGATGACCAAGGAGGAGCTGGAGAACAAGATCGCCACCCTCACCGGCGGCCGTGCCGCGGAAGAGGTGGCCCTGGGCACCGTTTCCACCGGCGCTTCCAACGACATCGAGCAGGCTACCAAGCTGGCCCGGGCCATGATCACCCGCTACGGCATGAGCGACAGCTTCGATATGGTGGCCCTGGAAACCGTTACCAATCAATATCTGGGCGGCGACACCAGCCTGGCCTGCTCTGCCGAGACCCAGACCAAGATCGATGCTCTGGTGGTGGAGACGGTGAAGCAGCAGCATGAGAAGGCTCTGAACCTGCTGAAGGAGAACCGGGACAAGCTGGAGACCCTGTCTCAGTACCTCTACCGGAAGGAGACCATTACCGGCGAGGAATTCATGGAGCTGCTGAACAAATGAACCTGCTGTTCTGCATCAATCAAAGCTTCCGCCCTCTGCTCTGCCAGTGCCTGCGCTCCATCGTGAAAAACGGGGGCGAGGAGGCGTATGAGGCCTATATTCTCCATTCGGACCTGACCGAAGAGGATTTTGGGGCCATCGAAGCCGTCAGCGACCGGGTGCATTGCCGCTTTGTGACGGTGAATGCCAAGGACTTTGAGGGTTTCCCGGAGAGCAGCCGCTACCCCAGGCAGATCTTCTACCGTCTGGCAGCGCCGCTGCTGCTGCCGGAGGACCTGGACAGAATTCTCTATCTGGATGTGGATACCCTGGTGATCAACCCCCTGCGGGAGCTGTACGCCATGGAGTTTGCAGGCAATTATTACATTGCCTGCACCCATGTCCGGGAGACCCTGACCCGGCTCAATGACCGCCGCCTGAATGTCCCGGCAGGTACGCCCTATGTGAACACCGGCGTGATGGTGCTGAATCTGGCAGCGCTGCGGGAAAATCTGACCATGGACATGCTCCGCCGGACGGCTTTGGAAAAAATCGACACCTTCTGGCTGCCGGACCAGGACCTGCTCACCGTAATGCACGGGGACAAGATCCTGCTGGCAGACACCCAGAAATACAACCTCAGCGACCGTATCCTGAACATCTACAACGCCAACCCCGAAAATCCCCGGCACGACCTGACCTGGGTGCGGGAAAATACCGTGATCATCCACTATTGCGGCAAAAACCGCCCCTGGAAGCCCCACTATGTGGGCAGTCTGGGCGTGTTTTATGAGGAAACAAAGGGATAGAAAGGAACCGCCTATGGAGCTTCGCAAGCCTGATTTTTATGACACATTTCACTGCATCGCTGCTTGCTGCCCGGATAGCTGCTGCAAGGAGTGGGATGTGGCGGTAGATGCGCAGAAGGCTGCTCTCTACCGTGGGCTCCCCGGGGCGCTGGGGGAGAAGCTGCGGGAATTCCTGCAGGATGAGGACGGGGATACCTACCTGACCCTGGACAATGGCCGCTGCCCCATGTGGCGCGCCGATGGCCTGTGCCGCATCCAGGCAGAGCTGGGGGAGCACGCCCTGTGCAATACCTGCCGGGATTTCCCAAGGCTGCGCCATGACTATGGCAGCTTTACGGAATTGGGTCTGGAGCTCAGCTGCCCGGAGAGTGCGCGAATCCTTCTGAGCCGGGAGGGCTGGAGCTGGGTCTCTCAAGGCAAGGCAGAGGAGAAGACGGACTATGATCAAAGGGACATGGACCTCCTGATGAAAACCCGGCAGACGGCCATGGACCTGGTGACCGGGGCGGAAGAACCCCTCTCCGCCCTGCTGCTCTATACCTACCACGCTCAGGCGATCCTGGACGGGGAGGAGGAAGCCCCCTTCGATCTGTCCGCCGCCATGGAGACTGCCGGGGACCTGGCAGGCCCGGGGGACAGGGAAGCCTTTCTCAAGGTTTTCCGGGACCTGGAAATTCTGACGGAGCCCTGGCGCAAGCGCCTGGCGTTGCCCAGCCCCCGGCCCCTTCAAAAGGAGGACCGGGCGCTGCTCCGGTATCTCATCAGCCGCTACTGGCTCCAGGCCATTTCAGATTTTGACCTGGTGTGCCGGGGCAAGCTCATCGTCTCCCTGGCCCTCCTCTGCCGAATCCTGGGCGGCGATGCCGTTCAGACGGCCCAGCTGATGTCCAAGGAGATCGAAAACGACGCCGAAAACATAGACACCCTCCTGGACGGCGCCTACACAACCCCCGGCCTGACGGATGCCAACCTGCTGGCACTGGCCCGGGAATAATACACCAACCCACCGACGGGCCGCCTCGCTGAACGAGACGGCCTGTTTTTATGAAATGGAGGTAAAATTTTGCAGGATGTGAAATGAAAGAACAAAAATTTTCACAGATGAGAATATGTCCGATTTATTGGACATATTGTGTGCGATAATATTTGCAGAATAAATTCTCTGTGCGTTATTGCGGCATATAGTTTACAAACAATGCACAATGTGATATTATCAACATAAAATTGACAAAGAAATGCGGTGAAATTATGTATCGTGCACATATTCGGGAAGACGGAGAGGAACAAACCGTTCGAGAACATTGCATAAACACTGCAGAATTCACTGCAAGTGCACTTGCAACCATTGGATTGGCGCAATGTGGGTGGATTGCCGGAGTGCTGCACGATGCTGGAAAGTGCAAGGATGAATTTGACGATTATTTGGTTGCTGCAGTAAAAGATGGAAATGTGGCGCGTGGAAGCGTCAATCATACTTTTGCAGGAGCACGTTTTTTGCTGGATCGATGGCACAGCGGTGAAGAGTTGGGGCTTTCTGAGGTAACAGCTGAACTATTGGCTTTTGCGATAGGCAGTCACCATGGCCTGTTTGACTGCATAGATCCGGCACGAAATTCCGGTTTTTTTCACCGTCAGACGAAAGAAAAAATAGGATATGAAGCGTCAATTCATAATTTCCTGAAAGAGTGTGTTGATATCAAGACGCTGGATGCGAGATTCCAGACTGCTGTACGGGAGATGGGGCCTACAATTGAGAAGATATCTTCCATATCTACACAGCCAGATGATGAATTGGCAGACCAGGAAACCGCCTTTTACATGGGATTGCTTGCACGGATGATTCTATCTGCAGTTATTGAAGGAGACCGAAGAGACACTGCAACCTTTTTAAACGGCGATACATTTCCCCGATGGCCAGAGAATATGCGGGGAATCTGGTCAGACAGACTGAAATTTCTTGAAGATCAACTGAATATGTTTCCGCACGAAAGAGCCATTGATGTGGCGAGAAAGGTAATTTCCGATACTTGCGCTGAATTCGCAGATAACCCCGGCGGAATTTACCGCCTTAATGTGCCGACCGGCGGCGGAAAAACGCTCGCCAGCTTGCGCTATGCTCTGACGCACGCTAAAAAATGGAACAAGGCTCGTGTTGTGTTTACGTCTCCACTGCTATCCATTCTGGATCAGAACGCGGCGGTGATTCGTCGCTATGTGGGTGACGACAGCTTGATCTTGGAGCATCATTCCAATCTGGCTGAGCCGGAGGATACTTCTGAACGACTGCGGGAGTTGGAACTGCTGACGGACACTTGGGAGTCACCTGTTATCATTACGACCCTGGTTCAATTACTGGATACGTGCTTTTTGGGAAAAACCAGTGCAATTCGGCGCTTCCATTCTCTCTGCAACAGCATTATTGTCATTGATGAAGTGCAGACGGTACCTGAAAAGCTGCTGACTTTATTTAATCTCGCGATGAATTTCCTTTCGAGAGTATGTGGCGCAACGATTGTTCTTTGCTCTGCAACTTATCCAGAACTTGAAAATGTGACACATCCTTTATGCCAGATACCGATAGACATGGTTCCCTATGATAGAAAACTGTGGGAGGTATTTAAACGGACAGAAATTCAGAATGCGGGTCATATGCGCTTGGAAGAAATGCTGCAGATGATTTCAGACGTTTTGGAGGATTGCAGGAGCCTTTTGGTGGTCTGCAATACAAAAAACGAGGCGGCCTACCTCTTTTCTAATCTGAAAATTGACAACTGTGACTGCTTTCACCTTTCCGCAGCGATGTGTATGGAGCATCGGCGCGAAACACTGAAATTATTGCAGTCCGCATTGGATGGGCTACATGCAGGAACGGAACAAAGGGTTGTCTGTATCTCTACACAGGTCATAGAGGCTGGTGTAGATATCTCTTTTCAACAGGTGATACGTCTTTCAGCTGGCATGGATAGTATTGTTCAGGCAGCTGGGCGCTGCAATCGTCATGCTGAGCAAGAGAAGCCTGCATCTGTCCGAGTTGTGCGGTGTATAGATGAGAAACTGCGCTGCCTGGAAGATATTGCTCGGGGCCAAATTGCAACAACCTCTCTATTTAATGCATTTGCTGACGATCCGCAACGGTTTGAAGGGGATTTATCTTCAAATCAAGCGATTGCATTTTATTATCATAAGCTCTATGGAGATATGAATTCAGAATTTCAGGATGATCAGGTGGACGAGCATGGCTCTGTTTATCAGCTTCTTGCTGACAATCCAAGGTATGCAGATGAAAATTGCCGGTGGACTCAGGACTATTACTTGCGACAGGCGTTTCGATTGGCGGGAGACCTGTTCCAAGTGTTTGATGAAAATACAGTGGAACTGGTAGTCCCCTACGGAAAGGGCAGAATACTGCAGCAAGCGATCCTTGCAGCGTCCCAAATGTATGGGCAAAAGGATTGGAAATCCATCCACGAATGGATTCAACAAGCAAAGGGGTATTCCATTTCTGTTTATGGGTATCAGTTCGAGAAGCTTCAGAAACTTGGAGCGGTAACATCCTTGTTCGATGGGGAAGTATTCCTTTTGTCTGACGGCTTTTATGACAACCATTTCGGATTTTCTATTGCAAATGGAATATCCGGCTTTCAGGAGGTGTAGATTTTGAAAACAAAACATTCAAACATCGTAGAATTTGAGGTGACAGGTGACTATGGCCTGTTCTCAGACCCAATTCTACGGATTGGCGGAGAAAAGTGCAGTTATCAAATTCCAACCTATGAGGCATTGAAGGGCATACTGTCATCTGTGTACTGGAAACCAACTTTCATTTGGCGAATTATGGATGTTCGAATTATGAATCCGATTCAAACCGAGGTCAAAGGAATTCGTCCAATTAAGTACAGCGGCGGCAATGATCTGGCTTTTTATACTTATCTGAAGAACTGCCGCTATCAGGTGAGGGCCTGTTTTGATTGGAACGATAACCGGCTGGACCTGGTTCAGGACAGAAATGAGAACAAGCATCATCAAATTGCCCAGCGGATGATTGAAAAGGGTGGCAGAAGAGATATTTTTCTGGGAACCCGAGAATGCCAAGGGTATGTGGAACCATGCGAATTTGGAAGTGGAACAGGGGCCTATGACAGCTTGCCGGAATTGAGTTTCGGCCTGATGTACCATGGAATTACCTACCCGGATGAGGCATACTCAGCGGAAACGCAAGGGCAGATGACTGCACGGTTTTGGAAACCTGTGATGAAAAATGGTGTCATTCATTTCTTGCAGCCGGAGGAATGTCCGTACCAAAAGCCGCTGCGCAGTATGGGAATGAAGCCATTTTCATTTGAGCTGAATAACTTTTCCGGCTTGCGGGAATTCGGGGAGGTGGACTGAATGGGGCTGATGAAGCAGGCCTATGATACATACTGCACCTTAGAGGCAAAATATTGTGGGGTTTATGGCTTGGAAAAAGAGCCGCTGGTTCCTGTATCTCACCAAATTGCAAAGGCTGAAATTGAGATCACGCTGAACGCAGATGGGCAGCTCCTGGATGCTCGATTGGTTGGAAAAGATGAGGCAGCGATCATCATGCCGGTTACGGAAGCGTCTGCCGGTCGTACGGGAGATACCTCTTGCGCCCATCCTTTGTGTGATCAAATTCGATTCTTATCACCGCAATATCCACAAAAGTACGAAGCGTATTTGACACAGCTGCATAAATGGGAAAATTCTCCCTATGGGCATCCAAAGCTCCACGCGGTTGCACGTTATGTGGAAAAAGGGACAATTTTGGAGGATATGGAACGCCTTGGAATTTTCACTCGTGACAAAGACGGATTGGCTCCCCAAAAAGGGAAACAAGTGGTTTGCTGGCGAGTAGATTCCGGAAAGATTGATGAAGTCACTGCATGCTGGAAGGATCGGACTTTATTTCGTTCATTTATCGACTATTATGCCTCTACAAAGCAGGAGAAGCCGGTATTTTGCATGGTATCCGGAGAATATGCGTCGTCGGCGAGCCAGCACCCCAAGAAGATAATCAATATCAACGGCTGCGCAAATGCGAAACTTGTATCAGCAAACGACAGCACAGGATTTACCTACCGTGGCCGCTTTACGGACGATAGCCAAGCAATGACCATGAGCTATGTTACGTCTCAAAAAATTCACAATGCAATTCATTGGCTGGCAGCAAACCAGGGTGTTTCCATAGGCGGAAGGACGTTTCTGTGCTGGAACCCAAAGGGCATAGCACTTCCAAAACCCCACGCTTCCTTTTTACAGAGAACGAAAGAGAAACAAATAAAGTATTCTGACTACCGTAAAGCATTGTCCGAAACCCTGCGGGGGTGGAAAAACACGATTCCCGGAGATGCGGGTGCTGTGGTTGCGTCCTTTGATGCGGCAACCTCTGGCAGACTTTCTCTGACGTATTACAGCGAAATGCTGGCGGGAGATTTTTTGGAGCGGCTCTATGAGTGGGACTTGATTTGCTGTTGGGAACACTTCCCGTTTGGAGTTCAATCACCGTCCTTATATCAGATTGCGGCCTGTGCTTATGGAACACAACGCGTTTCAAACGGACAATCCAGAATGGAGGTGGATGATCGAATATTGCGTCAACAGGTGCAGAGGTTACTTGCCTGCCGTGTCGATAAAGGAAGAATTCCGACGGATATTGTGCAAGCGATTATTGCAAAAGGTTCTAATCTGCAAATCCTGGAACGAGCAGTTCGGGAAGAAGTGCTTTCCACCGCCTGTGCGGTGATTCGAAAATATCATTTTGATTGGCATCAGGAGGAATTGAAAATGACACTTGAACCGGAGAAAAAGGACGTTAGCTACCAATATGGACGGTTGCTTGCTGTATTTGAAAAAATCGAGCGGGACACTTATGATAAGGACGAAATGCGTGAGCCCAATGCTATTCGTATGCAGTCTGTTTTTTCCAGACGTCCGCAATATGCTAGCCGAATTCTCTGGGAACAGATGAAAAAAGCATACTATCCCAGACTCAAACCGGGAACGAGAACGTTTTATGATCGACTCATCGGTGAAATTGTTGAGCAAATTTCTGCTTGTTCCAATGGATCTCGAGAAGAAGCACTCAAGGATACTTATTTTATTGGATACTATTTGCAGCGAAATGCCTTGTACACATCTCAAAACAATAAAGAAAATCACGAGGAGGAAGAAGTATGAGCACCCTTAAAAACAAAATCGATTTTGTAGCATTGATTTCCGTAACACGGGCAAATGGTAATGGAGACCCGCTGAATGGCAACCGCCCTCGAACTGATTTGAATGGGTTTGGGGAAATCTCCGATGTATGTATCAAGAGAAAAATCCGCAATCGGATGCAGGATTTGGGACAGCCCATTTTTGTGCAGTCTGAGGATCGGTGCAGTGATGGCTTTGGAAGCCTCAGTGAACGGGCGAGTTCTGTTATGAAAGGGATCAAGGATCGGGACGAATATGGTAAACTTGCCTGCGAAACCTGGCTGGATGTTCGAAGCTTTGGACAAGTGTTTGCATTCAAAGATGCAAAGGGCGTATCCGTAGGTGTTCGCGGACCGGTATCGATCCATCAGGCCACCAGTATTTCTGCAGTTGAAATTGAATCTATCCAGATTACCAAGAGCGTGAATGGTGAGAAAAAGGGAAAAGATGAGAGTCGCGCATCGGACACCATGGGGACTAAGCACTTTGTCCGATTTGGCTTGTATGAGCTGAAAGGCTCCATCAATGTCCAACTGGCCGAAAAAACAGGCTTCACCGAGGAAGACGCAGAAATTGTCAAGGAATGCCTGCGGACGCTGTTTGTCAATGATGCCTCCTCCGCCAGACCGGACGGCTCTATGGAGGTCGTAAAACTCTTCTGGTGGAAGCACAATTGCAAGGATGGGCAGTATTCTTCCGCGAAGGTGCATCGCTCTGTGAAAGTGACGCAGAAGGATGCAGAGGCTATCCCGTCCTCTGTAGAAGACTATACCGTTTCTTTGGAACCATTGCCTGGCTTGGCCCCTGAAATTATCGATGGCGTATAACGAGGAGGATTTCTTACAACTATCCGGCTTGCAGCATTTTCGCTTTTGCAGGCGGAGATGGGCCCTCATCCACATCGAGCACCAGTGGGCAGAGAACTACCGCACCACGGATGGGGCGATCTTTCATGAAAACGCCCACAACACCGCTTTCCAGGAGAGCCGGGGAGATCTGGTGATCACCCGGGGGGTCAGCGTGTTCTCTGCCCGGCTGGGGGTCTCCGGCCAGTGCGATGTGCTGGAATATCGCCGGGGAAGCACCGGCGTCCCGCTTTCCGGAAGGGAGGGGCTGTGGCAGCCCTATCCTGTAGAATACAAGCGGGGCCAGCCCAGGGAGGACACCGGCGATGCACTCCAGCTCTGCGGACAGGCCATGTGCCTGGAGGATATGCTGTGCTGCGATATCCCGGAAGGGGCGCTTTATTATGGGGAGACCCGGCACAGACAGAAGGTGGCCTTTACGCCGGAATTGCGGGCACAGGTGGAAGATCTGCTGGGACAGATGCACGATCTCTATAAGCGGGGCTACACACCGAAGGTGAAACCCACGAAATCCTGCAATGCCTGCTCCCTGAAGGAGCTGTGTCTGCCAAAGCTGATGAAAAGCCGCTCTGTGTCCGACTATCTGAGAGCCGCAATGGAGGAGATGCCATGAAGCAGCTTTTGAACACGCTGTTTGTCACCTCGGAGGACATTTATCTGTCTCTGGAGGGGGAAAATGTCCTGGCAAACCGGGAAAAGAACGTGGTTGCCCGGTATCCGCTGCACACGCTGCAAACAATCGTCAGCTTTTCCTATTCCGGGGCCTCTCCGGCGCTGATGGGAGCCTGTGCCGAGCGGGGCATCGGGCTGGCCTTCTGCACGCCCCGGGGCCGCTTCCTGGCCCGGACCTGCGGAGAGAGCAGCGGCAATGTGCTTCTCCGGCGGGAGCAGTACCGCATTGCTGACGATGTGCAGCGCAGCTGTGAAATTGCCCGGTGTATGATCTTTGGAAAGCTCAGCAACAGCGCGGCCAGCATCCAGCGCACCTGCCGGGACCACGGCCCCCGGGTGGAGGGGTGCGGCTTGGAAGAGGCTACTCAGAGCATCCGGGAGCTGCTGCCTCCGGTGCTGAGCGTTACGGACCTGGATGCCTTGCGGGGGCTGGAGGGGGTTGCGGCCGGCGCGTATTTCGGCGTGTTTGACCATATGCTCCTGAGCCGAAAAGAGGACTTTTTCTTTCACGGCCGGAATCGCCGCCCACCGCTGGACCGTGTGAATGCCATGCTGTCCTTTGCCTATAGCCTGTTGGCCCATGATTGCGCCAGCGCACTGGAGAGCGTCGGCCTGGATGCCTATGTGGGCTTCCTCCACCGGGACCGCCCGGGCCGGAACTCCCTGGCGCTGGATCTGATGGAGGAGCTGCGCCCCTGCATGGCGGACCGGTTTGTGCTGACGCTGGTCAACAACCGAATGGTCAAGCCGGAGGACTTTCAGATCCAGGACAGCGGTGCCGTGCTCCTGACCGATGACGGGCGGAGGAAATTCCTGAAAACCTGGCAGGAGCGGAAGCGGGACACCCTGACCCATCCCTACCTGAACGAAAAGCTGAGCTGGGGCATGATCCCCTATGTCCAGGCGCTCCTGCTGGCCAGATTTATCCGGGGAGACCTGGATGCCTACCCACCCTTTTTATGGAAGTGACGGTATGCTGGTACTGATTACCTATGATGTAAACACCGAGGACGCAGCCGGCAGAAAGCGCCTGCGCCAGATCGCGAAAAAATGCGTGGACTACGGCCAGCGAGTTCAGAATTCCGTCTTTGAATGCCTTCTGGATGCAGCCCAGTGCCGCAGCCTGCAGGCAAAGCTCCTGGCTATCATGGACCCCGAAAAGGACAGCCTGCGATTCTACTACCTTGGCAATCAATACGAAAAGAAAATAGAACACTTTGGCTGTAAAACCGCCTATTCGCCCGAAGACCCCCTGATTCTCTGAACGCGAACGCCAAGCACCCATATTTCCCCCGGGAGGTTCGCACCGATCTAGAAAGGAAATCCCCCCGCCTTTTTCGGCCGATCCCCTGAAGATGGCGCCCAATTTGGAGAATATCACAAAAAATACCCTTTTTGCCGAAGATGCAAAAGAAAAATCTGTGCATCTTTGCTGTCGCTCCCCACACGGGGAGCGTGGATTGAAATGAAGGGGTCGTCCTGGGCCTCTTCGCTTTTTGGCGTCGCTCCCCACACGGGGAGCGTGGATTGAAATCTCGGTACGGCTGCCGCCTCTGCCGATGATCAGCGTCGCTCCCCACACGGGGAGCGTGGATTGAAATGATTTGTCCGTTAACTTCGTTCATGTCCAAAACTGTCGCTCCCCACACGGGGAGCGTGGATTGAAATCCAATGTTGCCAAACAAGGCGGTTGGGAACGAAGAGTCGCTCCCCACACGGGGAGCGTGGATTGAAATAATTGGGGGGGCAAAGAAAAGGGGGTCGCAACCGTCGCTCCCCACACGGGGAGCGTGGATTGAAATTTTTCAGCTGAGAAAGCATATAGTTGATATCGCGTCGCTCCCCACACGGGGAGCGTGGATTGAAATTCTGGCAAAAGCTTAAGATAACGCAGCTTCTCTTGTCGCTCCCCACACGGGGAGCGTGGATTGAAATGCCAAAGGACCGGCGGGCGGCAGCATGAGAAACAGTCGCTCCCCACACGGGGAGCGTGGATTGAAATGAAAAGCCAGTCTTCGGAAATCATAGGCTCCTTCGTCGCTCCCCACACGGGGAGCGTGGATTGAAATACGACCAGCAACGCGAGAAACATACCCCTTAGTAGTCGCTCCCCACACGGGGAGCGTGGATTGAAATGACTACATCAGAAACAACAGCAGCAGCATCAGGTCGCTCCCCACACGGGGAGCGTGGATTGAAATGACATGATATGCAGCAGCAGGACCAAGAAACTTGGTCGCTCCCCACACGGGGAGCGTGGATTGAAATCCAGATCGTCACCGGCGCACCGTCCAACCGGATTGTCGCTCCCCACACGGGGAGCGTGGATTGAAATTTTCCCCAACCGGTTCGCATAGCGCTCCGGATGGGGTCGCTCCCCACACGGGGAGCGTGGATTGAAATATGGGCTCTAACACTGCCCAGGGCGTCCTGAAAACGTCGCTCCCCACACGGGGAGCGTGGATTGAAATGAAGCTACCGGTGTTGATCGCCGGATTGCTGCCGGTCGCTCCCCACACGGGGAGCGTGGATTGAAATAAGTAGGCACTGCGTCTGTCTCACTGTCATCATCGTCGCTCCCCACACGGGGAGCGTGGATTGAAATAAAACTCGGTGCTCGCTGGGTGGGAATCAGAACGTCGCTCCCCACACGGGGAGCGTGGATTGAAATCTTTGCGAACCTTTGTGTAATTATCGTAGAATACGTCGCTCCCCACACGGGGAGCGTGGATTGAAATAGCAGATTTGCGTCGTTGCCGGAATCCAGAACCCGTCGCTCCCCACACGGGGAGCGTGGATTGAAATCCATGCCCTGGGGTTTTTGCAGCACCCATTTTCTGTCGCTCCCCACACGGGGAGCGTGGATTGAAATAAAAAAATTTCTGCGCAAGAAATCAATCTTTGCGCGTCGCTCCCCACACGGGGAGCGTGGATTGAAATGAATTCTCTCGCTTTTTGGCATCTTGGAGACTACTGTCGCTCCCCACACGGGGAGCGTGGATTGAAATGTGCTGATTTTGCGCGTAATCGCGATTTGTTTAAGTCGCTCCCCACACGGGGAGCGTGGATTGAAATATATCCTTCACGGCACGCTGATACGATGTATTTGGTCGCTCCCCACACGGGGAGCGTGGATTGAAATATTACCAGCATAAATCTCGGCTTTATAAATAGGGACGTCGCTCCCCACACGGGGAGCGTGGATTGAAATGAAGAATATGTATCGCCGCCCGTGGAAAGCACTAGTCGCTCCCCACACGGGGAGCGTGGATTGAAATTTGGTAACCGAAAGTCTTAGAGGTATCATTGATCGGTCGCTCCCCACACGGGGAGCATGGATTGAAATTCAGCCTTTGTACGGAGATTTTTCTGAGCTGCCTGTCGCTCCCCACACGGGGAGCGTGGATTGAAATATGATTTTTCTGACTTCTGCCATAACCTCGCGCAGTCGCTCCCCACACGGGGAGCGTGGATTGAAATTTGCATGGTGATCTTCGTGAGGATTGCCATCTTCGTCGCTCCCCACACGGGGAGCGTGGATTGAAATCTGTCCGTGTCGTAAACCAAATTTCCCACGCGCAGTCGCTCCCCACACGGGGAGCGTGGATTGAAATCTCTTCGGTGAACTGCGTAGCCTCATCGATGAAAAGCCGTCGCTCCCCACACGGGGAGCGTGGATTGAAATTCCAGATTGTCGCAGGCACCGGAGCCGGTCTTGTCGTCGCTCCCCACACGGGGAGCGTGGATTGAAATGCCTGCACGGGGTTTCGAGAATTAACCTACTCCGCGTCGCTCCCCACACGGGGAGCGTGGATTGAAATCATCAAACAACGATTAGACCAATCACGGGCCTTGTCGCTCCTCACACGGGGAGCGTGGATTGAAATATATATCTTTTTGCAGTCTCGGTTATCAAATATCGTCGTTCCCCACACGGGGAGCGTGGATTGAAATCATAAAATGACCACGGTCAAAAATTGCATCCTTCGTCGCTCCCCCCACGGGGAGCGTGGATTGAAAACAGTTGGCGTTTCAGGCGGAGTTATTCCAATTGCGCCGAGCCGGTTGCGTTTTGCGGGTGCTTCACGCAAAACAGCCCGCTGCGAAACCGCAGCGGGCTGAAAAATAGTATTTATGCGTTGAAGACGTACTGATCCATCCGGCGGAAGGCCTCCTGGACGCGGGAGAGGGGGAGGGCCAGGTTCATGCGGATGTGGCAGCTTCCGTGGAACATCCGGCCGTCCTGGATGGCGACGCCCACGTCCCAGCAGGCCTGCTCCACGTCGTCAATGGTCTTGCCGTGGGCGGCGCACCAGTCGGTGCAGTCCACGAAGAGCATATAGGTGCCCTGGGGCTTGCTGACGCTGATGCCGGGGAAGTGCTTTTCAATATAGTCCACGGCAAAGTCAATGTTCCCTGTCAGCGTCTGGCGCAGCTCGTCCGTCCAGACATAGCCCTCGGGCTTATAAGCGCCGATGAGGGCGTGCATGGACAGCACGTTCATGGAATTGTAGTGGCACAGGGAGGATTCCTTCTCCAGCCGGTCTCGCCACCAGCTGTTGTAGCAGATGTGATAGCTGCCGATGAGGCCCGCCAGATTGAAGGTCTTGCTGGGGGCATAGAAAGCACAGACCCGGTTCCGGGCATCGTCACTGACGGACTGGGTGGGGGTGTGGTGATTGGTGCCGAGGATGATGTCAGACCAGATCTCATCGGAGATGACGTATACATCATACTTTCGGAACAGCTCCATGGCCTTTTCCAGCTCCCATTTCTCCCAGACTCTTCCGCAGGGGTTGTGGGGATTGCAGAGAATGGCGGCGTGGATGTGCTCCTCCTTCAGGCGGCACTCCATGTCCGCAAAGTCCATGCGCCAGACATTTGCTTCGTCTTTTACCAGGGGAGAGTGGATGATCTGATAGCCGTTGTTTTCCAGGCAATGGGTAAAGCCAATGTAGGTGGGGCTGTGGAGGAGCACCTTGTCACCCCGGGAGCAGACGCAGTTCAGGGCGCTGATGACGCCGCCGAGAACCCCGTTTTCATAGCCGATGTGCTCTTTGGCAAGGCCCTGAACGCCGTTGCGGGTGCCCTGCCAGCGGATGATGGAATCGTAGTATTCCGGTGTTGGGTCAAAATAGCCGAAGGCCGGGTGCTGTGCCCGGGCGATAATCGCCTGCTGAATGGTGGGGCAGGTGGGAAAATTCATGTCCGCGACCCACATGGGAATCACGTCGAAGCCCGCCTTGGGGGCCCCCGGTGCACCGGGGCCGCCGACACCGTCTACGGCAATGGCATCCTTCCCGTGGCGGTCCATGAGAGAGGTAAAGTCGTACTGCATTGGAATCACCTTTCTGTATCTGGAGTAGTTGATGGGTTTATTGTAAGACCTTTCGCCCCCTTTTGCAAGTCCAAAAGGGAATTTTCTCCTTGCATCCGGGGGTGTTTTGAACTATAATAAAAAGCAATAGTTTAAGCCCAAACAGGAGGTCCCGGAGAATGTGCGATTGCTGCTTGCCCCATAATCATGGCGGGGTGTTTGAGCGTGGAAAGGAAAAAATGCCCGGAACGGAGGAATTTTCCACCGTTGCGGACGTGTTCAAAAAGCTGGACGATCCCAGCAGGCTGAAGATCTTCTGGCTGCTGTGCCACTGCGAGGAGTGCGTCATCAATCTGTCGTCTCTGATGGAGATGAGCAGTCCTGCCGTGTCCCACCATCTGAAGGTCCTGCGGTCCGCCGGACTCATCGTCAGCCGCCGGGAGGGCAAGGAGGTCTATTACAAGGCCGCCGACACCGCCCAGTGCCGGACCCTCCATGAGACCATCGAGCGCATTATGGAAATCTCCTGCCCCAAATAAAGAAGCTCCCCGCCGAGAAATCGGCGGGGATTTTGCATGAAATGGGTTTTATGCGGCGGTGTGCAGGTGCAGGCGGGTCACGCCGGGGGTCAGGGGGTCGCCTGCCAGCATGGCGGTCCACCAGGGGGTGTCAGAAAGATACCGGTTCAGCAGCATATAGCAGCCGTAGCCCAGAATGCCGCCCAGGAAGTTCATGATCACATCATCCACGTCTGCGCTGCGGCCGATGAAATACTGGAAGGTCTCAATGCCCACGGTGGTCAGCAGAACCACGGCGGCGGTGGACAAGGGGGTGCGCAGCTTGTGGGCGGCGATGGGGAGCAGGAAGCCCAGAGGCAGGAACATGGCGATGTTCAGCAGCAGCTGGGCCGCCATGACGGCGGGGCCCGCATCGTAGCACTCCGTGACCCAGATGAAGGGGTGCAGATTCAGGTGGTGCCGGGCGGGGTGGAAGGTGATGTTGGGATAGAAAAAGAAAATGGTGAGATACAGCAGCGAAGCAATACACAGCCCCAGGGCACATTTGGCCAGATGGTAAAGGCCGGAACGCCGGCCGTGGAGCCGGGTGACGTACACGCCGTAGGGCACATACGCCAGAATACACACAGCCGCCAGCATGGGCAGCAGAGAAGAGTAAGCAAGATAGTAGCGCAGCATTCCGAAAACCTCCTGTGTTTTTTGATAACAGGATTATAGCACAGAATGCTGAAATAGTCCTTAAAGAGAGTTTATTTGAACTTTAAGGCTTGTTTAATTTTGCAGATAATACCCCGCGTCCAGCAGCCGCCCCAGGGCGGTATTGGCCTGCTCGTCGGTGAACAGGGCGGTGAAGCGCCTGTCCGTGGCCAGGGCCTCCAGGCTCAGCCCCAGCTGGCCCTTGGCTGCCAGGGCATCGAAGCCGTCGCTGCACCGGTTGTGGTCCAGCAGATACCGGGCGGTTTTCAGAGCGTCCTCCGGGGCAACGGGGCGCATGCGGATGCCCAGGGCCAGGGCCTTTTCCCGGGCTGCAGCCCAGGCGGCAATGAATTTCTCTTCCATAGCATATCCTCCTTAATAGAGCAGCAGAATGTATTTGTTCCAAAAGCGAAGAAGCGGGGGCTTTTCCTCCAGCCGTTCCCGGCAGTCCCGGCGGTAGTCCTCCAGGGGCTTCAGTTCCATGGGGGTCAGCCTGTGCTGGCTGTATCGGGCCCGTTCCGCAAGGGCGTGGAGCGCCTCCGGCGGAGCAGTGCCCAAAGCATGGCTCAGGCTCTCGGCATTGGCAAAGAGCAGCAGGCAGCGGCGGTTGAGATTTGCCCGCCGGGCTCGCTGCCGCCGGAGATACAGCACTGTCCACCGCCGCAGAGGCAGCAGAAGAAGCAAGGCCGGCATCAGAAGCCAGGCCCACGGGAAGCTGCCGTCGCCCGGTTCGCCCGGAATCGGGGCAGTGGGTGCACCGGCATCCGGAGACGGGGCTCGGGTCGGCTCGGTTTGGGCAGCCGTCTCGGCAGGCAAGGTGGCTGCGGGTGCAGGCTGGGCAACGCCGGGGGCAGTGGCCTCCAGGATCTGCCAGTAGCCCAGGTCGGCGTCGTAGTATTCCGCCCAGGCGTGGGCTTCTTCCGTGGTGACCACCAGGGGCTGCCCGGCGGTGGCCTCGCAGCGGAAGCCCGTTACATACCGGGCCGGAATCCCGGCGGCGCGCAGCAGCACCGTGGCGGCGGTGGCAAAGTGGACGCAATAGCCTGTTTCGCTGCTTTCCAGGAACCACCGGGCGAAGTCCTGCCCTTCCGGCATGGCCCCGGTGGCCTTGTCATAGGCGGCGCTTTGCCGGACGAAATCAGCAATGGCCTGGGCAATCTGCTGGGTGCTGTCCCCGGAAAAGGGGTAGCCCTCGGCCCAGGTCCGGGTGCTGTCCGGCAGGGCCAGGCAGGCTTCCAGGGTCTGGTCCGAGGCTGCGCTGCCGCAGGGGTACTTGGAAAAGCTGTAGGACAGGATGCTGCCGGTGTTTTTCAGGGCACCGCCGGAGAGCACCGTGCCGGTGCCGGGGTAATAGGGCAGATACAGCACGCTTTGCAGGGCAAAGGTCCGGATCTGAACGTCCCCCTGGGGTTCGCCCCAGCCGTCGAAGCTGTCTGCAACCTCCGAGGACATCTCCCAGCCGGTGGATGTGTATCGGTCATAGCTCTGGCCCCGGAGATAGAGGCCCCCGGAAGTGGGGGCGGTGACAATGAGCACCGGCAGGGAGGGCTGGTTTGCACCCCGGAGAGCGGCTAGATCTACGCGCCTTTGCAGCTCCGGGGCCGGGATGGCGGCAGGTGCCGGGGTGAGTTTGCCGTTTTCAAAGAGCCGGATGCAGCGCTGTCGGAAGGCCTGGGAATGGTCCTGATAGCCCTCCTGGGGCACGGCAAGGTACAGAATGCCGCACAGCAGGCAGACGGGCACCAGAGCCATGGCCGCAAGGATCAGGCCCTGCCGGGGGCTGTTTTTCCGGCTGCCGGAGCTCAGCAGCAGCACCAGCATTCCCCCCAGCCAGAGGAAAAAGGACCAGCTCTCCGGGGGGAACTGGGGCAGCAGGCCACAGAGCAGCAGGGGCGGAATGCTGAGAAACAGGGGCAAGGCGCTGCTTTTCCGCCGCAGCACACTGCGGGAAACGGACAGAAGCATATAGCTGCCCCCCAGGGCCATGGGCAGCTCTACGGTGCCCACGGTGTGATTCGGGAACTCCAGATAGCCCAGGTGGTAAACGCCGTTCAGCTGCTTGCTGATGAGCTCCAGCAGGGTCATAAGCTGGGCTCTGGGTTCCGGCCGCCAGAGGAAAAAGCCCGTGCAGAAGCAGACCAGACCCAGCGCCGCCGCGCCGCCCCGGCGTCTTGGAAGGATCAGCAGTCCCAGCAGGAGGCTCAGAGACCAGACCAGTGCAGGCGTGTCCCAGGATAGGGGCAGGGCGTATACGTGGGCCAGTGCGGCCATGGGCCCTGCGGTAATGGCACAGGAGAGCAGCAGCGCCTCCAGCGCCGTGAGAATGCGTTCTTTCATAGCTCCCCTCCCAGGGTGAAGCGGGTTCCGGCCTGGCCCGGCTCCGGTATGGCGGGGGATTCCGGGGCGCTCAGGCACAGCAGGGCATCGACGGACCGCAGCAGGCCGGCCCTGTCTTCGGCGCGGAGGACCAGGGTGCCGCTGTCCGCTGCGACGTGGAGCTCCAGGTCCATTCCCCGCTCCAGGAGCAGCTGCCCCAGCCAGAGCAGTCGGCCCAGGACGGTATCCACGGTCTGGTCGGTGCCGAAGAGTGTCAGGCTGATGGCAGCAATTTGCTTAACGGGGGCCTGGGCCTCCCGGACAGTCAGGGCGCCGGTTTTGGCGGAGAGCTTCCAGTGTACCCGGTTCAGACTGTCGCCGGGGCGGTAGGGCCGCAGCTCATAGCTCTCTCCATAGGCACTGCGGCTGGGCTGCCAGTTGACGCAGTTCTCCGGCGGCAGGCCGGGAAGGTCCTCTATGGGCTTCGGCTGGGGGCGGACCAGGAGCCGCATCCGGCCTCTGCGAAAAACGGGCAGGGGAACAAGCCCCAGATAATCCGAGACCCAGGCCCTGCACACGGTCAGCTGGTAGCCGCCGCAGAATTCGGGGACAAAGCCCTGTTCTTCGCTGTAAAGCCGGGTCTCGCCGGTGCGCAGGCTTTGCAGACGGATCCGTCCATGGAAGGGCGGCATGGGCATCTGGCAGGCACCCAGCAGCAGGAAGGTCCCGCTTTCGCCTGCCCGGAGATGATCCGGACCGGTTGGGGTCAGAGAAAAGCTGCAAAGGGCCGGAACGGTCAGTGCCAGGGACAGCCAGGGCAGGACAGCCAACGTCAGCAGCAGCACCCAGCTCAGCCAGCTTCCGCTGAGCAGATACCACAGTCCGCAGCCCAGCAGTCCCAGAAAATAGCAGGCCCGCCGCATCAGCGCAGCCTGGGGGCGGGGGTGGCGTCCAGAATGGCTTTCAAAACCTGCTGGACGGTTTTCCCCTGGCTTTCCGCCTTGGGCGACAGCTGCACCCGGTGGGCGACGGTGGGCAGGAAGACCTCCTTCACATCCCCGGGGACCACGAAGTCCCTGCCCCGGAGCTGGGCGATGGCCTTTGACATGGAGGCCATGGAGAGGCTGGCCCGGGGGCTTGCACCCCGGCTCAGGTCCTCGTTTTTCCGGGTAGCGGCGCAGAGAGACACCAGGTAGTCGATGACGCTGTCGCTCAAGTAGGTCTCGGCCACCATGGCCTGCAAATTCAGAAGGTGGTTCCGTGTGAGAATGGGCCGGATCTGATCTAAGGGGTTGCCGCCCTGCCGATTTTTGATCATGGCGGCCTCGTCCTTGGGGGCGGGGTAGCCCAGGGTCAGCCGCAGGGTGAAACGATCCACCTGGCTGTCCGGCAGCAGCTGAGTGCCCGCCGCGCCGGTGGGATTCTGGGTGGCAATGACCACAAAGGGCTTGGGCAGGGGATGGCTGATGCCGTCCACGGTGACCTGTCCCTCCTCCATGGCCTCCAGAAGGGCGGACTGGGTTCGGGATGTGGCCCGGTTCAGCTCGTCCGCCAGGAAAAGATTGCACAGGATGCCGCCGGGGCGGTACTCCATGCCGCCCCGGGGGTCCGGCACGGAGTAGCCGGTGACATCCGAGGGCAGCACATCCGGCGTGAACTGGATGCGGCCGTATTCCAGATCCAGCGCCCGGGCAAAGGACAGGGCCATGGTGGTTTTTCCCACACCGGGGATATCCTCCAAGAGAATGTGTCCGCCGGAGAGAATGGCAGCCAAGGCCCACAAAAGGGCCTCATCCTTCCCGACAACGACCTGCCGGACCTGGTCCAGAATCTGCTGTACGCTGACAACGATTTCACTTTCACGCGTGGGCATGGTATGGCCTCCTCTTTTGAGCGGTGCTAGTGCCTTCCCCTGGGGGAAGCACACGCAGTTTTGGCCGAGTCT
>ERZ772831.626-NODE-626-length-37236-cov-5.127727_pt1 | contig 37236 bp, 41 predicted proteins | sample MGYA00580858_ERZ772831 | MGnify/ENA primary metagenome ERZ772831 (study PRJEB29015, sample SAMEA2737694) | human gut metagenome | biome: human gut; feature: human-associated habitat; material: faeces | place: China | collected 2012 ... | reverse complement strand
GATAACTTCTCTTGCTATGGTAGCGATTATAAGTCTATTTATGATTTTAAGCGGGTATCTATTAATTTACAATATATTATATATAGCAATAACAAAAAAAGATTTAGGATGGCAAGAAATAAAACACACAAATAATACAATTTAAAGAAAAGATATTTACTTTTCAAAGAAATTATATTATAATTTATTTATAATAGAAAGGGGTATGTATATGAAGTATCTTACTAAAGAAGAATTAGATCATATAGCAACCAGTTTAATAGAAAACCCAAGTTATGAAACAATAAAAAAATTAGATATCGAATTTGAAAGCAAATATAATATAGGTGGACCTGTTGTATCCGCATCAACATCATCAAATGTTAAACCAATTCCATCAGCAGTAAATGAACAAGTGGTATCACCACTACCACCAGTATCAGAACCAATGGTAGCAAAAGGCACACCAATTCAACAAGTGCCAAGTTTTGAATTACCTAAAATAGAGCAGGCAAATACAAATAACATTAATCAAAATAATGTAAATAACAATCCAATTAATTTTACTGGCAATTTATGGGAACCAATGGGGGATAATTTAATGGCTACAACCGATAATTTCAATAACATGCCAGCTGGTAATCAAAACTTCGAAGTACCAGTATCAAATGGACAATTCTTTGGTCCCCAGAGAGAATCAGTACCAAATCAAATACCAATAACTGGCAATCAACAAGTACAAACAAATCAAAATATACAAGGACCAAGTATGTTTGGACAATTTGAACAAAATTATAATAAAGCAGCATAGCTGTTTTTATTTTTACCTAGTTGACTTTAACAAATAAATAATATATAATAACAAGAAAGAATTGAGGTAATTGTATGAATACAAAAACAATAAATATTCAAGTTTTAGCCCTTTTAGGAGATGCAGTTTATTCACTATATATTAGAGAAAAACTAATTAAAGAAGGAATTAATGATTCTAATAAATTACAAAAGTTAATTATAGAGTATGTATCTGCTAAAGGAGAAGTAAAAGCATTAAATTATTTAATAGAGAATAACTATTTAACCGAAGAAGAACAAGAAATTATAAAAAGAGGAAGAAATTATAAAAATAATAATCACCCCAAAAACACAGATATCATAACTTATAAATTATCAACAGGTTTTGAAGCATTATTAGGAGATTTATATATAAATAATAAAGAAAGATTAGAAGAAATATTAAATTTAATAGAGGTGAAATAATGTTAATATATGGAAAAAATGTAGCGGTAGAAAAATTAAAAACACAAGATAAAATAAATAAAATATATTTAAGTGACAAATTTAAGGATAAAGAAATATTAGACTTAATAGAAAAAAGAAATATAAAAATAAAACTATTAGATAACCATGAGTTAGATAAAATGTGTAAAGGATTACATCAAGGAATTATATTAGATGTTCAAGATATAAAAACATATAATCTAGATGAAATAATACCAAATATAAATAAAGAGTACCCTCTTGTTGTAATATTAGATCATTTGGAGGACCCTCATAACTTTGGAGCTATAATACGTTCAAGTGAGGCTTTTGGAGTAGATGCCATAATAATACCAAATGATAGATCTGTAGATATAACAAGTACTGTAGTAAAAACTTCAGTAGGAACTATAGAAAAAATGAAAATAATTAAAGTATCAAATATTAATAATGCCATCGAAAAATTAAAAAAATATGGTTATTGGATAGTAGGTACAGATATGGAAGGTATGCCATATACCACTATCGATTATAAAACAAAAATAGCAATTGTTATAGGAAATGAAGGAAAAGGAATAAGTGATTTAGTAAGTAAAAATTGTGACTATTTAGCCAAAATACCAATGGTAGGAACAGTAAATAGCTTAAACGCTTCCGTAGCTTGTGGTATATTTTTATCGGAGATATCTCGTTCTAGAGGCAATTAATGCAAACAATTCAAGAAAATAATATAGAAAAAACATTAACTATATATAAAAAATATAATAATTTAATAAATAGAAAAATATATTTATTTACGGGTTATAATAATTTATTTGATGATGATTTAAAAAACGAAATAACATTATCAATTTATAAATCAATATCAAAATATTCCGAAGATAATAGTTCCCCAGCTTATTTAAATAAAACAATTGACAGAACATTATTAAATTACTTAAGAAAAGTAAACAATAAAAAAGATAAAGTATATCAAGAATCAATCAAGACAGATAATGATCAAGATTTTCAAGATAATAGATATAATCCAGAACAATTATTTTTTGAAGTATCAAACTATAATGAATTAAAAAGAAAAATAATAAATGAGTTAACTTGGAAAGAAGAATTAGTATTTACAATGAAGGAACAAAATTTTACAATAGAAGAAATATCACAAGTAACTGATAATTGTATAAAAACTGTATATAATATAATTAATAGAATAAAAAAGAAAGTATCAAATTTGTGTAAAATTAGCTAAACATTCCAATTAAAATATTTACATTTAATAAAAATTAATATACAATATACTTGTTAGGAGGCGTACTATGGAAGATATAAAGTTACAAGAAAATGATAAACTAAAATTAATAGAAAAAATAGTTAATGATGATGGCTTATATGCATTAAATGAATATCTTCAGAGTTTTATGCCAAATAAAAAATTAGAAGTAGCGGAAGAATTACCTTTAGAGGAGAAGTTTACGAATATCCAAAAAGAGTCAATAAATAATCCACAAGAAGCAAGTATATATAGAAAAGAAGCAATACCACTAGTAAAACAAGACTTAATTAATCATCCATTAGAACCAATAAATAATTATTCTAATGAGCCAATAATTGAAGAAGAAAAAAAAGAATATACTGGTCCTGTAAAGAAATTAGTCAACAATCCTTGGTCTACTGCTGAAGGAATAAAGACAGTATCACCAGGTGAATTAAATTTAAAATAAAGTGCTAAATTAGCATTTTTTTATTTGATAGAAAATAAAAACAAATGTACGCAAAAAATATTGACTTACAATGCCCACTGTGATATAGTAGTATTGCACAAAAAAAGAAAAATAAAAATAAATGGAGGTATACTATGGATAAAATAATAATAAAAGGTGCAAGAGAAAACAATCTAAAAAATATAGATATAGAAATACCTAAAAATAAATTAGTAGTAATGACAGGAGTATCAGGAAGTGGAAAATCATCTCTTGCTTTTGATACCATTTACGCTGAAGGACAAAGACGTTATGTAGAAAGTCTATCAGCTTATGCAAGACAATTTTTAGGAAATAGCACTAAACCAGATGTAGATGTAATTGAAGGCTTATCTCCAAGTATATCAATAGATCAAAAAACGACTAATAAAAATCCCCGTAGTACCGTTGGAACAGTAACAGAAATATATGATTATTTAAGATTATTATTTGCTAGAGTAGGTGTTCCATATTGTCCTAATCATCATATTCCAATAACATCACAGTCCATAGAAGAAATGACAAATAGAGTTCTATCATTAGAAGAAAATACCAAAGTAATGATATTATCTCCTATTGTAAAAGGAGAAAAAGGAACCTTTAAAGATTTGTTCGAAAAATTAAGAAAAGAAGGTTATATAAGAGTAAAAGTAGATAATGAAATAAAAGATTTATCTGAAGATATAGAATTAGAAAAAAATAAAAAACATAACATAGAAGTAATAATAGATAGATTAATAATAAAAGAAGGAATAAGAAGTAGATTATATTCATCGTTAGAAACATCTGCTAATTTAGCCAAGGGTAAAGTAATTATAGATGTAATAGGAGGAGAACCAATAGTTTTATCAGAAGACTATGCTTGCCCATACTGTAATTATTCTTTAGAAGAATTAGAACCAAGAATATTCTCTTTCAATGCTCCTTATGGGGCTTGTCCTGATTGTAAAGGTTTAGGAGTAAAATACAAAATAGATGTTGACTTAGTAATACCAGATAAAAACAAATCAATATTAGAAGGAGCAATCAAACCAATAAACCTAGATGAAGAATCAAGTATTATGTATACAGAATTAGATACTGTAGCAAAACATTATAATATCGATTTAAATAAAAAAATAAAAGATTTAACTAAAGAAGAATTAGATATAATATTATATGGAACAAAAGAACCACTAACATTTAATTATAAATCAAAAAATGGAAACACTAGAAAAACAACTAGTTATTATGAAGGTATAATAACTAATTTAGAAAGAAGATATATTGAAACCAAAAGTACATGGATAAGAGAATGGATAGAAGGCTACATGACTGAATTAACTTGTCCTACTTGTAAAGGTTCAAGACTAAAAGAATCAGTACTAAACGTTCTTATAAATAATAAAAATATCTATGAAGTAACATGTATGTCAATAGATGAATTAAAAACATTCATAAGTAATCTGAAGTTAACTAAAGAACAAGAAGAAATATCATCATCAGTAGTAAAAGAAATATCATCAAGACTAAATTTCTTAAATAATGTTGGTTTGGGATATTTATCACTATCAAGAGAAGCAGGAACACTATCCGGTGGTGAAAGTCAAAGAATAAGATTAGCGACTCAAATAGGTTCAAGATTAACAGGAGTACTTTATGTATTAGATGAACCAAGTATAGGACTTCATCAAAGAGATAACCAAAAATTAATAAATTCCTTATTAGAAATGCGTGACTTAGGTAATTCATTAATAGTTGTAGAACATGATACAGACACAATGTTACAAGCAGATTATCTAATAGATATTGGTCCAGGAGCAGGAGAACATGGCGGAACAGTTGTTGCAGCGGGTACCCCAAAAGAAGTAATGGATAATCCAAATAGTTTAACAGGAAAATATCTAAAAGGAATCGAAAGAATAGAGGTTCCTACTAAAAGAAGAAAAGGCAATAAAAAATATTTAGAAATAAAAGGAGCAAAAGAAAATAACTTAAAGAATATAAATGTAAAAATACCATTAGGAACAATGACTCTAATTACAGGAGTATCAGGAAGTGGAAAATCAACATTAATAAATGAAATATTATATAAAGCTCTAGCTCAAAATATTTATGGTTCAAAAGATAAACCAGGAAAGTATAAAGAGATAAAAGGACTAGACAATGTTGATAAAGTAGTTCAAATATCACAAGCTCCAATAGGAAGAACACCAAGATCTAATCCTGCAACTTATACTGGAGTATTTGACGACATAAGAGACATTTTCTCAGAAACAAAAGAAGCTAAAATAAGAGGCTATGATAAAGGTAGATTTAGTTTTAATGTCAAAGGAGGAAGATGTGAAGCCTGTTGGGGAGATGGCGTAAAGAAAATAGAAATGCATTTCTTACCAGATGTATATGTACCATGTGAAGTATGTAATGGAACTAGATATAATAGCGAAACACTAGAAATAAAATATAAAGATAAAAATATTTATGATGTATTAAATCTAAGAGTAGATGAAGCAATGGAATTCTTTGAAAATCATCCAAAAGTATTAAATAAACTAAAAGTATTACATGATGTCGGATTAGGCTATGTTCGCTTAGGTCAAAGTGCTCCAACACTATCAGGAGGAGAGGCTGCTCGTGTAAAATTAGCTAAAGAATTGCAAAAGAAGCCTACTGGGAAAACAGTATTTATACTAGATGAACCTACTACTGGACTTCATCAGGATGATATTAAAAAATTATTAGTAATATTAGAAAAAATCGTAGATAATGGCGATACTGTAATAATAATTGAACATAATCTAGATGTTATTAAAGTAGCGGATTATATAATTGATTTAGGACCAGAAGGAGGAAACAAAGGAGGAACTGTTGTTACTACAGGTACTCCTGAAGAAGTAGTAAATAATCCTAATTCATATACAGGTAAATATCTAAAACAAGTATTATAATATATACCTCATTAACCTAAAGTTTAATGAGGTTTTTTTTGAAGCCCAAGGTCTTCAAAAAGTATTTTAAAGCCTAAGGTCTTTAAAATAAAAAGTTTAATTTATAAGCGAACAAATGTACAAAAATGTATTGACATAGAAATAATAGTATGATACATTTAGGTTGAAACAGAAAAGCTGATAATATTTAGGGAGGATATATGGAAGAAAGCAAAATGCATTTAATAAATAAAATCTTTAATAATGAAACAATTAGAACTATCTGGAGTAAAGAAGAAGAAAAATACTATATTAGTGTAGTTGATATAGTAAGAATACTAACAAATAGTGACAATCCAAGAAAATATTGGAATAAGTTAAAGCAAAGACTGAAAGAGGTAGGAAATGAAACGGTGACAAAATGTCACCAGTTGAAATTGAAAGCTCAAGATGGAAAATATCGTATGACTGATGTTGTTGACATTGAAGGTATGTTCAGAATAATAGAGTCCATTCCAAGTAAAAATGCTGAACCAATAAAGATGTGGTTAGCAGGTTTGGGGAAAGAAAGAATCAATGAAATATTTGATCCGGCATTAACAGTTCAAAGAGCAATAGACACATATAGAACTAAAGGTTATGATGAAAAATGGATAGCTAAAAGAATAAAAGGTATTCAAGATAGAAAAGAATTAACGGATATATGGAAAGCAAATGGTATAACTGAAGGAAAGGAATATGCTATACTAACAAATGAAATATATAAAGAATGGTCTGGAATGACAGCCTCAGAATACAAAGAATATAAAGGATTAAGAAAAGAATCTAGGAGAACAAGTAATAACGTAAAACAATCATTTAAACTATGAATACACAACTAATAATCAAATAGAAACAAAATAAACTTGTTTTTTCTTAATATTCTGTTATAATATCCATTAAGGAGATTTATATGGACGAAGAGAAAAATATTGAAGAATCAGCTAATACATTTTTAAAAAGCTTCTTTGATGCTACATATAATGATAACAAAATACTATTTGATAATATGCAAAATATATATGCACTAATTTCATTTTTATATAATAATATGCAATATCTCGATGTAGAAACTCAAGATTTAAGAACTAGTACAAGAAAAGACTATGTTGCAAAATCAAAGCTAATAAATGATTTCTACAAAAATATAGGAATAAATTTTGTGATGAATGATATAGAAAGAGACGGAACATTAAATATTTTAAATACAAATACTCCAAGTGAAGCCACTCATAATCAAATATATTTTGGCAACAATAATTATATTACAACTGAAGAATTTTATATCGACCCAAAAACAAAAGAAAAGATAATAACTTACAGAGCATTCCACAAAACCATAAACGTTTATAATAATGACTTACTAACCGATTCAATAATATGGGTACATGAAATATCCCACTACAAAAATCAACCTCCAGAAAAAAGAGATGGAGTAAATGATATACTAACAGAATTAGTAGCTTTTACTGAAGAACTAATATATACCGACTATTTAAAGCAAATAGGTTATGAAAAGGAAGCCACAATGTTTAATATAGAGGAATATAAAAATCTTCATAACTATATAAATTGTAGTCACTATGTGATAAAAATAACCATTTTATATTATCTTCTAGGAAAAGTATCAAAAGAAAGCTACTTCTTACTATATAAAAATGATAAAGATTATGATAAAGCTTTAAAAATATTTGATGAAGAAAAAAATAAAAATCAAAATATCATTTTTCTATCATTATATTATTCAGTAGGAATAATTTCATTCTATAATTATATAGAATATAAAAAAGATCCAAATTTCCTAGAAAAAATAAAAAAATTAAATAAAGAAATAATGACAGACATCTCATTAGAAGAAGCATTAAAAAAAATTAACATAAGTTTAAATGAAGAATCACTAAATAGAATATTAGAAAATATAAATATATTTAGAGATAGTCTTATCAAAGAAAATAAAAAGAAGAAAATATTAAATTAGAGACTACAGGCTCTAATTTACCACGAAAGACTATAGGCTGAAGTGGTATAAATAGAAAAAAGATAATTCCCAAAAGAATTATCTTTTAATATACTAATTATTATGAATATACCAAGTCTTATTAATATCACAACTTTGACTTAAAGGTTCAGGATTAGGTTTATCAAGTATAGCAATAGTAGGTAATTTAAAAGCAGTACCGAACATAATACAAGAACCAGGATGTAAAGTCTTAATCTTATTAGTAACAGTAATATCAGCACTAGAAATAATATCCTTAATAAACTGAAGATCCTTAGGATGAAACATCTTAAATACTAAGAAATTACTACATTGAGATATAGTAGTTTCAGAAAGTTCAGAAGGCCTTTGCGATACAATTCCTAAAAGAAGACCATACTTTCTACCTTCTTTAGTAATCCTCTCAAAAATATTATAACCAAGAATATCAATATCACTATCATTCTGTACATATCTATGAGCCTCTTCTAAAACAATATGAAATGGCATAGAAGCCCTTTGATTAAGAGAAACAATATAATCAAATAAAAGCTTAGAATAAATCTTAACTAAAGTCTTAGCAAATCTATCATCAACATAATTAATATTAAAATTAACTATCTGTGCTTTTCTACCATTAGGACAAGTAAGAAGTAAATTAATATATCCCTCTCTATTAACATAACCATTATAATCAAAATATCTAGCATAATTACTATTCATTAAAGCATTAAATCTAACTTTAAGAACATTAGAAAGCTCAAAAGCCTTATCACTATTCATAGTACCTTCTGATAAAAGAGCAAACTCCAAAGCAAGAGAAAAATCCTTCATTGTATACATAAATTCCCCATTAGGCAAAGAAAGTTCAAAATTATCAAGACATAAACTCTCTAAATACTCAATAACAAGTTCAACGTCTGCAAATTCTCCCCCCTGTTCTACAAATAAACATTGTCTAATAGTTCTTGTCCATCCACCCTTTTCAAGTTTAATATCCAAATTCAAATTACTAGTATTAAACTTAGTAAGAATAGAAACAAACTTATTTCTAATAAGACTAGGAGCTTTACCAGAGAATAAAACATCAAGTAAACACCTAGCAATAATATCATTCTTTTGTGATATAACCTCTTCTTCACGTCTAGAAAAATAAGAAACAAGTTTAAGCGCCTTCTCTACAGTAGGAATCTGTTCTTTAGAAGTAACATTCATAAGTAAACATAAATCATCTACCCCTAAAAGCCAAAAAGGATAACTAATAATCTCAAATTCAGTACTATTTAAATCAGTAGTATATACTTTATAATTAATATTCTCATTAACTTCATGTATTCTTGAAAAAGCCCTTTGATATTCACCATAAGCATCAAATAAAAATATATTCGAATAAAAAGGTAAACTTCTGCATTGATAGAAGACACTCTGAAGTATTTTAGCAACAGAGTAAGATTTACCACTACCAGAATTACCCAAAATAGCAAAATGATTAGAAAAGAAATTACCAATATCAAGTTTAATATCATAATTAGGATAAACATAGGACTTACCAAGCGTAATAGTATTTTCAGCATCACTATTAAGAATAATATTAAGAATAGAATCATCAATTAAATAGCAGCCGGCTTTAAAAGAAGGTTTAGAAATATCCCCATATAAAAATTTATTATCTTTAATTTCTCCAACTAAAGCAGCATTCATAATACCATTATCAATACCAATAACTTCACCAACACTAATAATATTATTATCTCTAAATACCACATTCTTACTAATTAAATTATCATAGTCATAAATATTAATATCTAAATGAACAGATACAATACTATCTGTAATTCCAATAATCTTCCCTAACATATTCTTTTCACCTATTATAATTATACAACATAAAATAAAATTTGTATATAAATAAATTGCAAAAAACATAAGCTTATGATAATATAAGGAAAAGGAGACTAGTTATGTGTATTGACTTTGAAGACTTTCTAGAGTACCTATACTTTATAGGAGAGTTAGATGACAAAGAAGAAGAAAAAGAAGAAAAACCAAAAACAAAAACAAAGACTATAGATACTCTTTAAGTTTATCTATAGTCTTTTCTTGAAATTTAAGAAATTCACGAGCAACATCAATATCACTTTTATCTACTTCTTTATCATAAGCTTTAATCTTCTTTTCCATTTGAGTACTTCCAGTAGATACCCCTTTAATTATCATCTCAGCAATAGCGGAATCACTATTATCACATTTAACTTCTTTTTTAATCCCCATATTAGCCATCATTTTTTCAAAGAAAGAAGTATCAGTAATTTCTGCTTTTCCTTTCTTTAAATACTTCATAGCCTTCTTCTTCCAAGACTCATATTCTTTCATGATATCCTCAAGAGTCTTCTTAATTTTGTTATCCTTATCTTTTAAATCACGTATAAGTTTAGTTAAAGTATAAGAAGCCATCTCAGCATCTTTATAAATATGCTCCATAAGTTCATAATTTTCTTTCATATCATATCCTCCTAAAAGTATTATTACCAATATCTATAAAAATATAATAAAAAAATTATATGCCTCTCACACTACATTGTTCGAGGTTTTTGAAAGCCAAAAGTCTTTCAAAAATATTTACTGGGCCAAATGTCTCTAAAATAAAAGTATTTATATAAGCTATATATAGATTTATGTCTATAGTTTTTATTATGTCACAGGTAATGATAAAAAAATATATAAAAGTATAAAATACATATTGACAAAAATAGGTTACATATGTTACCATTAATACAGAGAGAAAAAGATATATTATGTAATAAAAAAATAAACATAAGGGGGAATTATATGACTGGAGAGCAGCTCAAACTACTAACAAAAATGAAAAAGTTAATAACTAAAGGAAATAAAAGATTTGCTAATAGAAAAGATAGAGATTATCTTGAAGAATTGTTAGAAATTGGAATAACTGAAAGTTTAGCATGGCAAGAAATATTAACATTATCTTCATATAACTATGTTCAAGATTATAAGCCTTTTTATTCAAAAAGTGAAAATTCATTAGTATTTAAAAAAGATATTAATGGAAATAGAGTATATATTAAGTTAAAGATAGAAGAATATAATAATAAAGAAATGACAGTGTGTTTATCATTTCATTTAGATTATAAATAGGAGGATATTATGAGATGTGATAATTGTGGTAGTACAGATACTTATATTAAGAATCATGAACATATCTACCAAATAAAAGGAAAAGAAATAAAATTTAATTCAGATAGAAGATTCTGCTCAAAATGTAATAATTTAGTATATGATGAAAAGCTAGATAATATAGCCTCTGAAAAAGGTATAGAAATATATAATAAATTATATGGAGTACCAAAAGAAGAAATAATAGCCTTAAGAAAAAAATATAACTTATCACAAGAATTATTTTCTAAAGTAATAGGATGTGCTAAAAAGACATTAATAAGTTATGAAAAAGGAGTATCTATACCAAATGATAGTTATTTAATATTAATAAAAATTTTAATAGCTAATCCAGAAATAATAGCAAATCTAGTTGAAGCCAACAAAATACAATTTACCGATAAAGAATATAATAAAATTAATAATAAGATATCTGAATTTTTAGCAAATAATGAAAAACAATTATTGCTAAGTGAAGAATATAACCCAACAGAGTATAATGGTTATACTAAGTTTAATAAAGAAAAAGTATATAATATGATTATCTATCTTGCAGATAATACAATATTAAAAACAAAATTATTAAAAGAAATGTTTTATGCTGACTTCTTATTTTACAAAGAAAATTGTAAATCAATAACTGGACTAGAATATTGTAAATTACCATTTGGTCCAGTTCCGGATCGTTTTGAAACGATATTATCGAAAGGGTATCAAGAGGATATAATAGACTATGAGCCAGTAATAACTCCATCTAAAGAATATTATGAAATAACATCAAAGAAAAAGTTTAATAAAGATTTATTTACCAAAGAAGAATTAGAAGTATTAGATAAGATAAAGAAATATTTTAAAAACTATAATGCTAAAGAAATAGTAGATTATTCCCATAAAGAAAAAGCCTTTATAGATACTAATAAATGTGAAAAAATAAGTTATGATTATTCTTTTGACATAGATTTAAAATAGTTATCAACAATATTTGTTGATAACTAAAAAGAAAAGAGACTATCTAGTAGTCTCTCCCCAGCTCAAGCGGTGTACTTAACATACACTTAATTTAATAAAATCGACATTGAGCTATCGACCTGACGAGATTTCTCTCCGGTAATACAATGATATTATAACTATCATTAAAAGTCAAGTAGTTATTGCACTATTATTATACTCAAAATAACAAAAAAAATACCAATAATAAACTACTTTAAGTATATATTTCATACTTATATATAATAAGTATTAATTATACTTATTTGGAGACCAACTAGGCTCCAAATAACACTATCAAGACAAATGGCTTGCAGTGAATAAAAAAATACTAATTAGGTAATAGTTAGTATTTTTTAACTTTTAATTTAACATTATTCTTATAATATTTCTTAAATTCACTTACATCTTCTAATAATTTTAAATAATCATTGTCATATAAAGTTTTAAATATAGCAATAGCTCTAGCTTGTGTATTTAAAGACTTATTAGGATTAAAGAATAAATCAGTAAAGAAATAATAATCTTTAATTAATTCATGATACTCTTTATTTTGATATAAAGCAACCATATAAATATAATCATAATACATACCATAAGGATTATTTTCAAATTCAGTATTACGAAATTTAAATCCTACAATAGCATTATCTTTATATATTTTAGAATTTTGATATATAGTTTCTACTGAGTATTTATTATCATTAGTTAAGGTAATCATAAGATTAAGAGCACTAAGTTTTTTACCGATATCTTTATCAGAAATAGAAGAAATCTCTATCCACTTTTCAATATCATATTTCTTTGCTATTTCTCTTTTTAGAGAATCTCTTCTTCTACATTTATTAACATAACTATATCCAGGAACCCATTGAAAATTAATATTATCTTCCATAAAAGGATTATTAATATTACCAGTAGATATATAAATAGGTCTAGTAGCCATCTTATCGCCACCTACTATAATCACTACGTGCATCAAATAATTGTGAATTTGGATTATAATCAACATGTGCATCTCGAGTTAAAGATTTAACCTTTGGAATATCTTTATTAGATTCAACATTTATAAAGTATTTAGTAGATATTCTATTATTGATTAAGACTTCAGCTTGTGGATTAGTAGTATAAGAACTAGGAATAAATGAAGCCCTATTACTTGCATAAAACATTCCTTCTAAGTCCTCGTTAGTAGTAGGAGCAAGTCCCTGACAACCACCTCCACGAGCGGCATTATCGCTATAGAATTCAGAATCAAGTTTATCAATAATAAGTTTTGGTTTAATAGTAATAACAACCCAGTCAACAGAAGTATCTTCCATTCTTTTTTTATAGAACATTTTATAGTTAGGATAACTAATACTAGTGGATATTTTATCAAGTTTACCATCTAATCTATATAAATCAGAAGGTAAATAATTAACGCCAAGTGATTTAAGTGACTCAATAGAATGAATACCATATTCAAATATACTTTCTAAGTTATCAACTTTAGTAAAATGAACCATCTTAGCAATATTTCTTTCCTTTAATATTTGTCTTCTTTTTTTACGAACCAAATAATCATCATATATAGCCATAAGTTCTTCAAAAGATATATTTATAACTTTCCAAAGTTTATCATTATTTTTTCCTATTAAAAATAATTTATAATATCCATTTTTTAGATCCATAATATTATCTATAATATAATTTGGAGTTGTTTGGGTACCAAGTGTAACTCCAATCAAATCAGTATAATTAAATTTATTAATCATAATATCCCCCTTACAGGCTATGTATTATAACATAAATATTAAACTTTGTAAAATTAACTAAAGAAAATAGTTATAAACGTAAAATACTGCAGATAAAATTTATTTGACATTATTACGATATATTAATATAATATAAGCATCTAGAAAGGAAAAATACCATGGAATTAAACATTGACTACGTATCTGATTTACACTTAACTCACTATATAAGTAAAAAAGAAAGCATAATAAAAATAGATAAATTAGTCCACGATAAAATAAGTATGCAAGTAAAAGGAGATATCCTTGTAGTAGCGGGAGATATAGATGAAGATATAAATAGAGTGAGTGAACTATTATATTCATGTTCAAAATACTATAAAAAAGTAATATTTGTCCTAGGTAATCATGAATACTATATACCAGTAATAAAATATATCTATACTGATCCCATGACAAAAGAATATAACTATAATAGTATGAATAAAGTATATAGATTAAATGAAATATTTAAAGATAATAACGATATAATCATACTAGATAAAACAAATAATACCAAAGGACTATATACCTATAATACCTTCTTATTAGCGGGAGATACCCTTTGGTATAAACCAGTAACATTAGTAGATAAACTATATAACTATCCTATGCAGAATGATTCAAGATTTATCTTATCAGAATTATCTAAGAAAGATAAAATACAAAAACTACATAACGATAGCATATCTTGGTATAATAACTTACCAAATAATATAGATTTAATAATAACTCATGTACCACCATTTAGAAATAAAAGTAATAGTAGGGGTAATAACTCTTGTTACTATACAGAAGTAAAAGAATATAAATCACCAGTATGGATATATGGTCATGATCATAAAGAAGAAGATATAATAATAAATAATACAAGATTAGTATCTAATCCATGGGGTTATGATACCAAAGAATTCAAAATAAAAACATTAACATTAACTAAATAATAAACTAAGATATCAAGTCTTAGTTTTAATATACCTATATATTATTTCTATTATGTCCACTATAAGCCTTACTATGTAAGTCTTATTAGTGTTTAATTAAGCTAAGTAAACTTATCTTAATTAAATGTATCCAAGATACCTATTATATATAAGCAGTAGGTATATACTGATATTATTTTAGTATAAAGAAGTAATTATATAAATAAGAGTAGAAAAATAATCGTATAGTCATACATAACAAAAAACTATGATATAATAATTTCAGGTGGGAGATTATGTGCTTAATATGGAACTTAATAAAAGCATTTACAGATACAGAAGATGATAATAAAAAAGATAATAATGATTTAGAAGATTGGCAAAAAGAATTAGTAAAAGAAAAGAAGCATGATTCATTTAACTTTGAAGAAGAAGAACTAGAAGATGATGACTATTATTCAGAAGATGATGAATAAAAAAATTGTCAAAATATATTGAATAAATAAAAATAATTTGATATACTTAATTTAGTTAAAGAAAGACGCTAGTACAGGTCTATTTAATAGATTTTTTGTGCTGGTGTCTTTTTATGTTAACCAGAAGTAGGAGAAGTTGAAAATGAATAATAAAATAAATAAAACATACAAACTAAATTGGCACTTATATTTAAGCTTGCTGTTTATGTCCATAATGCTTATGATAATTGGGATTTACTTACAGGAAGCAAAAGACAAAATATTAGCGGATATAATTTTAAATATAGGGTTAGGTTGTTTTGCATCAACAATAGTAGCCTTAATTATTGAATTTGAAAATATCAAAGAAAAAAATGAAAAACATAATGATATTTATATGTCGGTTTATAGTGATTTACAATTTAGATGTATTAAGCCCGTTGGAATTTGAAAAATTGTCAAAGGATATCATTTCAAAAAAGTTAAATTTGGAGTTTAAAAGTTTTAAAATGGGTAAGGATGGTGAAATTGATTTAAGAAATAAAGAAAATGGCATAATTTGCCAGTGCAAACATATTAAGAAATTTTCGGATCTAAAGTCTATTTTAAAAAAAGAATTAGAACTAAATCGCCCCCTGCCATTAATTTATGCTCATTTTGCCCAGTAATTACGGGCTTTTTTCTTATTTGCATACGATATACGTACAATGAAATGGTATTTAGGTATGATAAAGCACTGTTCATGTGGATTAAAATAACAAATAAAAAATGTGTTCTCTTCAGATAAGAAATGTGGTATAATAGTCTTTAGATTATGGAGGCTTATTATGGATTGTGCTTTATTATTAGATCAAATAATTTCTGATATAGAAAAAGAAAATTTTAAATGTGAATTTGTAAATAGTGGTTTTGGTTCCTATCATTATTCTGAAGAAATTACAGACCTATTTAAGATCCTGGAATCTGCAAAATACAGAGCAATATTTGATGATAATATTGAATCATATAGTTATGCTGATAAAAAGAAACTCGATCAAAATACAGATCCAGAACAATATACTTTAATAGACTGTGTTATAGTGCTTAATTGGATCTGGCATGTTGAAGCAGGTATAGCAGTTGGTACAATTATGAAAAAACTTAAAGATGGATCATACTTAAAAACTTTAAAACAATTTAGAAAATTTATGAAGTAAGGGTGATATGATGAATATAATAGTTGAAAAAGTTCTTGAAAGAGATATTGATTTATTAATGATAAACAAGTTTATCTATGATACTAATGTTTTAAAATATTTTCTAAATAAAATTGATAAAGACGGATATGCTATATCTAGCATCCAACATTCATTAATGGATCAAGAGGCTGGAGAATCTGATATTACAGTTATTGTTGAAAAAGATAACCATAAAATTGGATTATTATTAGAAGACAAAATTGATGCATTAGCAATGCCTAATCAAAGAAAAAGATATGATATTAGAGGTCAAAAGGGTATAGAAAATAATCAATATAATGAATTCTTTGTATTTATGATGGCACCTGCTGATTATCTTAGAAATAATAATGAAGCTATGTTATATGAAAATCAAATATCATATGAAGAATTAAGAGAGTTAATGTCTAATGATATTTATGCCACTACATTAATAGATAAAGCGATAGAAGAAAAGAAAAATGGATATGTAATAGTAGAAAATCCATCGGTAACTTTATTCTGGGAACAATACTATGCTCTTATTAGACAAAGTTATCCTGGTGTAAAAATAAATGAAGTTCATGGTCCAAGAGGAAATAATGCATGCTGGCCTGAATTAACTACATATTATCCAAATGTAAAAATATTTCAAAAATCAGATCGTGGAAATCTAGATTTAACTTTTTCAAAAATGGGAAATTATCCAAATATATTTCATAAGTATTTAGATGATGTTATTGAAGATGATATGAGAATAGAAAAAACTAACAAGTCTATGGTTGTTAGAATTAATATTCCAGTTATAGATTTTAGAAGTTCATTTGATGATCAAATAGACAAAGTAAAAGATAGCCTAAATAAATCACTAAGATTATATAAACTATTAAATAACGTAGATATTGATAATATGTATAAGGAAATAGAAACAAAGAATGCAGATATTAAGTCATTAGAAGATTTTAGCAAACTATATCCTAATGGTATTATTGTTAATTATGATTTAAGAGGAACATACAGAAGTTCTACTAAAACAGTTGAAGCAATAGCGGATACCGTTGACTATCCTTATATTCAAAGATATCAAACAGGAATTAATCCAAGAACTCGATTGTTTATTATAAAAGATAATACACTACAAAAGTTAAAAAGAGTAGAACAAGAAAATCCTAATTCAAATTATTATATAGAAGACATTAGTGAATCAGTTTCTGAAGATTTTTATAAAGATAATAAATTCTTAACAATCACTAATAGTCCAGTTAACGTGTTTACGGAAGAATTGCTTGAGATTGTAGATAGGGAAGGGTGATATTATATCATGTATTTATTATCTTTGATTAAAATGTGGCAAATTAGTGATATAATAGTCTACCAGGAGGCATATTATGCTTATTGCTTATGATAAAAATAAAAATAGAACTCACATAGATAATGCAGATCGAAAAGAAAAATATTATTGTCTGACATGTGGTGAGAAATTATGTATAAAACGTGGTGATATTAAAGCTCATCATTTTGCACATTTATCTACTTCAACATGTGATGGCTGGCATTATGATATGTCTGAATGGCATAGTTCATGGCAAAATCAATTTCCGATTGATAATCAAGAAATAGTGTTTGAAAATGATGGAAAAAAACATAGAGCTGATGTTTTTATGGACAACACAGTAATAGAATTTCAACATAGTCCTATAAAATATGATGAATTTGCGGATAGAAATAATTTTTATAATTCATTAGGCTTTAAAGTTGTGTGGATATTTGATGCCTCGACCGCTTATTTAAACGATGATATAGAAGAACATTATGATAATAATTTTTCGTGGCATAATAGCTTAGTATCTCTTAAGGGTTATAATCCTAAGATGGTGGATGTCTATTTGCAGGAATTCAATAATATTTGGTGCTCTACACCAGATTATAAAGAATTAAGTTTAACCAATGACGAATTGATTGATTATGCCTATCTACATCACGTTGATGAAACCGCGTCTATTTCACCAGATACATTTCTTTCAACAGGGAATTATAATTTATATGATTATGAATTTATTGATAAATATATTAATGTAAAATTTCTTCATGATGGAAGTTTCAATAAAAATTTAAGCATGAGAAAAAAGCAATATTCTATAAATGATTTATCTGATCAAATTCTTACTCCTGAAGAAATGGCTTTTGGTGGTGGATCATATATATGGTGCCCTGCTGTTAAACATTTTGTTGATCCTAATAATGAATGTCATGCATGTATTCATTTATCAGAAAAAAACGATAGATGTAAATATAGATTTGAAAAACTGCTAGAAAAGACTTTTGATAGAATCGTTGATATTAATTATTCAGAAGCAGGAAAAGTTGAATATGTAATTATTGTAAAAGATAAAAAGAGATATAAAATAGATTATGATAAAGTACCTTCTGGAGTTTTTACAATTAAAGAAGCTTTTGAAGAAAAAAAAGATACTCAAGTTGTTAGAATAAGAAATATTAATACTGGTTGGAAAGTTCAAATAACAAAATATAATTATGATATGATGTTAAGGAATAATAAATGTTATGGTAAAGTTCAAGCACCTGAAGCATGGAATATGTATTTTTCAAAAAATGAAAGTGAGATATTTGCTTTTAATAAAAAAGAGTGGGAAATTATTTGGAGAAAATAAAAAATGTCAAAAGAACATATTGGTAATTGCCATATATGCGGCAAGTATGGAAAACTTACTTTCGAACATATTCCGCCTAAGTGTGCATTGAATAATAAAATAGCTAGAGTTTATACAGGTGATTCTTTAATTAAACTAATTAGTGAAAAAAATAGATTACCATGGGATAATACCGGATTGAGATATAAATCTCTTCAAAAAGGCATGGGAGAGTATTCGCTTTGCTCTGATTGAAACAATATTACGGGTGCATTATATGGTGAAGAGTATGCTAAATGGCTCTATTCTGTTCTTAAAATGATAAGAAGCAATAAAGATACGTATTTAAACACTGGTAGTGCGAATTTTAAATTTAAAGATGTATATCCAGGAAGTCTTATCAGACAAATATTATCAATTGTTTGCAGTACATATCCTGGATTTGTATATGATTATCCATTTGTTAAAGATTTAATATTGAATAAAGATTATGCTTATACGGGGAAAGTGGATTTTAAAATATATATGTACTTATTAAAAAATCATTATAATGGATATACGGGTAAAACAGCACTAATACTAAAAGAATTTTCAATAAAGATTGTAGATCAAATTGATTTATATCCTTTTGGATTTATTATTTGTATGTCTGCACATGAAGAACAGGAATTAAACATAACAAATTTTATTAATTATGGATATAATGATAAAGCAGAAATAGAATTTAATATTAATATACACGAAAAGAATAATTTTCAAAACTAATATTAAAGATATCTTTAGCTGAATTATAATGTTGTCTTAGTGTTGCTTCACACATAGCTTTTCTATAATAAGAACTTGCAATATAGAATGCTATTACTCCGGGCATAACATATGTGATTACAAAATCATTATAATTATCATAAAAAGGATTAATGATCTTATTTAATTCATCATAGGAAACATCATTTTTATTGCTTTTAAGCGACATATTCAACCTCCTATTGCTTTATATTCATCGCTTAATTATTAGAAAAAGTCAATTTTGTTGGTATTATTATGTAGATTTAGGTTAAAAACATCTCAAAATATCAAAAATTGTCGGAAAATGTGTTATAATTAAACTGAGAGGAATTTGGAGGTTTAATGAGATGAAGACATTAATTAATAAATTGAGTGAAACACTAAAAAAAGACACTTATTTTCTTGATGAAAATGAAGATATTATTATAGATAAGGTAAAAACAGCCGCTATAAATATGGATGACCATCTTCTTGATATTTTAGTTTCGGATGATGAATTTAAGAAAGCCTTTTTTATAAAAAAAGATAAAGTTTTAATTTTTGATAAAGTTAAGTTTTCTTGGATTATAAGTAGTAGTGACTTCTTACCAGATAGTTACACTTCATACAAGAACAAAATTGGATTAATAGACTCACATAATGACTTTTTAAAGAGTAAAGATGATGTTGTTCTTTCTTTTCCATATAAAGATTCAGTTTTATTAGGTGGACAAACTAAAGAGGATGAAAAACGTAGTGAGTGTATGTTAAATGAAACTTTATGCAAAGATTATATAGATTGTTTATTTGCACCAAAAGCATTTAAAAAACACTATAAATTTGATGGAAAAGAACAAACTGATTTTAAATGTACAACAGATGATAACTATATTATAAAAGGAAACAATTTAATTGCTTTATATAGTTTGTTACCAAAATATGAAGGGAAAATTAGATTGATATTTATAGATCCTCCATATAACACTAAAAATGATACATTTGGATATAATGATACTTTTAATCATTCTACATGGTTAACATTTATGAAAAACAGATTAGAAGTTGCAAAAAGATTACTAACTCCTGATGGTAGTATCTATGTATCAATGGATTATAACGAAATTCATTATTTAAAAGTTTTAATGGATGAAATTTTTGGAAGAGATTGCTTTCAAAGAGAGATAATTTGGAGAATGGGATTCCTATCTGGATATAAAACAATAGTTAATAATTATATAAGAAATCATGATACTATTTTGTTTTATTCAAAGAATCCAAATAATATGTTATTTAACAAGTTATATATTGATAACAAAGATTTTAAGCCACTTGTAAAGGATTCAAAGGATTTAAGAAAATATTTTAAGAATTTAAAATTAGAAGAAGAACAAATTGACGATATTTTTGAATACATTAATCATCGATCTAGAGGGGAACATTATGCTCTTGAAGATACATGGAATTGTAATAAATGGGATTATTTAGATTCTATAGCGATAGAAAGTGCTACAGCAAGAGTAGGAGAAACTGTAGACTTAGATGGCGAAAATTTTAAAGGACAAAAACCAGAAAAATTAATTCAAAGAATAATTGAAAGCTCATCTAATGAAGGAGATATAGTTCTAGACTTCTTCTTAGGAAGTGGAACAACAGCAGCTACAGCACATAAACTAAATAGAAAATATATAGGAATTGAGCAAATGGACTATGTTGAAACGGCAATATGTGAAAGATTAAAAAATGTTGTAACAGGAGAAGATCAAGATGGTATTAGTAAGGCTGTTAATTGGAATGGCGGAGGCTCATTTATATATTGTGAATTATTAGAGCAAAATTCAAAACTTATTACTGATATAAATAACAGTTCTGAAAAAAACATAATGGAAATATATAATAAAATTATTAATTCTTCATTTGCGTTGAATTATAAAATAGATCCTGAAAAATTAAAGTCAGTAAAAAATATTGAATTGTTTGAAAAGTTAGAACTTGATGATAAAAAGAAATTGCTAATTGAATTTTTAGATAAGAATTTATTATATATTAATTATTCTGAAATTGAAGACAAGGATAAGGATATTAGTAAAGAAGATATTGAATTCTCTAAATCCTTTTATGGTGAAGATTAATGAATTTCTTATATGAAAAAATAGCAACTTTAAAGGAAGCAGGAATATCAGAAACAATACCGCAATTTCTAATTGACAACATTTCCACAAACATAAAACTTAGAGATTATCAGGAAGAAGCAATTAAAGATACTCTTATATATTTAAATAGTAATTTGTCAAAAAACAAACAAACTCATATCTTATATCATATGGCTACAGGATCAGGAAAGACTGTAATAATGGCTTTGAATATTCTTTATTATTATAGTCAAGGATATAGAAATTTCTTGTTTTTTACAAATCAAACAAACATTATTTCAAAAACTAAAATAAATTTTTTAGATAAAACATCATCTAAATATTTATTCGCAAATAATATTAATATAGCCGGTAAAAATGTTAAAATTAGAGAAGTTTCAAACTTTGAAGATTCAGATCCTAATGCAATTAATATTTGTTTTAACACAGTTCAGGGCATTCATGGTTCTCTTAGTTTGATTAGAGAAGGAGCATTAACAATTGAAGACTTTGAGAATGAAAAAATAGTTCTTATTGCTGATGAAGCACATCATTTAAATTCAACAACGGCTAGTGATAAAGAAGAAAATGAAAACAATGCCACATGGGAATCTACCGTTTATAATCTTTTACTTGCAAATAAGGAAAATGTGCTTTTAGAATATACAGCAACTTGTGATGTTCAAGATGTTAATGTAAGAAATAAATATTTAGATAAAATAGTATTTAATTTTGATTTAAAAGAGTTTAGAAAAGCTGGATATACTAAAGAATTTGTTAATATGAGAAGTAATACTACAAAGTGGGAAAGGACTCTACAAGCCATTCTTGTTAGTGAATATCGTAAGCTTATATTTGAACAAAATAATATAACTATTAAACCTGTAGTGCTATTAAAATCTAAGACTATTAAAGAGTCAAATGAGTTTTATAACGAATTTTATGAACAATTAATAGATTTACAGCCTAGCGCAGTTGAATTTATAAAAAATGCAAATCAAGGCCATTCACTTCTATCGAATGCATTTGATTTCTTTGAATCAATTGATTTATCAATGGAAGAACTTGTTGATTTAATAAAGGTTGATTTTGCTATTGACAATAGTGTTAATATGAATGAGTTGAATCCTAAGAATGAAAGTATAGTTAACAATTTAGACGAAAAGGATAATCATTATAGAATAGTATTTATAGTTGATAAACTAACTGAAGGATGGGATGTATTATCTCTTTATGACATTGTTAGATTATATGAAACTAGACAAGGTGGTTCAAAAGGAACTGTTTCAAAATATACAATAAGTGAGGCACAATTAATTGGTAGAGGTGCTAGATATTGTCCGTTTAAGTTTGAAGAAGATCAAGTTAAAGAAAAAAGAAAATATTCTGACTATAATAATCCGCTTTCTATATGTGAAACATTAATTTATCATTGTATGGATGATTCAAAGTATATCGATGAAATTAAGAAAGCTTTAAAGCAAACAGGGTTATTACCAGAAATCGATACAGTCCAAGTTACGTATAAGTTAAAGGATGATTTTAAGAATACCGAAATATATCAAAAAGGTTTTGTGTTTTTGAATAATAGAATTGAGATAGATAGAAGCAATGTTAAATCAATTCCAGAAAAAGTTAGATCTATGGGAATTAGCTATAAATGTAGAAATAGTTCTTCATCTACAGGTGCATTGTTTGAAGAAGGGAATGGTGGAATAAAGTTCAAAGATCTTACACCTATAAAAATATCTGATATATCATATAATATTGCATATAAAGCATATAGATGTTTCAATGAAACGTTGAGTTTTGATAAATTAAAAAAGCAGTTTCCTAATTTAGAAAGTGTAAATGAATTCATTACTTCAGATGAATATGTTGGCTCTTTCCCTATTACTTTCCTTGTGATTGAAAATACAGAACCATCTATTGATGATAAATTGGAAGCTTGTAAGAAAGTTTTTCAAATAATATCTGACTATGTTCAAACAATTGAGATTACTTTTGAAGGAACAAAAGAGTTTTATGCAAAGCCTATTAGGGATGTGTTTACAAACAAAATAAGAAACATAACTCGTGAAGCAAATGACGAATCATGGGGAGCAGGTATATCTCAAAATGATTCACTTGTTAATGACACATATAGAATGGATTTGTCAGATAAATCATGGTTTGCATATAATGATAATTATGGTACGAGTGAAGAAAAGAAGTTTGTTAAATATTTTAGTACAATTATTGAAAAAATAAAAAATAAATTTGAAGATGTATATCTAATAAGAAATGAAATACAAGCATGTATTTATTCATTTGAGGATGGATCAAAATTTGAACCAGACTACGTCCTTATATTAAATAAGCATCAAGAGAATAAAGAAAAAGATAATTTATACATTTGTATGTTTATAGAGCCAAAAGGAGAGCATTTATTAGAAAAGGATAGTTGGAAAAACACGTTGTTATTGGATTTAAAAGAAAAGGGAATACCTATAGTTAAATTTGTGGATGATAATGATTATAGAATATGGGGATCACCATTATATAATGAAGCTAATACAAAGGAAGATTTTAATAATTATTTAGAAGAATTATTAAATACAGTTGATTAAAATGCCAGAGATTTTTAAAAAAGAATTTGAAGATCTTTATAATCAAAAAAACAAGAAAACTATAATTTCATAATTGAAAAAGAAACATTAATCAACAATGAGAAATTTAAGTATCTTGAATTTAATATTGATCACTCATTATTAAAATGTGCAATGAATTTAGCAAAAAGAAAATCACAATTTACAATGGATCAGAATCAAGCTGGAATAAGAAGAGATGAAATAACAAAACTTCAAAAATGCTGTCAAGGTGTATTAGCAGAAATGTTTATTCATGTTTTGCTATTGGAAAGATATGGATTTAAAGTGTTAAGGTATGACTTAGAAAGAGAAAATTTTCTTTATAAAGTAGAGGAATATGATTTAAAAATCCAAATTGATAACAACTTTTATGAAGTTGAATCAAGATCGTCTAATCTCCATCATACTTCGATAGAAAAATTTATAAATTATGATATAATTATTGGACCGTATGGAAATAGACTTAAGATTGAAGATGAATTGGCGGATTTTCATTTTAGACCTATATATATGCCGGATTTTGAACCGTTTGAGATAAAAGATGGAAAGTATCATTATTCTGATAAATTAATAACAGGAGAAGTAAAACTAATAATTACAGGTGTAGCTACTAAGAAAGAATTTCTTAAATATGGATATAAAAAATCATTAGGACAAAGGGGAACAATTTATCAAGTAGTAGATGTTTCTATTATTGGAGATATCAGCAAAATGGATGAAAAATTTAAAGATATTATTAGTGAATAAAAAGCCAAGAATTACTCTTGACTTTTTTATTTTGTATACGATATGCATACGATAGTCCTAAACTTAGACGGTAAATTACGAAAAAATCATCAATAAAATTTGTGAGTTTTAATCACAAAGTTATTGTTGAATAATCTGCTTTGTGGTAAAATGGTATTAGTAAGTTATGAAGAGGTGTAATTTAATGAATAATAAAACTTTAGCTAGTGTAGTAAAAGAAGCTAGAGAGAAAATTAATATATCCCAAAGAGAATTATCAAGAATAACTGGTATAGATAATAATACAATTGCTAAAATTGAAAAAGGCGAAAGAAAGAAACCTAATGTATTATCTTTAAAAAAGTTAAGTTCAGTATTAAATCTATCTTTAGAGATGTTAATGGAACTATGTGAGTATAGCAAGGAAGAAATAGATTCAACAGTAAATAATTCTTATAGTAGTATGGTTATTAAGCCAGAAAATGCTCCAATTCTTGTACTTGATGATATAGTTAATCAAATGCAAGATAAATTATATATCAAAATGATTATTAAAGAATTATTAGATAACTGTGATTTAGAAGAGTTAAATTTTATTTCTGAATTAAATATGAAAGATAAAAATAGAGTTATCAAAGTAATGAAAAGTTATATTAAAAATAATGAAAAAGAAATAAAAAAACAAAAACAATCTATTGATGATTTAAAAAAATTACTTACTGAAGAAGAATGATTTTTTATTTAGTAATGACAATATGACAAGAAATAGAGATATATAGTTAGGGTGTAATAAAGGCGTCATTGCTGTCATTGGGAATATAATGTTTGTCTAGCAAGCAATGAATTTGTACTCCTGCACGAAATTCGTATGTGGGAATGCCCAAGCCCTTTAAATAGAATCTAGAAAAAAATAGAAGGAATTTTACTAGGAAAATAGTAGAAAAATACTATGATTAATTCAATTATAATTAGAGGTGATAAAAATGATAGAAATTCCAACCCCATGCAAAAATGAAGTAGAAAAATATTTGAAAAAGTGGGATTCATTAGAAAACTATGTACTACAAGAAAAAAGTTTAGATAAATTGTTTTTTATAACTTATCCAAACAACAATGAAATAGAAGATATATTAATAAAAGTTAGTTCATTAAATGACTTTTATAGTACTAATATATTTTCTGTATTTCCTGTGGCAAAACATATATTAAATTTAGATATCGATAGCAGGTTAAAAAGTAATGATGAAACTCTTGTTAATGATATTGCTAATTTAAGTATTAATGGTAAAAAGAAATGTTTTTATTCTTTTGCAACAAAATATTGTTCTCATCACAATCCTATTAATTTTCCAATTTATGATAGTTATGTAGATAAAATTTTAAATTATTATAAAAGAAAAGATCATTTTTATGATTTTAAAAGGGAGGATTTGAAAAACTATATCGTTTTCAAGAAAGTTTTGATAGCATTCAAAAAATTTTATAGCATAGATGAGTATAATTTGAAAGATATTGATAGATATCTTTGGCAATTGGGAAAAGACTATTTTCCTAATAAGTATTAAAGTGTTGGTGGAAAAATGAAGATAACAAAATATTATTTAGATAAAGAATTAAAATTTATTTTATATAATGTTCATGAAATAAAATTGAAATATTCCATATTTAGACAGTTGTATCTAGATGAAAAATTTACCAGTATTAATTTGCGATTGCGTAGTATCTCTGTAATTTTTTCTGAATTATTATTAAAAAATATATTAATGGAATTAAGTAAATTAGTTGTGGATTCAGATAAAGAAGATATTTCAATAAAAAGATTTATAATAAATTATGATGCTTCAAAGTATAAATGTGTGACTTCAAAAAAGTATATTTATATAACTGACAAAAATATACATAAGAAAAAAAGATTTTATTTAAAAGGTATGAATGATGTTTCCAATGATATTAATAAACTTAAACAAATGTTGATTGACAAAGAAAATATAAGTATCTTTCTTCAATTTGTTAGGAATAAAAAAATTGCACATAATGATAAAACAATTTTTTTGATAGGAAAAACTAAGAATAAAGGAATTACTTATAGTGAATTAGAAAATTATATTGATGATATATATTTTCTGTTTAATAAGATTTATACTGATATTTATGGAAAACAAATATATTTTTCAAATAATGTAATTTCAGAATTAGAATATCTAAATAAGGTATTAAAATAATTAAATAAAAATTAAAATGCTGATTGATTATTAAAATAAAAAACATCTAAATTTTATTAATACATAAGAAAAGTGGTGATACTTTTGGAAAAAAGTAAATATTTGAAAGATAATGTAAAATTAATGAAAGAATATAATTATGAAAAAAATAAAGATATTAAACCTACAGATGTATTATGTGGTTCAAATAAAAAAGTATGGTGGAAGTGTAGAAATGGTCACGAATGGGAATCTACGGTTAATAATCGTGCTAGAGGTAGAGGATGTCCTATATGTGCAGGTAAAAAAGTTAAAAATTATTAGTGCTGTTATTTATTAAAAAATAGGTTTATTAAGTTTTTAATAAATAAAAAAATATGTGCTAATGTAGAGAATGATTAATAATAACTTAGAAATGGTTTGGGTTTTTCCCACGTATGAATTTCGTACGGGAGTACAAATTCAGTGCTGGCTAGACAACAATATTAATCTCAAATTCAAATTTAAGACACTATCTAAATTGTAGATAGTGTTTTTCTTTATATATTTTTTTAAACCTATAGTAGGCTATTTTTTTAATTTTTAGATTATATTTTATTTTTAAAGTTTGTTTTATTTTAGGTATCAAATTATCAGTATTATATATGACGTAAATATATCTATGTTAATACCAGGAAAAACATTTTCAGATTGAAATTAACTTTAATTTTAAATAATACTAATCAAACTGAATAATAATGGCATTGCACACTTTTTAATCATAAAATATTGTGAGTTTACAAAAAAACATCAACATTTTGCGTTGATGATAATGTATAAGACTACTTAAGGTTTACTCTAAATTATCTTTTATACTACTATTTGGTTTTGAAACAGGAGTTTTGCCACTACTATCATGTTTTATGTAATATTTATTACTATATACAGATGTGCCACTCTCTATTTTTTTTACAAATTGATTAAGAGTCATTTTATGATGGTTACCTGTATTAATAAATAAATCGTTTTTTCCAGTTGATGTTTGGTGTATTGCTTTTACTGTAGCCATAATAACACTTCCTTTCTTTAATTTTGATTTACACTCTCAAAAAAAGAAAATGTTCCATAATTGAAAATATATGGTATACTATTTATGAGGATGCAAATCCTATTTGTAAGTTTATGTATGTCTTATACATTTGTGAGGAGAAACTGTGCTATAGTTTCTTTTTTTATTCCTCATAAATATTATATCACGAAAACATCGAAAATCAATAATTAAATTGTTAAAAATGCATAAAAAATGCAAAAATAGAAAAATAAAATAAAAAAAGCATTGATTTTTTATCAAAATATGCATATAATATTATTGAAGGAGATGAGATTATGCTTATAGAATTTAGTGTAACAAATTTTTTATCATTTAAAGATAAAAATACTTTTACTATGATTGCATCATCTGATAACACATTGAAGGATAATTATGTTGAAATAAATAATGAGAAAATTTTGAAAATGACTGCGATGTATGGAGCCAATGCTTCGGGAAAAACAAATTTATTTAAAATTTTAGTTATAGTTAGTAGTATGATAAAACATTCCAATTTTTTTGCACCTAATGTTATGCTTCCGGTTATTCCATTTAAATTAGATAAGGAAACTATAAATAAACCGAGTGAATTTGAAATAAAATTTTTAGTGGATGGAATAAGATATTTGTATGGATTTAAGGCAAATAGAAAAAATGTATATGAGGAATATTTAACTTATTATCCAAATGGTAGACCAGTAAAAATATTCACACGTGAAAATGTTGATAATTATTCATTTAATTCAAGTGATGAGAAATTTCTTAATGATTTAAAAGAAAAAAACACATCAAACAAATTTTTTGTTTCAACTGCGACTAACTGGAATTATGAGAAAACAAAACCTGCTTTTGACTTTTTAACGGAAAAATTAGGTGTTGTAATGTCCCACGAACAAATAAATAATTATTCATATAACATGTATTATAATGACAAAAATAAAACATTAGAAAATTTTGCGTTAAATTTTTTAGAAAAAGCAGATTTTAATATAAAAGGTTACAAAATTATAGAAGAAAAGATGACTGAAGATAAGTTAAGTACAATTCCAGATATAGTTAAGCCTTTTATTCCGATAAATACACCAATGTATAAAGTTAATACTAAACATATAGTAAATGGTGATGAATACGAATTTGACATTTCAGAGGAATCGTTAGGAACTCAAGTAATTTTTTCATATATTCCTGTTCTTAAAGATGTGTTAGATAATGGAAAAGTATTAATCATAGATGAATTTGATAAAAGTTTACATCCTTTCATAGTAAAATATATTGTAGAAATATTTAATGATTTAGAAATAAATAAAAAGGGAGCACAATTAATTTTTAATACACATGACACTAATTTACTAGATCTTGAATTGCTACGTAGAGATCAAATATGGTTTACGGAAAAAAATTCAGAAGATGGTTCTACTACAATTTATCCATTAGATGACTTTTCTGTTAGAAAAACGGAAAATGTTGAAAAAGGATATTTGTTAGGTAGATATGGAGCTATTCCATTTTTAGAAAATAATTTTGATTCTTTGAAGTAATTTAATATGAGTAGAGATAGAAGTAGAAACAATCATAATCGTAAATCAAAAAGAGTAGTATTAGTAGCATATGAAGGAGAAAATAAAACAGAAAAAAATTATTTAAGTAATTTTTCGGGTAGAAATAAAGATTATATAATAAAACCAGTTCCTGGAAACGAAACTGATCCGGTTAATTTAGTAAAGCAAACTATTCAAAAAGCACAAGCTTTGTCGTTAGATTTATTAGAAGATGATAAAGCATATTGTATATTTGATGCAGATATGAAATCAGAAAAAAATATACAAATTGAAGCGGCAATTAAATTGGCAAAAGATAATAATATAATTCCGATAGTGTCTGCGCCATGCGTAGAGTTATGGTTCTTGTTACATTATGAATATACAACTGCGATGATTAGTAGTAATGATGTAATTGAAAGATTAAAGATACATTATCCTAAATATGAAAAAAAATGTAATATTTATTCGGAAATAAAAGATAGAATAGATACAGCAATAGAAAATTCCAAGAAACTTGAAAAATATCAAAAACAAAATAACAAGAAACTTCAAACTGTAGAGGCCAATCCTTATACAGAAATGTATAAAATAGTTGAAGAATTAATGAAATGAAAAAGATAACTATTTTAAGTTATCTCATGCTGTTAACAAATTTTACTTTGTCAACACTATGAAAGCACTATCTATAATTAGTAGATAGTGCTTTATTTTATATAATTTTTTTAAATTTTAATGGATTAATTTTTATGATTTTTAGATTATATTTTATTTTTAAAACTAGTTCTATTTCAGGTATTAATTCATCAACATTACATCTGATATTAAATATATCTAGTGCTGAGTTAATATGATTAATTAATGGACAATCTGATAAACAATTTCTACTATATCCATTTGCTAAATAAAATGCTATTGCGTCAGGTATTACAAATTTAATAATATATTTATTGTAGTTGTTATAAAATGGTAATAATATTTCTTCAAATTCTTTATCTGTAATATTTTTTTTACCTTTAATCATATTTTATCTCCATAAATAATTTCCTTTAAAACAATTTCTTCAGCAGTATTTTTATAGTTATTCATTTTTTGAACCCATAGTAATTGATTTTCAGATTTCAATTTTTCTGTAATTGATGAATCTAATTCTATTAAGTTATTAACTATGTTATTAATTCTATCTTCAGCAATTATACTGACCGAAAAAAGATGTTCATTTAATTTATCTTTCATAAGTAATTCTTGATATAATGATTTCTTCTTATTTTTTAAGTATTCTAATCTTAATAATCCATATTTATTTAAAGTTTTATTTTCTTTTTCAGTAAGTTTTAAATTTGGTAATAAATAATCACCACATTTTGTATAAGTTATATTCATAATATTTATCCTTTCATTTCTATGAAGAATTAATAATAGTATTATCAATTTAGGTACCCATTTAGATACTCAAATTGTAAAATTTGATAATTATATTTAAAATTTTGTAATTAGTTATAATTTATAAATGCTTATAATATAAGACTTTTAACTAGTAATGATTTATTTTATGTGCAATATATTTTTGCCCTCTGAAGAGAACGCAAGACTTAATAAACAAGTCTTTTTCTTCTATCTTACAAACTTGTAATATAAAATCCATCAATATAATGATATAATATAACTATAGAAAGAAGGAAATATAATATATGAAAAAGATAATGATAATTGAAGATGATACCATAATATCTAAAGAATTATATGAACTACTAGTAAATGCTGGATATGAAGCATTAATACTAAAAGACTTTTCAAATGCCAAAGAAGAAATATTAAAAAGTAATATAGACCTAATCCTCTTAGATATAAATATTCCATATCAAAATGGTGAGCAGTTACTTAAAGAAATAAGGAAAGAATCAAATATTCCCGTAATAATGGTAACCTCAAGAGCAAATGAAACCGATGAAATATTATCAATCTCTTATGGAGCAGACGATTACATAACCAAGCCTTATAGCCCAACCATTCTATTACTAAGAATACAAAATATCTTTAAAAGATTAGATAATAGTACTGAAGTACTGAAATATAAAGATTTAGAAGTCTCGCCATCACGTGGTACCTTATCAGGTAATAATAAAGAATTAGAACTAACCAAAAATGAAATGCTAATCTTTCAGCACCTATTAAATAACCAAAATAGAATTGTATCACGAGATGAACTAATGACCATTCTTTGGAATAATGAAGAATACATAAATGATAATGCTCTAACCGTAAATATAAGTAGATTAAGAAGTAAACTAGAAGGTTTTGGCTATCCAAATGCCATAGAAACAAGAAAAGGACAAGGATATATACTATTATGAAATTAACAAACTATCTAAAAGATAAAATAAGCATAATCATTATCACTATCATATCAATAATTCTAATAACCCTATTAGATATAGCCTTCAAAGTACCAGAGGGACTAATAATAGTAACCATAGTATTACTACTATTAACACTAATCATATCCATCTTAATATCATATTTCCAAAAAAAGAGCCTTCTATAACACACTCATAACCAATACCAAAAATCTAGATAAAAAATACCTAGTCCTAGAAACCTTACCAAAACCAACCACTTACGAAGAAGAACTAATATATAACATCATGTACGACATCAACAAATCAATGATTGAAAATGTCAGTAGTTACATAAATAGCACCAAAGACTTCAAAGATTATATTGAGATGTGGATACATGAAGTAAAAATACCAATATCAAGTCTAATACTTATGACCCATAATCATAAAAACCAAGTACCAAAAGAATACATTGAAGAAATAAAAAGACTAGATAACTACATCGACCAAATCCTCTATTATGTAAGAAGTAACTATACCAGTGAAGACTTTATCTTCAAAAAAGTAAAACTAGAAAAAATAATCTCATCAGTAGCCCTTAAAAATAAAGATGATCTCTTAGAAAATAAAATTGACCTAATCGTCGATATAAAAAATACCGAAGTCTATACCGATACAAAATGGTTAGAATTCATTTTAAATCAAATTATCAATAACAGTATCAAATACAAAAAAGATATTCCAAACTCCTATATCCAAATAAATGCTACTGAAGATAATAATCAAATAACCTTATTTATCAAAGATAACGGTATTGGCATACCTAAAAGTGATATCTCTAATGTTTTCAAGAAATCCTTTACCGGTACTAATGGCAGAGATAAAATCAAATCAACAGGCATGGGTCTATACATAGCCAAAAAATTATGTACCAAACTAGGCCATAAAATAGAAATAGAATCTGAAGAAAAAGAATATACCATTGTCAAAATAATCTTTGGTAAAAATAAACTTTATCACCCAGAAGACTAACCTTACAAAAAAGTAATATACTGTAATATTAAAATTACGACAAATATCCTATTATCTAGTATTATTAATTACGAAAGGAAGGAAAATAATATGGAAAATATACTAAAAATAGAAAATATTGAAAAATACTATGGAAGTAAATCAAGTTTAACTAAAGCCATAGATAACATATCATTTGAAGTAGAAAAAGGAGAGTTTGTCGCTATCATGGGTTCTTCAGGTTCAGGTAAAACAACATTACTAAACTGCATATCCACAATTGATAAAGTAACCGCTGGACATATTTTTGTAGGAGAAACTGACATAACAAAACTAAAAGGAAATGATTTAAACAAGTTTAGAAGAGAAGACTTAGGTTTCATCTTTCAAGACTTCAATTTATTAGATACCTTAACAGCCTATGAAAATATAGCACTAGCCTTATCAATTCAAAATGTAAGTCCCAAAGAAATAGATAAAAGAATAAAGAAAGTAGCAAGAGAACTAGATATCGAATCAGTACTAAAAAAATATCCTTACCAAATGAGTGGAGGACAAAAACAAAGAGTAGCAGCAGCCCGCGCCATAATAACAAATCCATGCTTAGTACTCGCAGACGAACCAACTGGAGCTCTAGATTCCAAGTCATCAAAAATGCTTCTAGAAAAACTAACATACTTAAATAATGCTTTAGGAGCCACTATTCTAATGGTAACCCATGACGCTTATGCCGCAAGTTACGCTACTAGAATAATCTTCATAAAAGATGGTAAAATATATAACGAAATCCGTAAAGGAAATGATACCAGAAAAGAATTCTTTGATAAAATAATAGATGTCGTAACCTTACTAGGAGGAGACATAAATGATGCTCTTTAAATTGTCTATAAAAAACATAACCAAAAGTATCAAAGATTATGCTATCTATTTCTTTACTTTAGTACTAGGAGTAGCTATTTTCTATGTTTTCAATGCTATAGATAGTCAAACAGTAATGCTAAATGTATCATCATCAACAAGTGAAATAATAAGACTAATGACCACCATTCTAGGAGGAGTAAGTGTCTTTGTTTCATTCATTCTAGGATTTCTAATCATCTATGCCAGCCGTTTTCTCATAAAAAGAAGAAACAAAGAATTTGGAATCTACTTAACCCTAGGAATGTCAAAAAGAAAAATATCACTAATACTTTTCTTTGAAACTCTTATAATAGGAGTTATCTCTTTAGGAGTTGGCCTAGCCCTAGGAATAGTTTTATCACAACTAATGAGTATCCTTGTAGCCAATATGTTTGAAGCCGACTTAACAAAATTCCAGTTTACATTTTCATCTTCAGCAGCCTTAAAAGCCTTATTATACTTTAGCATAATGTATCTAATAGTAATGATATTTAACACCATAATTGTAAATAAATGTAAACTAATAGATCTATTACATGGTAATAAAAAATCCGAAAAAGTAAAATTAAAAAATCCTATCATTTGCACTATAGTATTTATAATCGCGGTCATAGCACTATCATATGCTTACTATCTAGTAACAGATGGTTTTGGTACTTCACCACTTATGAATACTATAAGTGGGATATTAATACCAATAGCCCTAGGTTGTATATCAACATTTCTAATATTTTGGTCACTATCAGGTCTAATCCTAAAGATAGTAATGCATCTAAAAAAATACTACTACAAAGGACTAAATAGTTTTACCATTCGTCAAATAAGTAGTAAAATAAATACCACTGTCTTTTCAATGACAATAATATGCCTAATGTTATTCTTTACCATATGTATCTTTTCCTCAGCATTATCTATAAAGAACTCCTTATCAGGTAATCTAAAAGATTTAGCTCCCGTTGATATTCAGTTCTCAAAATTACAAGAACCATTATCTAAAGAAGAACAAGAAAACTTTTCAAAAGACATAATAGAGGATTATAACACCACTGTCAAAGATACCTTACAAAGATTAGATGTATACAAGTATCTAAAAGAAGTAGTAGACATAAATATATATAGATTAGAAGAAATAACCCTAAAAGATTCTTTTGGAGACCAAATAGAACAAATAAGAAAAGATTATCCATTACTAGCATATCAAGATAAAGAAACACTAATAAAATTAAGTGACTACAATCGTCTAGCAAAACTATATAACAAAAAAGAATTAACTCTGAAAGATAATGAATATGTAATTATAGCCAATTATAAGATGATGGCGGGCATTCGAAATATAGCCTTAAAAAATAATACCAAACTAACTATAAATAGTAAAAACTACTATCCAAAATATCAAAAATGCCAAGATGGCATTATCGAACTAAGTGGAAGTGCTACTAATACAGGAGTAATAATATTACCAGATAATGCCTTAGAAGGTATTCATTCATATAAAAATATTTTAGCAGCTAACTATCAAGCAGACACTAAAGAAGAAAAAGAAAATGTTGAAGATATAGTTAGTACTATAATAAATAACCATTTTAACAAAGATACCTTATTATCATATAATACTAAAATAGATATCTATGCATCATCTATAGGACTAGGAGCCATGGTAACATTTGTAGGACTATATCTAGGAATAATTTTCTTAATATCAAGTGCAGCCATCTTAGCCCTAAAAGAATTATCTGAAAGTACTGATAATAAAGAAAGATTTAATATGTTAAGAAAAATAGGAACTGATGAGAAAATGATTAACAAAGCCTTATTTAAACAGATAGCAATATTCTTCCTATTCCCATTATTACTAGCTATAATTCATTCAATATTTGGAATAGAATTTGCTAACTATATCTTAAAAACAATGGGAACAGAATCATTACTATCATCAATAATATTAACAGCAGTATTTCTAGTAGTAATCTATGGAGGATATTTCTTAGTAACATACTACTGTAGTAAAACCATAATAAAGGAGAGATAAGATGAGCTATTTAGTACCAATAAAAGCAGCTTTAATAATCTTTCCTTTTTTAGCCTTATTAATAACATTACCATATATAATATATGAATATCATCATTATGGATCAGTAAACAAATTAAGAACTTTAATAATATATTCCTTTATCTTATATCTAATGACAATCTACTTTTTAGTAATATTACCTCTTCCAACCAAAGAAGAAGTAATCAAAATGAAAGTGATTAATCCTCAGTTAATCCCATTAACATTCATAAAAGATATAGTAGAGGACCTAATAGAATTAAAACAAATAAACATTCTAAAAATAATAACTATACCTAGTATATATACTGTTATCTTTAATATAATAATGTTTATGCCATTAGGAGTATATTTAAGATACTACTATAAATGCTCATTAAAGAAAACAATAATTATAAGCCTCTTAATATCACTATTCTTTGAATTAACTCAATTAACAGGATTATATTATATCTATCCTAGACCATATCGTAATTTTGATGTGGATGACCTATTAATAAACACACTGGGAGGTCTTCTGGGATATTTAATAATAAGTCCTATCCAAAAACATTTACCAACAAGAGAAGATATCGATACCAAATCATTAAAAGAAGGACAAAAAGTATCTTCCTTAAGAAGAATAACTCTCTTTCTAGGAGATATCTTTATCTATCTACTAATGATAATGTTAGTATCAATTTTAATAAATAATAAATATATAAATCTTTCACTAGCGGTTCTTTACTTTATTATCATTCCATATTATAACCATAACCAAACTATCTTTGGAAGAATAATAAATGTATCATTGGAAGTACCAGATAAGAGATTACTTAGAATAAC
>ERZ772831.608-NODE-608-length-37854-cov-8.655970_pt1 | contig 37854 bp, 27 predicted proteins | sample MGYA00580858_ERZ772831 | MGnify/ENA primary metagenome ERZ772831 (study PRJEB29015, sample SAMEA2737694) | human gut metagenome | biome: human gut; feature: human-associated habitat; material: faeces | place: China | collected 2012 ... | reverse complement strand
CCGAAGAACTCCGTAACTCCGCCTAGGATCTTGCACTTGGAGTGAAAATTCAGTAATACTACAGACTGAGTTGCGGCCTTTTATTCAAAAATAGCTTTCTTGTCAATTTGGGTTACGCAAAAACTCTGAGACGATCATTTAATGCCGCCGGATTCGGAGTGTGGGATCTTCGGAATAAACAGCAGAACAGGCATTTTGGAGAATATCCGGTGTGCCCAGTCCTGTCATTTAACCTTTTGGTAAAAACACCGTTTAATATAAAAACGTGATATTTATCACTGCGCAGTGTTTAACACAGCTGTTCAGTATGTTTTATATGGTATTTATAAATGCTATTATAATAACATTATAATTATACTGTGTATTCTATATAAGATTATACAGATAGTAATGATGTAAATACCATCGCCTTTTCAGCTGCACAAAAGGTCAGCATCCCTACTTCCCCGTGTCAGTTCCCCGCTGATATCTCCTTCTGACCGGACGCCGCGGCCGCGGAAAACGGTGTCCCGGAATCCGTACAAAGAAAATTATCCGCACTGCTGATTCAGATAGCGGTGTTCCTGAAAAAATAAAAAAATACCATGGCAAAATTTTCTAGAAATTTTATATCGGGGATTCCCGGATGTCCGCGGAGAAATTTTTGCCCCGTTTAAAGCACTTTTTTAATGCTGTTTGTTTTTATATTAAAAGGGAAAAAATGCCAGTCCCAGGAGCGCCTTCTCCGGGAAAACCTGCTTTCCGAAAGCCTTCCGAAGGCAGTCCTAGGAGATGGCACCGTGACAAGATCCCGGCCTGCCAAAGGATATGTGCGTCGGATTCCGGCAGAGGCTGCCTCTGATGATATCTGCCGGACAGCCAGGTGATCTTCGTCAGACGAACCGGAAAGAGGCACGTGAATTTTTCCCTCCGCAAAGTCTCCCGGCGCGTGGCGGCACTTCCGCCCTGCCGGCAGGATCGTATCTGTACACAGGATCACAAACAGGGTATCCGGATGAAAAGTACGGACACAACTATTTTATCTGTTTTTCACCGGAGCCCGGCTATGGACGAAAAAACAAAACCGGAAGAATATCTCGCTCTTCTGAAGGAAAAACTCACCCGGCTCATGCCCGCGCCCACACGCTTTGAGGCTGCCATCCCGGGTATGATGCTGAGCCGCTTTGACAGGGACACGCCCGCCTCAAAGTGCTTCTATTTCCCCATCGCCGCCCTGATCGTGCAGGGCTACAAGCGCTCCATGATTGGTAATCAGGAAGTCAACTATGGCGAAGGCTACTGCATGGTCGTCGGCGTCGATATGCCGGGCGTCTACCAAATCAGCAGCGTCACGCCGGAAAAGCCGTTCCTTTCCATATCCATCAGGCTGGACAGGCGCATCATCTCACAGCTCATTACCGAAATGCCGTCCCTGATTTCGTCAGACACAGCCGAACAGGAGCCCGCCGTTGTCGCCAGGGCCGGAGCGGAACTGCTTGAAGCCTTTGTCAGGCTCGTGGATCTGCTGGACGACCCAGGAAGAATTTCGGTTTTCGCGCCCATGATTCTGCGCGAGATCCACTATCACCTCCTTTCCGGAAGCCAGGGCGGCTGCCTCAGGTTTTTCAGCAGTACGGGCACGCAGGCCGGCCAGGTTGCCCGGGCCGTTTCCTGGCTCAGGGAAAATTTCGCGAGACCGTTCCATATAGAGGAACTAGCCAGGCAGACGAACATGGCGCCGTCGACGTTTCACAGGCATTTCAGACAGGTGACAGGCATGAGTCCCCTGCAGTTCCAGAAACGTCTGCGGCTTTATGAGGCCGAGCGGCTCATGCTGGTCGAAGGGAAAGACGCGAGCAGCGCGGCCATCGAGGTCGGCTACGAGAGTGTTTCCCAGTTCAACAGGGAATACAAGCGTCAGTTCGGAGCCCCGCCGCGGCGTGACGTGGAGCAGAAAACACGCGGAATCCAGTAACCCAGGCGGGTACGGATTCCGCACGGAACGGGCGGCCAGGCCTCCTGTCCTCTGTTCCAGGCGCGGAATTCCGACGCGCATAGCGCACCGTATTTTCAGAAAAGCCAGGAAAGGGCAAAAACCTTCCCGTTTTAGGCCGCACAGGAATCTCCTCCCATGCAGCCGGTCAGCCCTGTCCGCATTTCCCGGAAAAATATACGGAACGGGAATACACCGCCGGGACAGCCGGTATCGCAGATCCCCTGCTCCGGGAAAAACGCCTCTGTCCGCCAAAAAGATTTCTGGCGGAATCCGGTTTTCCGGAGAATGCTATTTCCCTCGCGCTGACGTAGGGAACAGACACGGCCGTTGCCCCCGGGCGGGCAGAACTTTTCCCGCCGGCCATGTCATTCATGCTGCCTGCATCAATATACCCTCTGATATCAGATACGGTTCTCCCGCGCTTCACAATGAAAAGGCCATAGAGGAAAAGGATCCGGCATGACCGCCTGCGCTTACCATCCGGACGGCGCGTCCCGCAGCCGATTTGAGAAACGCCATCCGCTCCTTCTGATACGGGAGAGAGCGGATCGGGCAAAGAACATCACGGATTGGAGATAGGATCCGTACGGCCCTGTCCCTATATTCCTTTCAGAAAACAAACAGGCGTTCCGGAAGCGTCCGAAAAAAATGAAAACAGACGCGCCGCTTCCGGGGAAACGGGCTTCTGCCCCGCCGCAAACACTGAAAGGACCCCTCCCATGAAAACATTCTTCGCAAAGCTTGCCGTTCTGTCCCTCCTGGCCCTGCCAGGCATGGCCCAGGCCGCTCCGGCCAATCCCTTCGGCCTTGTGTACCGGGGTGCCATCACGGAAAACATCCCCGGGAAAGTCAATATCCATCCTGTTCACTACACCCTGAACGGCCTCAGGATTGCCGCCAACGTTTACACGCCCGCCGGGTATGACGCCGGCAGGAAGTACCCCGCCATCGTCGTTGCCCATCCCAACGGCGGCGTGAAGGAACAGGTAGCAGGGCTTTACGCCCAGCGGCTTGCCGGACAGGGCTTCATCACCATCGCCGCCGATGCCGCGTACCAGGGCGCCAGCGAAGGCACGCCCCGGAATGTGGACAAGCCGCAGTTCCGCACAGAGGACATCCACGGCATGATCGATTTTATCAGCAGCTATCCCGGCGTTGACAGCAAATCCATAGGCGCTCTCGGCATCTGCGGCGGTGGCGGCTATACACCTGAACGCGGCCAAGTCGGACAAGCGCATCCGCGCCGTGGCCACGCTGAGCATGTTCAATTCCGGCGAAGTGCGCCGCAACGGATTTCTGAACACGCAGAAGGACTCCATACAGGAACGCCTGGCGCAGGCCTCCGCCGCACGCGAAAAGGAAATCTCAGCCGGTGAGATCAGCTATTCCGGCAGCGTGGATTTTGACAGCCTGACTGACGAAAGCATCAGCAAAATTCCCACGGATCTTTATCGTGAGGGGCTGATGTACTACGGCAGGACGCACAGGCATCCCAACTCAACCTTCCGCTATACCACCAGCAGTCTCCTTGATCTGATGACCTGGGACGCCACCGATCAGATCGGGCTCATCAATGTCCCTCTGCTCATGATCGCGGGCGAAAAGGCTGACACGCTCTACATGACCGAGGAAGCCTTCAGAAAGGCCACGGGCACCAGCGATAAGGAGCTTTTCAAAATCCCCGGAGCCACGCACATCAGGACATACTTCGTTCCCGAATACGTGGATCAGGCCATGGCCAGGCTCACCGCTTTCTACAACAGGACTTTGCGCTAGCCTTCCGGCACGGAGCGGATTTTCCGCCCGTGCCGCGGAAACATGTATGAGGACATCATGTAGCACACCTCTCCTCTTTCTCCCTGGCTCCTTGCGGCAGCGCTCCTGACCGCAGCCCCGGCCTCCGCCGCCCCGGGACAGACCGTGATCCCCGCCGGTTCCGCAGCTTCCCTTCCTGCCGGAACGGAGCACTTCACAGGTTCTGTTCGCGTTGATCCGGCTTTTTCGACTGAAGCGCCCCAGCGTGTCTACGGCGCCTACGTCACTTTTGAACCAGGTGCCCGCACAGACTGGCATACCCATCCCCTCGGCCAGACGCTCATCGTCACCTTCGGAACCGGTCTTACCCAGGAATGGGGCGGGCCGATCAGGACCATACACCAGGGAGACGTGGTCATCTGCCGGCCGAACGTGAAGCACTGGCACGGCGCGGCGCCCGGCAGCGCCATGACGCACCTCGCCATCGGTGAGCGCGAAGACGGCAAAAGCGTGACATGGATGGAAAAAGTCACGGCCGGTCAGTACCCTGAAAAATAAAAGATCAGCATGAAACATCTCACGTTTTCCCGCAGACGTCTGCTCAGGCTCACCTGCGCGGCCGCTCTCACAGGCATTTTCGCCCCTGCCGTCAGGTACCTCCCTCCGGCCGGGGCAGCGGAAGCGAAAAAGCCCCTCATCGTCTACTTCTCCATGCCCGAAACAGACAATCCCTTACATATGACACGGGATGAAGAAAACAGCACCGTGGTCGTGGACGGAAAGGCTCCTGGGAACACGCAGTACGTGGCCATGCTCATCCGGCAGAAGACCGGCGGCAGCCTCTTCCGCCTCGAACCTGTTACCCCCTACCCCAGGGAACACAGCTGATGCCGTGCGCCTTAAAAGCGTTACGTAAATGTTACCCCCTACCCCAAGGAACACAGGGCGCTTGTCAGTCTGGCTGAGAAGGAACAGGCCGGTGACATACGTCCGGAAATAGCGGCGGCACCCGATCTCACGGCGTATGACACGCTCTTCCCCGGATATCCCAACTGGTGGGCCGCGATATGCCCATGCTCCTCTACACGTTCCTCGAGCAGCAGGATCTCTCCGGCAAAGCCATCATTCCCTTCTGTACCCACGGGGGGAGCGGGTTCTCCCGCACCATAGAGACAATCCGGAAAAAAACAGCCCGGCGCCAGAGTGCAGGAGACGGGTTTCGCTGTCTGCCGGCAGAATATGGACACAGCGCCGGCTGACGCCGCAGCCTGGCTCAGAAAAACCGGATACAGCCTTTAGCTCCAGTCCAGCCGCGTCGGACGGGCTGAACAGAAAACCGCAAATTTCCACGGATACACGGATCGCGCGTAAGAACGCGTCTTTTCAGAATGAGGAGAAACACATGAAACCAACAAACCTTCTTGCCGTCATCCTGCTCGCGGCAGGCCTTGTCACGGCCTCCGCCGCGGCGGCCGGCGCGGCATCCCAGAAACCGATTTCCATCGAAAGGCAGGGAACCTTCTCCGCCGGCGGCACGGTTATTCCCGCGAAGGAACCGTACAATCCCATGAAGCCCACGCCCGAAGGGCAGACCCTGCACGGCGATCACGCGAGCGTCTTTTACCAGATTCCGGTTCACGCCAGAAAATACCCGCTCGTCTTCCTCCACGGCGCAGGCCAGTCCATGAGGACATGGCAGACCACGCCTGACGGACGCGAAGGCTTCCAGAACGTTTTCCTGCGCCGCGGCTTTGGCGTCTATCTCGTCGATCAGCCGAGGCGCGGCGACGCCGGACGCGCCACCGTCGCGTCCACCATCGAGGCGAAGCCCGACGAACAGTTCTGGTTCGGACAGTTCCGCATCGGCGTCTGGCCCAATGTCTTCAGGGGATCCCAGTTCGCTCAGGGCGATAAGGCCATGGATCAGTTCCTGCGCCAGATGACACCCAATACCGCCCCCTTTGACTACGGCGTCATTTCCGACGCCATGGCCGCCGTTCTGGAACAGTCCGGCCCCGCAATCCTCGTCACGCATTCCCAGGGCGGCGGCGTCGGCTGGCTCACGGCACTCAAAAGCCACAATGTGAAGGCCATCGTCTCCTATGAGCCCGGCAGCGGCTTCCTCTTCCCCGAGGGCGAAGTGCCGGACCCCATTCCCAACGCGAGCGCGTTTGGTCCGTTTAAGGCAAAGGGGGTGCCGCTCAGTCAGTTCATGGCCCTCACGAAAATGCCCATCGTTATCTACTACGGCGACAACATTCCTTCAGAGCCCGTCACCGAGCCGCACGAGGACTACTGGCGCGCGGCCATGAGCATGGCACTCAAGTGGGCTGAGACCGTCAACCGCCATGGCGGCGATGTCACAGTGGTACACCTGCCCGACAGGGGACTTCACGGCAATACGCACTTCCCCTTCTCTGACAGAAACAGCCTGCAGGTGGCCGACCTCCTCTCCCGGTGGCTGAAAGCCAAAAAGCTCGACTAAGACGAATGAAGCGTGCCCCGGGGATCCGTAATGCCGCCGGGACAAAAAATTCCATACCTCCGCAGACGGCCGGTCCTATCGGTGAAAACTGATACGCCGGCCGTCTGCCTTTCTCCGCATGGAGCGTTCGCAGAGGACGGCTTTTTCAGACCGGGATTAGTGTTATCCGTAATTTCTCACCACGACTTCATCAACATCGCCGCGTCTGCCTGCGACGGAGTTGACGGCCCGCCTGGCCCGGACGACGGTAATACGATACGCTGCGTACTGCTCCATGATGAAAGGGGTCGCGGAATTCGACAGCATGAATTGTATCCCGCGTCTGCTCAAATCATCGCAGCACGTCCTCAGCCGTATCTGGTCGTCTCTGGTAAACCCGCTCTTCGCATACCCAGTGAAGCTGGACGTCACGGAAACAGGGTCATACGGCGGGTCGAGGTACACAAAAGTCCCCCTTTTTACCTGAGCCAAGACTTCCGCGTAATCCATACAGGAAAAGTAAACTCCCGCGGCGTTGAAATAGGCGCTTACCGCCCGGAGGACAGGTTCGTTCACGATATTTGGATTGCGGTAACTGCCAAAAGGCGAATTGAATTCGCCGGCGCTATTCACGCGGTAAAGACCATTGTAGCATGTTTTGTTCAGATACAGGATACGCGCCGCCCGTTCGACTTCTGACAGAGAGTCGTATTTTTCTCTGTCTCTGTCCCAATTACGGACGGAATAAAAGAAATCTTTTTCATTCCTATATTTTTTTAATTCCTGAATCAGTTCTTCGACGTTATCCCTGATGACAGTATAGACGAGAATCAAATTCTCATTGATATCATTGACGTACGCTGTTTCCGGCTGCAGATGGAAAAGCAGCGCGCCGCCGCCCACAAAAGGCTCGCAATACGATGTTATCCTTGCCGGCAGCAGCGGAAGAAATGTTTCCAGGAGCTGCCTCTTACCGCCAACCCATTTCAGAACTGGCGCAACCAGATTATTTTTCCGCACGGCGGGCACAGCTCCTTATAAATGACGCAGTCTGAGGCCGCTGCGTCACAGCGTGACAGGAACAACAGGAGATCTTCCTGGGCATTCTGTCAGTCTTTTGCAGATTTTATTTATTTTTTCAAGTTATGACAGGACACAAGGAGACAATCACCATACCGCCAGTTTTTCACGGGGCCGGATTGCTGAATCAAAACAACAGGAAGACTTAACAGATAAAACGCCGTTCCAGCGTAACTGATGTCTTCCCTGATGAAGAGCCGTGGGTGAAGATCACTGTCCTGATTGTCAAACGAAAGTTCTGGTGCCCCCCCCAAAAAAAACGAACGAAAATTGACCCCTCTGTCCTGTCCCGGAGGGTAGAATCCATATAGTGGTGTATCTTTCCGCTCCCGGACGGGCCAATCAGGATCACGTTTTCAGTTTCAAATAGCGCTTCGACTTTATGAAGCACAGCGCCCGCCTATGCCGACGGTTATGAAAGCCAACGCAGTTTATCCGCGAATACAAACGGATGTTTGAGGATTCTCTGCACAGGGCGGACAAATGCCGGGAATGGGGTAAGACGCGCCCTCACAGGAACAGGACAGGAAACAAAAAAGGCGCTTATGGAGAAAAATCCATAAGCGCCTGAACTTTCTGGTTGCGGGGAAAGGATTTGAACCAATGACCTTCGGGTTATGAGCCCGACGAGCTACCGAGCTGCTCCACCCCGCGTCGTGTTTGACATAAATGCCCCAGTATCGAAAAAAAGTCAACACATTTTCTGTGCAGACTTTTTCTTTTTTTGGGAAACCGGCGGAAAAGCTCCCTCTCTCGTCCGAGTGTAGAAACAAAAAGGAGGGACAGCCGGAACTGTCCCTCCTGTGTCTGGTTACGGAATGGAAGTACCCGGATTAGGCCTTAGCCTTCAGATCTTCCTTTTTTCCGATGGGGCTCATCTTACCGCTGGTACAGCCGCAGGCCGTTGCCGTGAAAATAACGTCGGAGGAGCTGTTCAGGGCCGTTTCGCAGGAGTCCTGGACAACGCCGATGATGAAACCGATGCCCACGACCTGCATGGCGATGTCATTGGAGATACCGAAGATGGAGCAGGCAAGGGGAATCAGCATAAGGGAGCCGCCGGCTACGCCGGAACTGCCGCAGGCGCAGAACACGGCAGCCACGCACATCAGAAAAGCCGCGCCGAAGCTGACGTTCACACCGAGGGTGTTCACGGCAGCCATCGTCATGATAACGATGGTGACAGCCGCGCCGGACATATTGATGGTGCAGCCGAGAGGAATGGACACGGAGTACGTCTCACGGGGAATGCCGAGGCGGCTGCAGAGATGGAGGTTAATGGGCAGGTTGGCCGCAGAGGAGCGGGTGAAGAAGGCATACAGCCCGCTGTGGACAGTGCAGGTCCAGACCAGAGGATACGGATTCCTGCGGGTCATGAGGAAGACCAGGAGCGGGTTGATGACGAAAGCGATGAAGAGCATGGTCACCACGAGAACGACGACAACATGCAGGTAATTCAACAGGTTGGAGAAACCGCCGGGCTGGGTGCAGGAACTGAAAACAAGACCCATGACGCCAAGAGGCGCGAAACGGATGACAAACTTCACGAGACGCCGCTCACGGTCACTGCCAGATCCATGAGCACGTCCTTAGTGGCGCTGCTGGCGACGCGGAAAAGAATGCCGAAAGCCACGCCCCAGACCAGGATGGCAATGTAGTTACCTGTGGCGAGAGCGTTAATCGGGTTATCCACGGCGCTGCGCAGCACATTCAGGATCACCTCAGAAACCGCCTTGGGGGTAGACTTGTTAACGGCCTCCGCCAGCGTGGGGAACGTGCTGGGAAAAGCGTACGACATGCACAGGGCTGCCATGGACGAGAGCAGCATGGAAATAAAGTAAAGCAGAAGAATGGGTTTCATCTTCGCGGCGGAACCGTTGGGTTCCTGACGCGCGATGGCCGCGGCGACGAGAACAAAGACCAGAAGCGGCGCTATGGCTTTCAGGGCTGAAACGAACAGCACGCCGCAGACAGGGACGACAACCTTGTCGCCCGGAACAATGAGGGCCAGCACAACACCAAGGCACATGCCAAGGATGATCTGCAGGATGAAGGGTATCCTGTTGATGGCCCGACAGATGGTTCTGAATAACTCCATGTAACGACTCCAATTCACTCCGAGCTGGGCCATTACACGCAGAACTTCAAGCCTGAATGGGCAGGCCCCTCTCCTCTTTTTTCGCAGCAAACGCTTACGATAACTATGTTGTGTAAAACGAAACGGACTTGAAATCAAACAGTGATGAAAACGTTTCTGGCCGGAATGGGGCAGACCGGGCTTTTGTCACGGAAAGACTCTTTCTGCTGATAGGAACGGCATCCCAATATCAGCTTTCCCTTCTTTTTTTCGAAACCGGCGGCCAGGAGGAACAGCAGATGTATCCTGAGGCTGTGAACTTCCTGTCCTCCGGGGAGAGCAAGCTGCCCGATCAAAAAAGGCGGCCGCCCTCCCCTTATGGGAAAAGCGCGCCGCCCCGTCTCTTGGAATGCCCGGAAAGTCTATTTTTCCTGGTTTCCGGAGTAATAGTATTTCTGCAGGAGTTCCTGGGCTTCTTTGTTCCCCTGCTGCGCGGCCCTCAGGTACCACTCGGCCGCCTCCTGCTTGTCCTCCGCTATGCCCCAGCCCTCAAAGAGGCAGTCACCCAGGCGCTTCTGCGCTGACGGAAAGCCCTGCACAGCGGATTTGTAATACCATTTCGCGGCAGCGGCCGGGTTGACGAGCACGCCGTCACCGCGGGTGAAGCAGTCGCCAAGCCATTTCTGCGCTGGCGCGTGCCCCTTCACCGCAGCCCTGTGCACCCACTGCACGGAAAGAGAGAGATTCTCTTCCACGCCGTTGCCCTTCGCGTAGCAGATGCCAAGAAAAAGCTCGGCATCGGGGTTGCCGGTCTGCGCGGCCTGCCGGATAAGGGCAATGCCCTCTTCCTTGTTCTGGGGGACATCCACGCCATTGAGAAAGCAGATGCCAAGATAGAGCTGGGCATCGGCATACCCCTGATCCGCGGCCCTGCGTATCCACTCCATGGCGATCTCCGGGTTCTTCGGCACGCCCGCGCCTTTCTGGTAACAGTTGCCGACAGCGAACTGCGCCCTCGGATATCCCTGATCGGCCGCCTTCTTAAACCATTTCATGGCCTCGGTGTCGCTCTGCTTCACTCCGTTCCCGAAGGAATAGCACACGCCGAGATCCATCTGGGCGGAGGCAAGCCCCTGCTCCGCGGCCTTCGTGTACCAGAAGACAGCCTGCTCCGGATTCTTCTCCGTGCCCGCTCCCTTCATGAAACACTGCCCCACGCGGTGTTCGGCAATGACGGAGCCATGCTCAGCAGCCTTCATATAGAGCTTAAAGGCCTCATCCATGTTCTGCGTGCCGTTCTGCGCCTGCGTGTACATGTCGCCGAGCATACGGAAGGCTTCCACAAACCCCGACTCCGCGGCCTTGCGGTACCAGGCCATGGCCTGATCCCTGTCTCTGCGGACGCCCTGCCCAAGGCTGTAGCAGCGGGCCAGATCGGCCTGGGCCTCAGCGTCCCCGTTTTCGGCGGCTATCCGGAACCAGTGCACGGCCTCGTCAAGATCCTCCTGCGTTCCCCGGCCCCTGAACAGGCAGAGTCCCAGACGCTGCTGGGCGTGGGCGTTCCCCTCGACCGCCTGCGTCTGGTAGCCCTCGGCAGCCCTGTGATACCAGGAAGCGGCCTTTTCCCTGTCCGCCTCCACGCCGATGCCCTCGGCATAAAATTTCCCAAGTTCCGCCGCAGCGTCAGCCTCGCCGGCCCCGGCCGCTTTCTGATACCAGGACACGGCCTCAGCCAGATCCTTTTCGTACACTTCCCCGCGGGCGTAGCAGTCGGCTATGTACTTCAGGGCAGTCCCGTTCCCCTGCAGGGCAGCGTCGCGGTACCATTTCACGGCCTCGTGCATGTCCTGTTTCACGCCTTCTCCCCGGGCGTAACACCGGGCGAGGCGGCACTGTGCGTCCGGCACACCGTCTTCGGCGGCTCCGCGGAGCCATTTCAGGCCCGCTTTCTGATCCCTGTCAACGCCCGCGCCATCGAGGTAACAGCAGGCCAGCCTGTACTCAGCCTCGCTGTTGCCCTGCTCCGCCGCTTTTTCATACCAGCCGGCGGCCTCAGTCATATTCCTTTCCACGCCGCTTCCCTGGGAACAGCAGACGCCAAGACAGCACTGGGCGTCCGCATTTCCCTGATCGGCGGCCAGAGAGAACCATTTGACAGCCTCACTGACGTTCTTTTCCGCGCCTGATCCGTAGAAGTACGCGTAACCAAGTCCCACTTCGGCTCCGGCATGCTGCTTTTCAGCTGCCCTGCGGAACCATTCAGCCGCCTTCGCCGGATCCTTTTCCATGCCTATGCCGTAATAGCAGCAGAGGCCTAGACGGTACTCCGCCTCCGTATGCCCCTGCGCCGCGGCAAGGCCGTACCATTTTACCATTTCGGAGGGATCCTGATCCAGCTTTTCGCCTTCCTCGTACAGGTAGCCGAGGTAAAACTGGGCATCCGCGTCCCCCTTCTCGGCGAGCTTGCGGTAATGCCCTATGGCCTTCCCGCCATCACGGCTTTTTCCGAAGAAATGGTGCAAAGCGCTGGAAATCTTTCCTGACATGCGTAACCCCTTTCTGCAGCCAGTATGCGCACCGACTGCGCGGCGTTTGAGTGTAGTTGGTCATTTTGACCCCGCGCGCCGTCAAAATCAACACCCTAAAATTCCAGTGGCAGAAACATCAGAAAACTCAGGACAAAAGCATTTCGGGAACTTTTCGCCTCTTTTTCGGATATCTCCTCAGGGGAATATATTCCATACCCCCTGAATCTCTGATGAGACTCTTCACCCAGCCTCTTTTCTGTTCCCCGGATAAAAAACGAAACTTGCTGTCTCCGGAGCTCTGTTGCAGTAGCACCCAGACTCTGGACAAAGAACCTTCTCCGCTTTTATAAAGTGTATCTTGAAACATGGCACAATGTATCCATGAGGATACTGAACATCAAAGTAGCCGTCATGAAGATTTCCAGGGAAGAACGAGAATCCGACAGTTATTGCAGGATCCGCCAGGCTGTTCTTGACGCGGTGGCCCATACCTATGGAGATGTCTCCCCCCGCAGGATAGCGTGGGATCTTTCTGCGCGGCTGCACACGCCGGCCTATAAAATTTTCCGCTGCTGCGTGGATCTTTCGGAACGGGGAGAAATAAGCATCAGAAATGACAGGATCCACGGGACGGCCAGTCTTCCCTCGTACAGAGAAAAACCATGCCTTCTGAGCAGCCCTGGAGAAAAAATTTGCAGAGAATTCTTCCCTGCAAAAGAGAGTGATGGCCGCTGGTCATTCTTTCGAAAGCTTCTTTCCTACTACATCAGCTGCGTGCGTCTTGAAGAGGGGATGGCGGCTGAAGTCTTTCAGAAAAATATCGGCAAACAGTTCATTTTTGTTTCAGACGCGGGCCACTGGCACCCCAGAAACAATACTCTCTGGAAGAAATACCTTCCTTTTGCGGGGCTTTCCGACACACTCAGGACCCTATGGCTGAACCCAGATACGACCGTGCTGACGCTGGGATACCCCGTCAGCGCCACAATCACGAAAGACGGCGAAGTCATGCTGGAGCCGATATTCTGCTACACGCTTGACCACCGCATCACCAGATCCGGATTCGAGCTCCAGTCCAGGCTGACACAGCCAAGTGTCAACCTGGAGTGGCTGGATCGCAATTTTTCTCAGAGCAGCGCTAAAAAAACGTTTCTTGAGGCCTGTGGAATGTATGCCAGCGGAGACGGCGAAGAGCAGCCTGAGAGCGGAGACACTCCCGATTTTGCCATGCTGGCCGGAATTCTTTCATCCATCTGCGAAAAACAAATCAGGGAGGTGCTGGATCCATCTCTCGTTCTGGATACGCCTATCCTGCCGGCGGGGCGGAGCGGCATTTATAACAGAGCCGTCATTTCCGCCGGCCGAAGCAGCCCCTACACGAAAAGCCTCCTCGCGGAGCTTGAGGCCATTGCCAAAGTTCCGGACGACCAGCTGGACAAAACAGCTCTCGCCTTTTTCTTCACGGACACGCAGGTGGACGCCACACTGCGCCCCGCCCCCGGTTCTGTCGCCACTGACTTTTCTCTTACAGGCACACAGCGGAGAGCTGTCGCCTCGCTGCTCAAATCTCCACTGACCGTGATTCAGGGACCACCCGGAACAGGAAAAAGCCAGGTTGTGTCGGGCGCGGTGATCAATGCCCGGCTCCGCGGGCAGACTGTTCTTCTCTCAAGTTACAACCATAAAGCCATAGACTCTGTCATGGAACGCCTTCCCGACCAGGATGGCATCTCCCCTGTCGCCCGCTGCAACAGCAAGGATGACCCAAACCTTTCCTTCGGTATCCGGGAAGCCATCAGGTCCATACTGACCATGCCCTCCGGCAGACCAGAACCAAAATCCACACCGCACTCTTTTCCCAAAAACAGGGAAGCCATCAGATCCATACTGGCCATGCCCTCCGGCAGACCGGAACCAAAATTCACACCGCACTCTTTTTCCAAAATCAGGGAAGCCATCAGATCCATACTGGCCATGCCCTCCGGCAGACCGGAATCAAAATTCAACCTGCACTCTTTTTCCAAAATCAGGGAAGCCATCAGAGCCATACTGGCCATGCCCTCCGGCGGACCGGAATCAAAATTCAACCTGCACTCTTTTCCCAAAATCAGGGAAGCCATCAGGTCCATACTGACCATGCCCTCCGGCGAACCGGAATCAACACTCAAACTGCAATCCTTCCTCGAAATTCTGGAAACCTGCGGAGAAAAAAGTCTCATCGCCGAAGAAGAGGAGGTCCTCGGCTGCGTCCTTGCCAACCGCCGGGGAGAACTCGATTCCGATTTCATTGTACGCCCATATCTTTCACGTCTTCCCGTGAAAGAAGCGGGCAGGGCCGCTCTCCTCCATACAGCTTCCGGGCTTGCCAGACTGTGCGGGAACCAGCCCCCCTGGCGTACATTCCTTATGCGCGGCAATCTTCACGCGCTCCTGCGGCTCTGGTGCGCAGGCCGGTTTCTGCGGGCGTACTGCCCGAAGGCGCCGGTCTGTTCCCTCGGCGGTGACATACATGCATTCGCTGATATCTTCGAAGCCGCGTCACGCGTCCTGAGGCTCAAAGGGGATATACGTAATCTCGAGAAGCGTCTGAGAGAGATGCCTGACCTTGGAAAGCTTGAGGAAGAAATCGCACAGTTAGACGACGCTGCGAGGAAACAATTCCCTGAAATACTCCGCACAGACGCTGCCGCACGGCAGAAAATGCCTGCGGACGCTGACCGATCCCAGTTAAAGGGTGTGGAGAGAGCCCTCTCCGCCGCCCGCGGCTCCTCGTTCTCCGACGATGTCCGGACGATGCTCGTCCAGGAACTCCCCAAGAGCCTCACCACGGTATTTCACTGCTTCCCCTGTTGGGCCGTGACGAGCCTCTCCGTGAAACGTTTTCTGCCCCTTCTGCCCGGCCTTTTTGATCTGGCGCTCATTGACGAGGCCAGCCAGTCCAGCATTCCTTCAGCCATTCCGGTGCTGTTCCGCGCCCGCCGGGCGGGCATCATCGGCGATCCCAGCCAGCTGCGCTTCGTCTCCCGCATGACAGCTGACCGGGAGGCTCTGCTGAGAGGGGAACTTGATCTGTCATCTCTGGCAGATCTGCGTTTCACGTTTGCGGAGAACTCCATCTATAATCTGGCATCGGGCTCCCCCTCAGCTACTCCGTTTCTTCTGGACTGCACCTTCCGGAACACCGGAGCAATTGCTGAATATTCCAACCAACTTTTTTACGGTGGCCGGCTGCAGGTGGGGACAGACGGGACGAAGCTCCGCACTCCCGGGATCACTCCGGGTTCCATTCTATGGCAGAACGTCCGGGGGATGTTATGCCGCGGAGAGGGGCAAAGGAGCTTCTGGTGTCCGGAAGAAGTTCAGAAAGTCGTGAAGATTGTGAAAAAACTCCTGCTTTCAGATCATTACAATGGCACCATCGGCATCGTTACGCCTTTCAGGGAACAGGCCAGGCGCATCGAGGACAAACTACAGGTATCCGGCATTCCCCAGGACCTTCAAAGGAATGCCTGCCTTCTCTCGGACACAGCCCACGGCTTCCAGGGCGGAGAACGCGATGTCATAATCTTCAGCCTCTGCTCGGGGAACGGGCTGACTGACGGGGCTTTGAAATTCCTCCGCGAGAATCCCAATCTTTTCAATGTCTCCGTAAGCCGCGCCAGAGCTATACTCTACGTCGTGGGAAACAGGGAATGGGCAGCGGATTGCGGCATCCCCCATATAGCACTCCTCGCTGACACGGAGAAACTCCACCCGCGCCCACAGAGGAAGCCCGTGTGGTATCCCTACGAATCCCCCTATGAGAAACTGCTTGCCGAAGCTCTGGAAAGGTTCGGACTTCATCCCCTGCCGCAGGTTCCGGTCGGCTACAGGAGACTGGATCTTGCCCTCCGTGACGAATCTCATCCCGAATGCCGCCTCGACATAGAAGTTGACGGGGAAAATCACAGGGATGCCTGGGGGCGCAGGAAAAGCGATGACGTATGGCGGACCCTGGAACTGAACGCGGCCGGCTGGAAGGTCATCCGATTCTGGACTTTTGAAATCAGGGACAACCTGCGGGGATGCACGGGCCGCATCCAGCGTGAGTGGGAATCCATGCTGTCCCATGCTAAATGTAAGGGATAAAATCCATGGCAGAAAATAACAGCAAAACAAAAAAAACGGGCAGTACCGCGCTTGGGAAATTCTTTCCTCCCATGTGGCTGCTGGGCATATGCGCGTTTGGCGCCGTCGTTCTCTGCATCTTTATTTTTGGGTGGATGATCAACTTCGAACAGCGCTATGCGGAACTTCAGGAGCACAGGGATATTCTGGCCAGCCTGCCAAGCTTAAAGCAGCAGCAATCCGAAATTCAGAAAGATCTGGATTCAAAGAATGAAGAACTCAGACTGCTGCGCAGCAATATCAGGGAAAAAACCAGCGAACTGAACGAGCTGATAGCCCGGAAAAAAGAAGCCGAACTTCAGAAGCAGGCTGAGGAAAAGCTGGAGGCATTCAGTCAGGAACTGAAGCAGAAGCTCGACAGCCTCTCTGCCAGCGTGGATTCCCTCTCTTCATCGGCAGCGACGGTGCAGGGCGCAGCTAACAAAATCAGCAGCCAGGGTACCAGGATGGAAGGAGACGCGGATGTTTTTTCAGCAACAGGGAAAAAAATGCAGGAAAAACTCACGGATCTTTTCAATGCTGTTTCTGAGAACAACATCAGACAGAAAACGCAGGATTACAACCGTGCTATCGAGAATCTGGAGGGCAGCCTCAAATCACTGTCCCAGCAGATGGAAGCGGGCAAAGGCAGTATAGTCAGTATGGCTGATTCTTTGCGGGGCATCAATATGGATCTGCAAAAGATAAAGAAAGATCTGAATGACGCCGCGCGTTCAGCCGGAAAAAATATCGGAGCTATACCGGCTGATCTCGATAAGGTGCAGCAAACACTGCAGGACCAAAGTCTCAGGCTCGAAAAATGCCTGACGCGGCTTTCCGAAAGCGCAAGCAGACTTCCTTCAGTCAGTGCCAGCCAGGAGGAGACCCTCGAGGCACTTGAAAAGCTAAAAAAACTCCTGAAGGAAAACGGCGAGAAACAGGGAGACACTCCGGACGTACCTCAGGGCAACGGTTCAGCTCCCCAGAAGCAGGAATAAGGAGTCTCTGACATGAATGGAAGTTTTTCTATTCCACCGCTGGTAAACGGCTCTCTTATCGCCGTCCTGGCTCTGGCTGTTCTCATTTTTTTCGTCTTTGCCATGGTGCTCTATCTCAGGCGCTGCATCAGTACAGTGTCTCAGCAGTACCAGGACGCGGCGGATCTTTCCAGTGCCGTCACAATGCTGAAATCCGACAAAGAAAAGCTGGAACAGTATATCTCTGGGCAGGAAGATGAATTGCGCAAGATCCGGGGGGAGAGAGAGGAGCAGGAAGAACTGCGTCAGGCCATTCTTGTCCAGCAGGATAAACTGAAGGGACTCAGGGACGCCGTCGAGGCACTGACAGTCATGCAGGTCGAGCGGAAAGAACTGGAAGCCAAAATGGCAGAACGACGCTCCGACCTCGAGAAACTTGAAGAACAATACCAGAATGCACTGAGTATGAAAAATTCGCTTCCGAAAGTCCGCAGGGAATACGAGGCGCTGCAAAAAGAACTTATCAAGAAGGCCGAAATTGATACCGCCATCACCACAGGCGAGGCCCGGCTGAAAAAACTTGAAGAACTTATCCCGGACAGAGAACAACATCTGAATGAACTGCGGAAGGAGATTGATCAGAAGGAAGAAGCTCAGTCCGAACTCAGTCAGCTGAAAGACGACATTGCGTCCCTGTTCAGGCAGAAAGCCGAGGCCGACGCTCAGTTCGCAGCACTTAATACACAGATTCCAGCACTCAAAAAGCAGAGCATAGATGCTGAAAATGAGTGCAACAGCGTTTCTCTGAAGCTGCAGGAGCTTAAAGTAAGACAGCAGGAGGAAGAAGAAAAGAAAAACGAATTTGAAAAAAAGACCGCCGAAGCCGAGCAGCAGCTCACATCGATCCGGAAACAGGTCGCTGAAGCGAATACCGAGTTTACAGCCCTGAATGCCCAGCTGCCCGAACTCAGGAAACAGGTCCATGAAATGGGACGGCAGGCATTGGGCCTTGAGCCTGAAAAAGATGAGGCGCTCGGTGATCTTCTGCGCGCTCCCGAATCTCTCCGTTCCGTGCCGCTTGTGGATGAGGCCAGTGAACAGGATATGCTCCAGGACTTTACACGCGCGCTGCGGGAAGCCCGGCTGCAGTTTCCCCAGAGAACCATCAACGCTCTGCACACCTCTCTCAAGTGCCAGGACATCAACCCGCTCACGGTGCTGGCCGGCGTGTCCGGCACGGGCAAAACGCTTCTGCCCGTCAAATACGCGGAATTCATGGGCATCAATCAAATCATTCTTTCCGTACAGCCCCGCTGGGATTCATCCCAGGATCTGTTCGGCTTCTACAACTACCTTGAAAGACGATACAAGGCTACAGAACTAGCCCGCTGCCTGCTGCGGATGGATCCGTATATCGGCTTATTCAACACCCCCGGCGATGCCAATATCCGCAGAGGAATGCTCATGGTTCTGCTGGATGAAATGAACCTGGCACGCCCGGAATACTATTTCAGTGAATTTCTTTCCAAACTAGAACTCCGCCGTACGGTGGAGCCCGGGGATCAAAAATCCCGCAGCAGGGCTTCTATAGAATTCGACACCGGAGCCGGAAACAAAACGTACTCCGTGTGGGTGCCTGATAATATTCTCTTCGTTGGCACAATGAACGAAGACGAGACCACTCAGACACTCTCGGACAAGGTGCTGGACCGTGCCAATGTGCTTCGCTTTGGCAAGCCCGCGGAACGCAGAGATCACGAAAAGCCAAGCATGGCCCGTTTGGACAGCGGTCAGTCCATCTCCGCAAAAGCCTGGAAGAGCTGGAAGAAGAACGATATCCGTCAGTACGCCGATGCCTGCAGCGGATGGACAAAGACGCTCAACAATGCGCTTTCCGCACTGGGGCGCGCTTTCGGGTTCCGCGTCGAGGAAGCCATTCTGAGCTATGTGGCAAACTACCCGGGCGCCCGTCCCAACAGCCGGGAAATGCGCTGGGCGTTTGCTGACCAAGTGGAGCAGAAGATACTTCCCAAGCTCCGCGGCTGCGACATGAACCTGCCCGCGGCAAGCAGCAGTCTCGACCAGATCGAGAGCGTCATCGCCGCCGTTGACGACGAAGAACTTCTGGACGCCTATCGGCTGGCGCTCGGAAACGCAAAGGATACCGGCATCTTCCTCTGGCAGGGTGTAACGAGGTCATAAACCGGCCATGTCCAGCAGAGCCATACAGTTTCATTACTGGCCATGGTCCGTCATTGGCTGTCCCAGGGAAAGCATTTCTCTCGGAACAGAGGACGACGCGACCATCGAACTGCCCTATTACGGAAGTCCTCTGTTGTCGGTACCACAGGATTTCTCCATCAGTACAGATGCCCGACATGAGCCTTTCCACCCTATCGGCTGTCCCTACTACAACGGCCACTTTCAGCTCTACCGCGTGCCGCATGCCATAGCTTCTTCCCGCCGTACGCTGGGCGCATGCAGCACCATGACGCTAACCTTTTCCCATAACGGCATACGTGAATGCGTGACCGTTGTGCCCCGGGGTGCGGTACCGGGCAGTCTGCGGGATAAAGGCTGGTTACAGAAAATGGTTCTGGAATGGGGATCTTTTTTTGATTTCTGTCATCAGAAAGCGGGATTACAGAGAAAGGGAGCCCTGTCTCTTCCCTGGGAAAAAAAGCCTGCCTGCATACGCGAATACGGGGGTGACACCTCCGTCCAGAAACGTTCACTCATTGTCTCCATAGCGGAAGAAATGTCACAGCGGGTCCAGGAACTCGTTCATGCCGCTAGACGCATGCTTGTCCACGAGAGAAAGCTCCTTCCCGCGGCCAAAGCCGGAGAAATGGATGCCGGATGCATGCACTGGTATTTCAGGCAGCCTGGAAAAACTCCCATTGAAAAAGCTTCATCCAACAGGCAGAGGCTGAAGGCGCTTTCCCGGCGCGAGACATTCAACACTCTCGAAAACAGGGTCCTCAAAGAATTTCTCCAGCGCTGCATACGGGAATGCCAGCAGTACATCAGCGTCATCTGTTCCGGAAAGACAGACACAGGCTATGCGAAAGAAGTCGGCCGGTACAGCAGCATATGCTCTGACCTTCTGAAGCGCCCCATGTGGGAGGATGTGGGAACGCTTGAAAGCGGGGCGCGGCCTAATTACGTGCTGCAGAACGATGCGCGCTACCGCAAAATCTGGGAACTCTACCAGAAGCTCCTCCGCAAGCAGGACGAAGAGGACTGGATGTGGGCCTGGCAGGGAAATACCTGGGCTGACATATGCAGACTTCTCCTCGGAACCGCCCTTTTTTCCATGGCCAAAGGCAGAGGTTTTCACGTCAGGGTCACTCCTCTGGCGCGTGCCGCATGCGGCTTTCTCGGTGAACAGACACAGGGGAACCGTATTCTGCAAGGAACGGATCCGGGCCCGTTCCTGCTCTCAGGCCCCCACAGCAAAGCAGTGCTCGAGATAGTCCACGCGGACGAAATGGAAAATCATGTCCCGGCATCGTCTCTGGGCAGCACGGGCGGTTCTATGTACTTCGTGATTAAACCTCTGCGGGATCTGCGGGAAAAGCCAGCCCCGGCGCGCGTCATCATCGTCTGGCCTGTGCACAGCCTGGCATCCACTCTGAAACTGAATTTCTACGCCCTGAAGCACTCGGCGGAGTCCGGCCTCGCACAGCAGAACAGATTCATCAACAGTCCGTCTCCGGTAGCCAGACTTTCCGGACTTGTCATGACTGACGTCTTCCCGGACGATAAACCTGATTTCATAGACGGAGTCAATACCAATCTGGCGTGTCTGGCCGCTGATCCCTGTCTCTGGGCGGATAACGTTGATGTTCTCTCCGTGCTTCTTGACGATCTCTTTCTCAAACTCCTGGAGAAAAACGATGCCTGATATCCTGGGTCTGTCAGCCTTCGGACTGGGGGATACGTGTGCGGGAACCATATCCCTGCGTATCAATGCCTTTCATCCCTCAGCAGTCATTTTTCCGCGCACGTGGCGGGGGGCCTTCCAGACCGGACGGGATGCATCGGAAAGCCGTATTGAAGCCGGAATGAACTGGCCCCTGGAAGCCAGAGTTACAGAAAAAACAATTCTCCGCCGGGTTCCCGTGGCGCTTCTCTGGAGCAAACTTGTCGTGGATGGTGACAGGCTGTCCTACTGGACTCCGGGCCAGAACAACATCAGATTTTCAACGGGCGATGCCATAGAGGCTCACCTTGCCGGACTTCTGAAACGCGCGGAATGGAGAGATCAGAGCGTTGTAGTGGCCATACCGGATACCCTCGACGAAATGGGGCAGGAAGAAATCCTCAGGGCTTTCGGGGAACGCCGCGGGGACGTTCAGCTTCTCTGGCGTCCCGTGGCCGCAGCCATGGAATGGCTTCACGGGGTCGGAACGGACTTCCGCATTCACTCTGGTGACTGGATGCTCGTCATCTACCTTGGGCCGGACCTATTTGAATTCACGCCGTTCGGCCTTCAGGCTGACGGGGAGACAGGATATCCGCTCCCAGTACGTTCGCGGGGAATAAAAAATACCTTACTCACCGGAATGGACTGGGCCTGGAGCTGCTGCCCCGGAAATACGCCAGGAGAAATCTGGCAGCAGGTCCTGCGTTTTCCCGAAGTGTGGGAAGCCCTCGTCCGGCCCACCCCACCCGAATGCAGGCACCTCTGGAGCCGCGGAGACGGCTCCTGGAAAATATGGAACGCGAAGCAGGATCTTCTTCCGAAACGTTTGGCCAGGGCGGACACGTCATCCTGGCTTTCCACACAGATTGGAAGGAAAGACGCCGGCTCCGGTGCAGTATGGGACAGTTTTTTCTCCACACTCCTGAAACAGGCAATGTCAAAAAGACAGGAAGGGGGTCACCTGCGTGGCGTGGTACTGTGCGGACCGCTCGCGCCCTACGTCAAACCCGCATGGCTTAACCCCATTGCCCTCGGGGTTGCCCGTCTCCCCAGTCCGGACACTATCTGGATTTCAGATAAAACAGATTCCGATATTATAGCCGAAGGCGCGAAACTCTATGGTGAAAGACTCCGGGATAATCTCCCCACATACCTTGATACTCTGCCTCCGCTCAAAATCATGACGCAGGACAGAAGAAAACACCGCCTCTGGACTGACCTCGTGGCCGCTGACACGTGCAGAGGAGGACAGGTATACACCAATACCGTGGACGGATTCAGCTATCAGAAACGTTATGCAACGCTGACCGTTTATCTGGAGAAGGAAACCGAAAATACCTACAGAAAAGAAGTAGTTCCCCTTCCGTACGCGCCGAAAGAGGATGTCCCCATCACCATGCATGTCCGCATGAAACCGGCGAGCGGCCTTGCCGAGGTCTGCCTCAGAACCCTTGACGGCTCAATAGAGGAACTGCTGTTCGATTTTTCGCGCATGGAGGAAATCACGGAAGACGAACTGCCCCAGGAACACCTGTTCTGTCCTGACGAGGGGCATATCGCGCTTGCCGAGGCGCCAACATTCCCCGATGAGTACTGGGTCAGGGTTTACTGCAGGAAATTTCTGAATAGTGTCTGCTCCATGAGCGCAGTGGAGGACTCGTTCAATGCCATCCGCACAAAATGGCTTATGCCCTCCAGTAAGAACAAAATAATCGATGAGAACGGAGATACCCTTCCCCAATTTAAAGATCTGATAAGCCAGGTGACGGTTCGTCTGGTTTTAATTGGCAGGCACGCAGACATTCCGGATGTCAGACTCATATGGCACGCTTCTTTTCTGTGGGGGCGTACGCCGGAAACCTTCAGAAAACAAATCGTTCTCGCCATCATTGAAAATTCCGGAAAGAAAATTTCCAAATACTACATAGAGGCTGCCGGAAGATGCTTCCAGACAAAGGAAGAATACCAGCTGCTGTTCAATTATATCTTCTCCCTGGATCTGCATTACGCGTACGCTCTGCTGGCCTCTTTCCGTATCCTGAACTACCGTCCGCAGGCATGGGAAGCCCTGAACGACAATACAGCTTATGGCCTCCTGAAAATAGCGATCGACATAATGGAAGAGCAGCGTGAAGATAAGAAAATAAAATTCAGAAACGCAGCCTCGCTCATTTTTGTGCTCCTTAAATACCGGCTCAAGAATGGGCATATGGACTTTCTGGGAAAAAACGACCCAAAGGCACGCGTAATGCACTTCCGTGAAAGGCTGGAAGCCTATATTCAGGAAATACGCAGCACGCTGGATTACAGGGCATATCCCCCGCTGTCCCCTGCCGCGAAGAAAAATTTAAAGATTTCACATGATTATCTTCAGGGTATTTTAGGCTACATCGACTATGAAGGCGACCCGAACATCGTTCCCATTATGGACGAAGACAGTTAGGACTGATGCCGGCGGCAGATGCAAAATACCATTCCGGGCCAGGCAGAAAGAACAGGAGCCGGCTCCGGCCTCGTCCTTCTTTCCAGGGACCGGACGGCGGAACGGCTGAACACAAACACGCAAAAAAATTCCTGTACTGTGGGGGCGAAACTCCCGGCCCTCCCCTGATTCTATCCCTGATTTCCCCGGGCTGCCGGGCAGCCCGGGGAATCCTCACTTTGCTTTCCTATCCTTTCGCCCGCTTTCAGCGAGCAGTTCCTCAATGATGGCGCCCGCGATGTCCGCTGACTCCGCTCCTCCGGCGGCGGCTATCTTCTGCCTGCGCCGTTCGATTTCATCCCTGACTGTGCCATCCGGATACCGTTCACGCAGAAGTCCGAGCGCCTTCTCGCAGCCGAGTTCATCGTAGAGACGGTTTCTGACGCGCATATCCTCGGCGGTCGTGGAGAAGGCCCATTTGGCGTAGGCGCCGGCCGTGTTGGTAAGATACTGCACGGACTCGCCGTCCACAGTCCTGAAGAGGGCTACAAAATCCGCGCCCGCGCTGGTGGGCCTGGTAATGCGCCGGAGGGCCTCCCCTGCCGCCCTGCTGAAACCGAAGCGCTCAGCGATTTCCCCGGCTTCCCGGGCATTGCCCGCGCCGAGGGCGTACACGCTCGTGGCGAGATCCACGAGGACGGAGGGAAAGTCATCGAGGCTCTGGCTGTAGAGGCCGATGGAGAGGTTCTGCTTGCGCGACTCCCTCGAGGCTGTGGTCAGGTCGCTGATAATCTGACGGGAGAGAGGATTATTGAGATCAGCGCAGGAAGCGCGGTGCAGCTCGTCATAGCAGAGGCGTTTCGGGGCGGCGGCCATCTCCTCAAAAACAGGCCTGTGATAGGATCTGTAGAGAGGAGGAATGCGCCCGAGATCGGCCACGGTATTGAAGAAGCGGGCCGCTCCGACGAAACGGGCGAGCATATACATGATGCCGGACTGGCGCTCAGCCGCCGGACCTCCCCTGGGCGTCACTTCGGCGAGATCAAGGCTCACGATGCGGGCGGGCCCCAGGGAAAAGCGGGACGGGTTTGCGAGAATGGGATACTCCCTGATAGCCGAGGTAAGCCTGCGCACGCACGCGTCGGGCACGCTCTCGGAGCTCTGGGAGACGAGTATGCCCTGAAAGCGGTCCCGCACGAGAGGGTTGTTGATTTCGGCCATGATATCACTCAGGAGAGGCACGGCGTAGCGCTGGGCCCTGACCGCGGCGTCCGTCTCCCCTGCCCGGAAGAGCGTCTCGACGGCCTCCCACCAGGAAGCGCCGGCTTCCGGCATCAGGCCGCGTTCCGTGAGCCTGCGGGTGACATCGGGATCGCAGAACGGGTCGAAGCGGCGGGGCGCGTCCCCGTCGGGCGAAAGCCTGCGGTAGGAGGCGTCCATGGCCTCCCTGAGCAGATCGGCGACGCCGTCGCCGGGAGCCGTCTCATTGAGCGGCGTGCACAGGAGAGACAGGAGATTGACGAGGAAGTCCGCGTGGTTCGGGAGGGGATACGGACAGCCGAGGGGCGTGTCAAAGACATTGACTGCGGCCTCGCTGGTATTGCGCAGGCGGGCGAACACGGCGAGGCCGCGCTTTTCGGGAGGCAGGGCTGCGCGGATGAGGCTGATGACGCCGGAGGAGCTCATGCCGATATCGATGACGGTGAGCCAGGGAAGTTTTACCTGCCCGGGGCGCAGGATGAAGAAGAAATTCAGGGTATTGAGAAAAAACGATTTACCCGCGCCCATGCCGGCAAAGCAGATTTCGTTCCAGGAGGCCATGCCCGGGGAGAGAAGCGCCAGGGGCATGAAGCGGCCGTCCGAGGTGCGCAGCGGAAGGTCGCAGTTCTTCCATGGCGAGCAGGGACGCGCAAAGGGAAGGAGCCGCACGGCGTCATCGAGCGGCGCGCAGGCCTTCGGGGCCGGGGAGGAGCAGGACATGGCGGGAAGCGTGGCCGCGTAGAGGGAGAGCGGATCGCCGGTGAAGGCGGACGTGTCCGAAGAACCCCAGGACTGCACGGCCGTCATGAGCCTGGCCTGGCGCCGGCTGAGGGCGGAGAGCGCGCGGGAGAGTCCCTCCTCTCCCGGCGGATAGGCCAGCCTGTCGGTCCACGTGACAAAGCACATCTGAAAGAGGACAGAGGGCTCCCCGTTCTGGGCAAGGGCCTGCAGCTCCCTCATGGACTTCCTGTACATGCGGTTGGATGCCGAGAGAAAGGAGAGGATGGAAGCCGCGGTGAGCCGCAGGGACTGGCCGGAGAGCCCATCGCCGGTAAGGAGAACAGAAGCCCGCCAGGGCAGGCTTTCCGCGAGGAGCGAGCGGAAAAGGGCGTTGAAGGGGCGCATGGTCTGAGGCGGCAGGCTCATCACGAAGGGCGCGTAGATCCTGTCATCGGCGAGAAGGTAGCGGCCTCCGAGCACGGTCACGCCGCAGGGCCAGATCTGGCGGGAGAGAGAAGGAAGAAACGCCGCGGAAAAATCGTTTCCGGCGGTGCCAGGAACCGGAGCAAGAAAGGGAAAGGGATCCCCGGGGAGGAGCGGACGCCAGTCCGGAGCCGTGAGGCGGGGCACGTTCATGGCGCGGATGAAGCGCACGGCGGCGTGGCTGTCCAGAATATCAGCGCGGAAGGAAATCTGCCTGAAGGTTTCCGCGATCCCGCGTACGAGCGCCCAGTGCACGCTGCGCATGCGTTCGAGAACCACGCGTGAGCCCTGCGCCCCGGAAAGACGCGCGGGAGGGAAGGACTCTTTCCCGGCAAGACGCCTCGCGCGGCGCAGTTCCGCTCCTGTCATGACAGAGGGCTTTGTCCAGACGGCGAGGCAGATTTTCTCGACTGTGCAGTAGGAAGCCAGCGTTTCTCCCCACTCGTCAAGCACGCGGCCGAGGTTCAGGCCGAGGAGGCCCGCGGATTCACGCACGGGTTTCATGGCAGCTGAGATATGCTCCTCCGCTGCCCCGGGATCGCAGGAAAAAACCATCTGCACGGCATGGCAGCGCCTGGAGAGCGGGGTCTTCAGGACGCCGGTGAGGGCCGAGGCCGCCTTCTCGAACTCCTCTTCCCCAATGAGACGCAGGCTTCCGCCTATCCCGATGAGCGACACCATGGAACTGTCGTCAGCCACCAGAATGCCGTCCGTGTCGGCCGTAAGAAGGCGGCAGACCGAGCGCGGCGACGTGCCGGCGAAGTCAGCCGCGTCCTGACAGAGACTGTCGAGCGAGGCAAAAAAACTATCCCAGGACATGGTTCCTCCCTGATGATTTCCCGGAAAAGAGGCCGGAGAAAAACGCGTCACGCACGCGTCCGGAAAGCCGCACACCCCGTGAGCCTCATGGCGTTCTTCCGGCGTTCTCCCTGTTGACGGTGACGACGGAGGACAGGGCCACGCCGGCCGGGCAGTCCGCGGCGGGCATGCGCCTCACCTGGCAGACCACGGTCACGGCGTTGTTGGCGACGCGGCCGCGGGACGTCTCGTAGGTGACGAGAAGCGGCACTTCGAATTCCCAGACCAGGGCGCCGCGCACCACGCCCGAGCGGGTGAGCACGGGCGTCCCCTGGACAACGGAGTGCATGAGCGCCCTTCTCTGCCTGAGGAGGGGGAGATGCCCTTCTCTGTCGAGGGACACGGCGAAACGCGTGAAAGCCTCGCCCGTAAAGTAGGGACGCAGGTTCGTGAGCTGGCTGCGCCAGTTCAGGTAGTCGAAATTGAAGGAGGCGCTGATGGCTCCGGCCACCCAGTTTTTGAGCGCCGCCTCGTTCATGACGGGTTTGTCGAGCGGCGTCATGGGCAGGAGCTTCATATCCTGGCTCATGCCGAAATAGACGGGCTCCGGCCTCGCGAGAATGGCGCAGAGACCGGTTATCAGTCCGGCGGCCGCGAAGCCGGCGAGAATGAGACAGAGCTTCTGGGCCGAGCGCAGGGCGCTCCGGTAACAGGAAAGGGAGACAAAGACCTCTTCCGCCCCGCAGGCCGGCACGCCCGGATTCTGTCCGGTCCCCTGTCCCGGAGCGGGGGGCTCACCCCGCCCCGGGAGCAGCCCGCGGAGTTTCCTGAGGACCGCGTTTTCCGGAAAGGCGGCCGTCCCATGCCCCGTGCCGGGCCGGATTTCAGACGGCATGGCCGGATTCCCTTTTTTCAAGGAGCGCCTCCAGGATCAGACGGTTAAGTTTCAGGACAGCCGCGAGATCCCCGGAAAAGAGGAGCCGCCGCAGAGCCTCCGGGCCGCGGGACGGATCCGCCTCAACGGCCCTGAGAAAATCGCCGGGTGAGCCGGCGCTGAAGGACGGAGGAGGAAACGCAGCCGGATCAAAGCGCATGACCGGAGGGAGAAGACAGGCCTTGGCGCAGAGCTCTTCCAGCTCCGGAAAACCGGCCCCTGCGGTATTGATGCGCACCATGCCGGAGCTCCAGCCCTGCACTTCAAAGCCAAGGCTGTCGGCCTTCACGGCCGCGGGAAAAAGGAGAGCCTGATCCGCGGCGTAAAGGAAGGGAGCGCCCGCTGGCTTTGAGACGCGCCCGGGCTCCCGGACGCGTCCGGGATGCTTCGAGGCGGAACTGTGCCAGAGCGCATCCAGGATAACGGACATGGTCGGGGACAGTCCGGCCCAGGGCGGAAGCGAGGCGAGAAAGGACAGGATCCTTCCGGGACGGCGTCCGGCCGGACAGACGCGCGCCTCAAAGACGTCCACGTCAGCGTGTCCGGCGAGGAGCGTGAGCTCGGGACCGGTCATCCACAGGCGCTGCATGGAAACGGCGTTCCAGCCGCTCCCGGATGTCCCGCCTGGGTTCAGGAGAAGGCGGACGGAGGCATCGGCCGCGCGGGCCTCGCAGCGGAAGAGCCCCGGCTTCACGCCTTTCTCCGTCACGGCGTCGAGCCAGGCACGGACAGCGGCCCTGCCGGAGCCGCGCGGAGGCAGGGAATCCCCGGGCACGGGCCTGAAATCGCCGTCCGGAAGGGGTGTTTCCAGAACGGCCTTCGCGTGCGCGAGGGGAAGCGCGGAGAAAGACTGCCAGACCGGGGAGGCGGATCTCGGGCCCGGCGTAAGGCATCTGTGGCTGTAGCTCAAAGCGTTGTCGAGCCTCTCCGCGTCCTCCTTCAGGACGCACGGATCCGGGGCAGGATCCATGAGGACACGCAGGCCGCCCTTGAGAAAACGCGCAGGCAGGAAGTCCTGGCGTCCTGAAAGGGAACGGCAGGCGTTCATGACCCGGGAAAAGAGGACTGAGGCGACCCGGGCCTGCTCCCCCGCGTCATCATCGGGCACGCCGAGGCGGGCGAGGAGCTTCTGCATGGGCTGGCGCAGGTAGGCGCTGTTCAGGAAGCGGGAACTGGAGGAAAGTCCCATTTCCGCGGCCTCGCTGAAACTGAGGCTCGTGTACCAGACTGGTCCCGGGGGAAGGCCTGCCGCGCCATCGTCCGGAAGGCGGCCGGGTTCCCCCTCCCCGAGACAATACCAGCCGCGGTCGAGCGATTCCGGTCTGTCAAAGACGATGGCGCCGAAATTTTCATTGCCGGGCATATCTGCCTCCGTATTGGGTCAGACAGTTCATCCAGTCCTCCTCCCAGCCGCGGGGGCCAAACCAGGCGCGGCAGTCCGCGTACACGCCGGCCTCCGTATCCGAGCTGATGCCGTAGAGCCAGCGCAGGCCGCCGAGGCTTCGCTGAAGACGGCCGGGATCATAGCCTGGCCTTTCCTGAAGACGCGCCAGCGCGGCGCCGAATGAGGCGGGATCGGTTTCGAGGAGGCGGACTGTGTCGCCGCCTTCCGGATCCATGAAACAGCCCGCGGGAAGCCGTTTCTGGGAAAGCCTGCGCCAGAGCGGGGACACCACGCGCGCCATATGGCGAGCCCCTGCCGTGGCCCCAGGCAGATTTCCCCTGAGGCGGGCTATGGCCATGACGTGGACGAGCAGGTTGAGGGCGGCCTGGCTCACCCCGGGAAGCCAGATGAACTTCCCGGGGCGTCTGCGGACCGTGAGGCCCATATGGAAAATCCCGTGGCACAGCGGGCAGAGCGTGACGAGGTTCTCAGGCCGGTTGTCCGCGTGATCGCCATTCAGATGATGCACCTCAAAACCGCCCGAAGGGGCGCCTTCGCTGGGCCAGGACGGCAGTCCGCAGGCCTGGCAGACGAAATGATCCCTCTTCAGGCACCTGAGCCGGACACCGCGGAAATCCGCGTCCGCCACACCGGCGTGCGGATCATCCCTGCGGTACGTGCCCGCCTTAACCTGGAAAGTAAGGGGAACGGCCACAGGACTACAGGCCGATGGCGTTGAGCTCGGGATCGCCGGCCGAGAGGGACCCCGAGGTCATCTGGGCGATGGTGGCCGCTGCGAGGAGACAGGCGCCGATGACAATGGCCATGAGCGCGCCGCCCTTGGGACGGCCGGGCTGCTGGGAGAGGCTGTAGAGCTGCCACAGCCCGAGACCGACCAGGAAGAAGCCGGCGAGCGCGAAGCCCGCCTTGAGGGCCGGCCCGAACTTGGCGATTTCACCGCGCACGCTGTCTGACATGTCGCCGAGGCTTCCCGCGGCGCGGGCCGTGGCGCAGGGCATGAGGAGGACAGGCGCAGCGAGGGTATGGAAAAGATGTCGGAAGAAGCGCATGAAAAATCTCCTTTTGCCCGTTCAGCTGCCGAGAAGGCGGGTGACAACGTCCCTGAGAACGCCGCCCGCCGAAGCGCCGAGCACGAGCATAAACTGACGGATGTTGACGCAGAGCGTGCCGCCCGCGATGTGGGTGACGGCACGCCAGAAGCAGTCCCCGCCCTCGGCGGAGCGCTTCAGGAGCACGAGGCCCTTCGCGATCTGGTAAAAGCCGACAAGCATGACGATGACGAGGGCAAGCCGCACCATGTCCGCGTACGGCCCGGGTCCGGTTTCCACGGTGGCGAGGCCTTCGGGAGCCGAGGCATTGAAGAGGCTTTCCGTCAGCATGTCGGTGACGGCGCGGAAACTCAGGAGAAGGGAGCCCGCGGCGATTCCCGCTGCGGGCCCCGCGGCGGAACGCCCCTCCCTTCCGGCGGAGCGGAGCCGCAGAAGCGAGGCGCAGAGCATGCCGAAACCGGTGAGCGCGGCGCAGGCGGTGATGAGATCGTAGAAGGAAGCGAGTTCGCCGGCGAGCCTCGCGCAGACAGCCATGAGATCATCTGTCACGGGGAAGCCCGGCTATTCGCCGTAGCGGATGACGCCGCGGTCCGTGCTGACATTGCCCGTGGCGAGATCCACGTCCCGGATCCTGAGCCTGCCGGCCCTGTCGCCCCTGGCCACGGTCCAGATTTTACCGCCGGGATCCTGCACGATGGCCCGCGTGGCGGAAAGTCCGAGAACGGACCAGCCCTCGAGACCGCCGGACGGCGGAGAGGAAGGCTCTCCGGCTTCAGCCTTTCTGGGAGCGGAGCGGCCGGAGGAGGAAGACGCGTCAGCGCGGCGCGCGCTTTTCTCCGCAGCGGCCTGCAGATCGCGCGCCGCCCGGCGCAGGGCACGGATGTCATCCTCTCCCGCGGCCTGGCGGGCGGCAAAGCTCTCGCCGAGTTTTTTCAGATCTTCCCTGAGGGCCGCGAAGCCGTTTCTGAGATCTTCAGCCGTGGCAGGGCGGCCGGCCTCAGCCATGAGCGGCTCCCCGTCCGCCGCGGAGGGGACATCCGTCACGGCCGGACGGACCGGGGCTGCGGGACCGGCAGCGGACGCTGACGGCGCTGTGCCGCTTTCAGACGCGGGAGAAAGAAGCGCCTCCTGCGCCGCGGCCGTGTCCCTGTCAGCTGCTCGAGAAGAAGACAGCGGCCCTCCGCTGCCATCTTCCGCCTGAGGCAGAGCGCGCAGGGCGCCGGCCTGTCTGCGGACGAGCTCGGCCTCGGCCGCCGTGGTGGGAAGCCCGGCCCCGCCGTCCCCGCTTCCCGATCCCGAGGCGTACCAGACGGCAGCTCCGGAAACGAGGAGGGCGAGAGCGGTGAGACAGACCCGGCGGCGGACGGCGGATCTTCCGGAGCCCCTGCCCCGGCTTTCCTCTTCCTGGTTTTCAGCGTCTCCATCATCGTCTTCTTCCTCCTCTGACGCGGGCTCCGCCTCTTCTTCACGGACGGACGCTGCCCCCTCAGGGAACGCGCCGTCTTCCGGGCCGCTTTTATTAATATTGTTATAAAAATGAACGTTTTCTTTCCCGGGATATGGCACATCCTGCCGGCTCCCGAGAAGACGTCCGAGGGCCGCCACGGCGGCTGAGCCCTCATTCTCCTCTTCCGCGATACCCTGATCCGCCTCGCCGGGATCCCCTTCAAGCGCGAGATCAGGAGCAGGATCGGAATCCGGGGAAGTAGCGGCTCCTGCCGGTTCCGCATCCCTGACGCCTGCGAAGACGTCAGGCTCTTCCGCCGCGTCCGTGGCAGGCGCGTCCGGATCTCCTCCGGAGCCGGCCGCCTTCTGCTTTACCGGGGTGCCTTTATTTCCGTCACCCTCTTCCGGTCCGCCGAAGAGATACAGCGCCGCCTCCTCCTGAGCGGAAACCGCAGGCTCCCCGGCCGGGGAGCCCGGAGCCGCTCCGGCTGCCCGCGGCGCAGGAGGCGTTTCCTTCAGGGGCACGGTTTCCCTGAGCCAGGTGAAGCCGCCGGCCCGGAGGCTGTCTTCCCCGGAAACGGCACGCTCATCCTCCCTGTTTTCTGCCATACAGTTCCCTCACTCTCCCGCGCGCCGGGCGCGGGGATAGGTGTTTTCGCTGCCACGATCCGGAACGGCGGGGGCGGCAGCCCTCCCCTGTTCACGCTGACGCGCGTAGGCCTGTTCCCGTTCTATTTCCGCCTCAGTCCCGCTCCGTCCCGTCCCTGTGCCGGATCGTTCCCGGACCTCAAGGAGCAGCAGCCCCATTTCGGTGCCTGATTTGAGGATGACAGTGGGCGGCATCCCGAAATTCTGCTCCAGAAGGCCCGCGGCGCGTCTGCCCACGCGGGCGCCGCCGAGCCACAGCTGATCCCCGAGGTCGTAGCGCGGGTAGCGCTCCGAGCTCCCGTAAATGGTGCTCGTCGAGGAGACGCCGGAGCGGGCCACCGCGTCTCCGAAGCCCTCCAGGAAGGACGCGGCCACAAGGCCGCCCCAGCGGGCCAGAAAATGCCTGTCGACGCTGCCCGAAACCGCGGTTCTGTCTGTGGCGGGATCGATGGCGTACGCCTGCACGGCATAGCGGCTGCCGTCACGCAGGACAAAGGAGCTGAAGCGCAGCACGAGGTGCTCGCCGAGCCTCTGGAAGGAACCAATGGCCCTGGCTCCTCTGAAAGGGCCCATGATGACCTCCACCATGGCCGGCCCCGGCGCGTCGGAATCGAGCGTCACCCGGTTCACGGCGTAGAGGATGTCCCCGGGCAGGACGCCGGGCACGCCCGCAGGGGGAGAGGCCGGCGTCACGGCATTCCGGGAAGTGTCAGCCCGGGGAGAGGGACGGTTCAGCACCATGGCCGCCGGCTGGCCGGGATCGCTCCTGAGGCCGGCGAGATACGAAATCACGGACTGATCGCCCCTTTCCCGGCGCTCCGCCGGACGCGTCCGCACGCGGGGCTGCGGCGAGACGGGCGTGAAGACGGGCACGTCCTCCCGTTTCGCCGCGGGAGGCGCGGGAGCGGGAGCCGGCGGCTCGCGGGTCACGCGCGGCGCCTCAAAGGGCTCAGCAGGCACGGGCTTACCGACGCCGGAAGCCGGCGCCACGAAAGTGCCGCCCTTCTCTATGGCCTCGCTGCCCCTGCGCGCCGAATAGTCGTCAAGGCGGCGCTTGTACTCGGGACTCGTCTCCGCGGACACGCCCTTCAGATCGCTTTCGCCCGGAGACAGCCCCGAGACCTTCATTCTGCCGGCCTCACTGCCTGACAGGGCACAGCGCCCGGCGAAAATCAGGGAAAGGACAAGGGCTGTGAAGAGCCCGGCCCGTATGAGTCCTCCGGAAAGGCGACGGCCACGCGCAGGAGCCGCCTCTACCGTTTCCTCCGGTGAAGGAAGGGTCAGATCCGGAAAATTCCTGGCGTCACGCCCTGTGTCACTCATGCCGCCTCCCCGCTTCCCCGGACGCGAGTCCGGTCATGAGTTTCACGCGCTCTCCGCCCACGCTGAGCACCACGAAGGGCGCCCGCGGCAGGGCGTAGACGGTGAGGCCGCCGCAGCCGGCCCTGGAGAGCCAGGCCGGCCAGACCGCGTGATGGCCTGTCCTCAGATAGATCCTGTCCCTGTAAAGCCACGCCCGCGTGCCCGGATATTCAGGCTCGAGACGGACGGGCCTCGCGCCGTCCGGCGGCACGCCGTGCACGAATTCCAGAAGATCGGCGGACACGGCCTCAGGGGCCGGCGGGGCCAGCACCGCCGGCTTCGCGTTGGGGCCACCCCGGTCGAGGCGGAAGACCACAAGCGCGTCGCCCACGCGTCCGCGCCTCGCCTGCGATTCCGTGATGAGGTGCAGGACGACCGGATACGGCGCGTCCTCCAGGGTGACCATGAGGTTTGACGAGGCGTGGTTGGTCAGAGGCACAAGGCTCACCACGTTGGAGGCCACGTTCGCCCGGGCCGTGCCTGTCCGGTTTCTGGCGCCAGACTGCGCTTCCCCGTCCTCCACCTCCACCTTCGGCTGCGTGGCCTGAAAGGCCCGGGCGTTGCCGAGAACGATGGAGAGTACGGGCCAGGGCTCGCCGGTGGCGTCCTGAAACATGACTGTTGAGGAATAACCGGCCGTAAGCCGGACGACCTGGGGAACGGCGCCGGGCACGGCGCTTATCTGCCGCGTCCCTGTGCGCATGCGCGCGGGCCCGGGAGCGGCGGCGCCCTCCACCCTGTCGCGTTTCTCGATATAGGTCCGTATCTCGCCGGGATCCACGGGAAGGAGCTTTTCCACGGATTCCTCGAAGATACGGGAGCGTTCCTCGCCCCCGTCCTCTTCAGGTGCCTTCCCGTCTCCTGCGGCGTCAGCCGCGAGAACAGTGGCAGCGGGAAAAAACGCGAGAGCGAGGCAGAGCGGAAGCCAGCATTGCATTTCGGTCGTCTCTCCTTGGGGAAAACAGGCGCACGCCCTTTCTGCCGTACGTACGGCAGGAGCGCGGAAAGGCCCTGACTCTTCCGGGCCGCGCAGCGGGGCACTTCCCGGCGCGCGTCGGAAAATAGAATAACTGTATTGACATGTCAATCGTTTTTCTTTAATTTCCGCCCCACGCCCGGCGGAAGTATCGGGCGCCGGGGAGTTGTTCCGTATTGAAGAATATAAAAAAACTTTCGTCGCTCCATATAAAGGAGGGAGTTTTATGAATCCGGCAGTGCTTTTTCTCTTCCTTCTCTCAGCGCCCGTGGCGGGATGCGCCCTGCGCTCCGGCGCGCAGGCCGGCGAGGAGCCGCGCTCGCGCGTGGACATGGCGCTCGCTGACGCGTCGGACTCCATCACCAGGGATCTCGCCATCCTGACAGGGGGAAACCGCGTGACAGCCCCGGCCGCGCCGGGAGGATCCCTCGCCGCGCCCGTGAGCCTCGTCTTTGACGGCCCCCTCGAGGAAAGTCTTGAGCGCGTGTGCGCCCTCACGGGCTTCCGGCTTGAGGCGAAGGGGGTGAAGCCCGACATTCCCACCATGGTGCACGTGCGGATGACGGCCAGGCCGGCCATCGCCGTGATCCGCGAAATCGGCCTGCAGGCCGGCCCGAAGGAAAAAATCACGGTGGACGAGGCCGGCCGCTGCATCGGGCTGGAGCGGGCCGGGGCATGAGAAAACTTCCCGGATTTCTCCTTTTTTCTGCTCTCATCCCTGCCCTTGCGGGCACGGCTTCCGCTTTCGATGACGGCAGGCACCTTGCCGCGGATCAGCCGGCCTGGGGCGGCCGGATCATGACTGCCCCGCGCCCGGGGGATCTCAGGCCTACCGTCACGTCTGGTGACGGGAGCGGGGATGCGGCCCGCGAAAAGCTCCTCCGCATGGAAAGATCCGGAGGGCGGGAAACGGCCGCTTCCCCGGAGAAAAGCAGCCTCCGTGAAAGGGCGCTCGGCGAGGCAGCGTCCACCCTGGCCTTTCAGCAGGGGCTCGCCTGGCGCTACGCGAAGCTTATGGACGCCTGCGGGAAAAGGGAGCACATTTTCGATCGCGTTTTCAATTTCGGGCCCCTCCTCATGGACGGCAGGGTTCTGCCTCCTGTCATACGCTGGGCCGGCAGGGGGGTCAGTCTCGGCGGGAACGGCGAGGCCAGAAGCGTGGAGGCCAGCTACCGCATCGTGCGCCCGGCCGCCATCGTGACGAGGGCCCCCACCTGGCGGGACTATCTCATGACAGGCGTCCCGGAAACGGAAAACCGGCCGGCCATTCTGCCGGCCACACAGGCCGAGAAAAAAGCCTGGAAGCGCGGCGTCACGGAGGGCTGGGCAGCCGGCGCCGCGGCCGCGGACGAACTTTTTTCCGTGAACATGAACCGGCTCGTCGCCGACTACCGCGGCATCCTGCGCTTCAGGATGCTGGCGCGCAGGGGCATGGTCAGCCTGCCCGTGCTGGCCGAGGGACGCCTTGCCGTGCGCGTGGAAAAGCGGACCCTGGACGTGGGGGAAACCACGTTCCGCATCAGCGTGCCTGCCGAATTCCGGGATATGGAAAACTGGTCAGCCGGCACGGACGGGAGGGAGGAATGACAGAACTCTTTCCCGAGCCCCTGCGCCACGAGCTCACCCGCTCCCAGATGGACCGCATCCTGCTCTGGTGTGTGGAAAAACGCGCCTCGGACATTGTTTTCTGTCCCGGAGATCCCGTGTGGATGGAGCAGGACGGCGTATGGCGCAGGGTGACGGACGCGGGGCTCACGCCTTCGGAGACGGAGCGCATCGTCAACGAGACGACCATGCAGGCCTCGCGCGCGGGATACGTGCGCTCCGGCAGGAGCACGGACTACGCCTACCAGACCCGCGTGCCGGAAAGCCGGGGCGTCTGGCAGCGCTTCCGCGTCAACGCGACCAGCACGAGCAAGGGCATCTACATTGTCATGCGCGCCCTGCCCCGCGCCATCCCCACACTCGGCGGCATGGAAGGCATCAGTGACAGTCTGCGCCGCGCCCTCTACCCCGCCTCCGGTCTCGTCTGCGTCTCGGGCGTCATGGGCTCCGGCAAATCCACCCTCCTCGCCGCCGTCATCCGCACGGGCCTCTCCGGGGCAGCAGCGGGGCGCCAGGTCCTCACGCTCGAGGATCCCATCGAGTTCGACTTCACGGGCGTGGGCGCCAGCCAGCGTGAGGCGCCCATAGCCCAGTCCCAGATCCACACGGACGTGCCGGACTGGCCGTCAGGCGTGCGCTCCATGACCCGCCGGAAGGGGGAAATCGTCATGGTGGGCGAGTGCCGCGACCGGGAAACCCTGAGCGCTCTCCTCTCCTGCGCCGAGCAGGGCGTGACCGTCTACACGACTGTGCACGCCCAGGACGTGCCCCAGACCGTGACGCGCATGGTGGACGCCTTTCCCTGGACGGAACGCGCCCAGGCCGCCTCCGTGCTCAGGGCCAATCTGCGGCTCATCGTGCACCAGCGCCTCGTGCCCCGCGTGAGGACGGAAGAGGACGTCCGTGCCGGCGTGCCCGGCCGCGTCGCCCTGCGCGAGTACCTCGCCTTCGGGGAGGACGAGAGGCAGTACCTCTATACCGTTCCCCTTCAGGATCTCATCCCGGCCGTGCGCCGCCTCGTGACCGGACGCGGGCACTCTCTCCTCGCTGACGCCCGCGAAAAATACAGGGAAGGCAGCATAAGCAGGCCCGTCCTTGCCGCCATTGAGCAGGAACAGGCCCGGTCAGGTGACGGCGTATAAAAATAAAAAACGTTTATCTCTTTAAAAACCATAAGGAGACACCTTGTATAGCACCAGTGTCATGTGGCGCGACACGGCGCGGCCCGTGCGCATCGGCTTTCTGGACGCGCGGGCCGCGGCAGGGGCCTTTGTCTGGCTCCTGCACATGTCGTGGCCCACGTTCTGGCTGTCGCTCTTCCTCGCGGCCGGTTTTGTGGCGCTCGGCCACTTCGGGATAACGCCCCCGGCCTTTCTGCGCTCCCTCCGGTTCGCCCTTGCCGGAAGTGAGCGTCCCTGTTTTTCGCTTTACCTGGAAAGGAAGGCCTGTTTGTAACAAATTCAACAACTTACAACACATCCTGCACCAAACATATGGTGCAGGCCGGAAAAAGCCGCCGCATGGAGCCCCGAAAGATAGTCCCTTTCGGGGCTTTTCCTGTCTATTCGTCCGCGTCAAGAAGAGCCTGCACGGCCGCTCTCCAGCGTGTGGGGACTTCATCAATGGTCATGCGTCCGGTCTTGATCATCCTGTAGTAGATCTTAGCCATTTTTCGCCTCCAGTTTCGCTATTCTTTGCTCAAGTTCAGCCGCGTAGGCGGCAAGGTCAAGGGCAGCCGCATCCGTTTCTTCTTTGTCGGAAGATGTCGTGGCTCCCAGCTCCGCCACAGCGGCCTCTAGGTCGGGCACTCTGGCCG
>ERZ772831.602-NODE-602-length-38129-cov-5.743526_pt1 | contig 38129 bp, 37 predicted proteins | sample MGYA00580858_ERZ772831 | MGnify/ENA primary metagenome ERZ772831 (study PRJEB29015, sample SAMEA2737694) | human gut metagenome | biome: human gut; feature: human-associated habitat; material: faeces | place: China | collected 2012 ... | reverse complement strand
TGCTCCTGGGAAAGGCCCGCAACTTCACGTCGGTGCCGAATGCGCTTTCCGATTAGCTTTTTATCAATATCCATATCGATCACCGTGGATAAAATACCATGTTTTCCATGAAACGAGAACAAATTGCAATAGAACATATCTGTAAAACAATTAGTTTGTGACGATTTTATAGATATCTACAACTGCAAGCGTGAATTCTTGCAGTTTTGCGCAAATAATCCGCACTTTTGATTGAGCTATTGAAAAGCTGCAAAAGACGTGTTATTTTGTCGCCAGAAGGAGGTGAACGCTATGAAGAGCAATAAAAATCTGATTGCAGTCGTTGCCAAAAAGGCCGCAGAACATGCACTGCGCAGAGATGCAAACAGAACGACATGTACAAGCATCTACCAGCCGAAAGCCCCTGAAGCATTAAAGCGCTTCAAAAATACAAAATAATGGCAACGGTGCTGGCAGAGCGCATTGTAAGTAAATTGATTGCATCATCCGCTGTGAAGGAGGCTGATAGGGAGTTATACGTTTATGGCTTTTTCTTGCTGATTACTCGTTCTTTCTTTTTCCTTGTGGCAGTTGCCTTTGGGTCTATTCTAGGTATTCCGTGTGAAAGCGTCATTTTCTATATCGTGTTTATTCTTTTACGCAGTTATGCGGGAGGTGTACACGCAAAGACAGAAATGGCCTGCACATTGTGGACAACATTGGCTATTGGCGTGGCTGTCGCAACAATCAAAGAACTAGAAACCTCGAATGGGGAAGTACTTCTGTTGCTTATTATGAGCAACCTTTCTCTCCTGTTATTTTGTCCATTGGGCACTACCGAAAAGCCTTTGAAAGTTGATGAAATGAAAAAATACAGGAAAATCTGCTGCCTTCTACTTCTTATTTGTGATGTGGTTGCCATTACATCAAATTGTCTCGTATTTCCAACGTTGTACTATTCCGTGACGTGCGGCATTTGCCTGGAAGCTACTCTATTGAGTATTGGAAAGTTGTGTAACGTATTGCAAAGAAGATCATACGCATGAATCTGCTGATTAGCAATTCGAAATTGCCCTAGATTTTTAGGAAAGTGCACACCCAAAATCTGAATTATTTTGCCATAGACTGTCAGTGGCAAAGGGCAAAAGCTGGCAGAGAAACGATACTTGCAAAAGAAAGGATGATAATGTGCGAAGTTCTCGTATCACAAGATGCCTATCTATTATGGCGTTGGTGACCATTATGGTTGCCTCCTTGGCAATCCCCGCTTATGCGGGCGATTTCCCATTTTCCTATATTGGTTGGACAAAATCCGAGAAAACCTTCTCCGTCTATACTGGTGCAAGCAACAGAAAGGATTATAACGGTCAAGAAGCAACTATCAAGGGAACAAGTGTAGAGTGTGATAGCAAAACAAATGGCTGGGGATTCCGTGTAGTATATGAAGGAACCGGAAGCAATCCAGTTGATCTTACCCCATCCGGGTACACAGATGTCACACGGCGTACATTCTGGCTCAACGGAAATTACACAATTCATCCGCAATATAAAAGTGGATACGGGGGAAAGGGGACTTTACACACATTGGCGGCCCGCTTGGATGATGAATCCGATGATGGGCAGTACACATTCCGTGGCGCTTTTAATTCCGACTACACGTAATATTTTTTTAACTGTACAGGAGCAGACTTTGATTCTGCTCCTGTACTTTAAAGGAGTAAGATATGCACAGAAAAACATTCCTTATTCTTGTGATGATTCAGATAATTGCTTGCCTGTCAGCCTGTTCATTGCGCAAGCCTACAAGAGAAAACATACCTTCGGATACAACATTGGAATCCATACAAGTCAAAGATAATTCGGAAAAAACACAGGTTTGTTCTGTCGTTCGAAACGAGGAAATAAACGGAAGAACTCTTCAGATAGACGTAGAAGTCGTATTTCCCGATTTACATATGATGAAAAATATTAAGTTGGGGGCCAATACTGAAAAACTGGATCAGCTTGTCGAGGACTGGATTTTGTCGAAGGTACCCGAAACGAAATCAGTAAGTAGCCCATATCAAACCATGTGGGATGTGGAAGTGGACGGAAGTTATTACGAAACCCTCTGCATAGATGCAGATAATATAAGAGTAAACTATTTAAATGTGGCAAATGATATAAAGAGTGACATTATGGAGGAAGATGAAATGTTATGGTTTTCTCCACATTACATCACTTCGTTATGCCCACCGCTGCTGAACATTACAGCGGTAGAAGCAGCAAAAGAAGCCTCTCAAATTTTGGCGCAGTATTCCTGCTTTACTTATACGCCATGGAATATTGTCGCCTACAATGCGGAAACAGAATTAGAATCCGGCGCATACTGTATGGAGCTTCAACCTCTATTCAATGATGCTCCAGTATTTGACCAATATCAGCCAGGCAGAGATGAGCATGTACAAAGTGCGAAAATTATGACTTGGATGTCTGCAGACGGAATATTCAGCTTTCAGGGAAACCTTCTTCTGAAAGAAACAGGAAAGACGGATATCTCACAAGTACTTTCGCTCGAATGTGCTGTTGAAAAGCTGATAGAAGATTTCCCTATTTATGCGATTGGGAAATCGGTATATGTTACAGAGATTTGCGCTGGATACTATTTGCAAGGGAATGCAGCAGACGATACATGTACGCTGATTCCCGGATGGGCATTTGAATGTCGCGACTCCGCAGAAAAATCAAGCCATGAGCGGCAATATACCTGCTTTTATGATTTTGAAAGCGGAAAGTTACATTTGCTAGAATACTAGAATACAATTGAGGAGTTTATATGCAAAAATATCATCTTCTCCGTGTTGACTTAAAGCGTATTTTTACCGATCCTAAACTGTATGTTTCGATTATCATCTCCCTGGCGATTCTGCTACGTCCGCTGATAGAAACCATTTCTGACGGCGGAGCTGGAACATTTTTGACACTTCAAACCTTACCTTTTGGTCTAAGCGATTATTCTCCGTTTGCGGCAATTTTCTGTGTACTCCCCTTTGCAGACAGCTTTTGTGAGGATTATAATTCTGGTTTCGCTGCCCCAATTGTTCAGAGAATAGGCGTTAGGCGCTATGCTCTTGGAAGATGCGCTTCTGTTGCTTTGTCCGGTGGAATCGCCATGGGGGTAATTGTACTAATTACCTTGGGTACGTGTTTTGCCTTGGCAAGTGAACCGGACACTTTCGAAAGTGTTCAATTTTGGATTGAAGGAAACAGCCTTTGGTATCGTATGGACCTGCTTTTTCGGAATCATGGCTTGGACATAATGGCATATCGTGTTTTGTTTGGCTTTTTGTTTGGATGTGCATGGGCCATGGTCGGGTTGGCAATATCAACCATGGTTGTTAACCGGTATATTACATATGTTGCCCCATTTGTAATATATCAGGCAGGGTGGTTTTTGATAAAGGGAAACTGGAACCCGGTCAAGCTTTTGCGTGGAGACTACGCATCATCTGTTTTCTATGTTGTTTTCGTTCAATTGACCGCTGTTGGAATATGCGGTGCATTTTCATATTTTCGAATCAAGAAAAAGGTGACTGTATGAGATGGCTTGGAATGTCGCTTATAAATAAGTTTCTATCCTGGTTAAATAGTTTACACGTACTTGCTGCATTTCTTGTCGGAATCACACTTGCTATCCACTTTGAGGAGAGGCTCCTTGCCTATAGCAACCAACTACATAATGTGCTCCAGGTATGCGAACCCTATTTGTACATTACATCGGAACCGAAAATGGTCGCAGCAATCATGTTGGGCGGTTTGCTGCTACTATCTGACTGCCCGTTTCTTACTCCTTTAAGCCAAGATGAAATGCTGCGGATAGGACGAAAAAAGTGGATAAGCAGTCAAATTTACTATATCTTTTTGGCAAGCTTTTTGTATTTTACTATACTGCTTTTTACCACAGTGGTTGTGGGCTGCTTTGGTTGCGGTGTGTATTTTGCAGGTGGCTGGAGCGATACCATGGAAATCCTGTCCTTCACAAGCCCAAGCGCTGCGATAACCAACTTTCATCTTAGATTTGATGCGCCGGAAATGCTTCAGGCCATAAGCCCCACCGCAGCAGCCTTGGAAGGTATTTTCTTTCAAAGCCTTTATCTTGGGATGATTGGATTAATCATACTCTGTGTCAATATGAACACCAGCCGGAATTATGGCTGGATTGTGGGAAGTGTGCTTCATTTTATGGGGTATCTGATTTATGCCAACAGCGGTTTTGGAATGCAGGCGAAGCACTCACTACTGTGTTTCGTCATACCTGAATACCATTATATACCGAGCATGGGCATGTCTAGAATCTACTGTTTTCTACTCCTGATTTTGCTGATTGCGTCTGTTGTGCAAATTTGTATGCGAACTGCACACCGAGTAGAACCATTCCTTTGAAAGAAAGAACTGGATTAGACAGCAGCACGAAAAGGTTGTGATAAGATGCTTAGATATATGTTGTGCCTGCCGAAATGGCTATTGATTTGCGTAGTGCTTGCAATCGCATTTTCTTTCCCACCAGAACAAAGAGCTATTTTTGAGGGTATTTCTATAGCAGCACTGGAATGAGAATTAGATTTGCTTCAAATAGGAAAATGGACAGCATTGTGTAGTATCCCTTTATTAGCAGACGGCGTGATATTGGAAAGGAGCCGCCAGATTGAGCTATTTTGCAGATTGAGAGTCAACAAAGCACAACTACGGCTGGGCATCGTCAGTACGTGTGCGTTTTGTGCTACTGTGTGGGCAATATGTATATGCGGTACTGCTGTTTGGCGACTTGGAGTGAAGAATGGAATTCAATTTTTCCTGCTATTCCTCCCAAATCAGCTGCTGTGGAGTGCGGTAGGTTTGGTTGGTTATACGCGAAGTAAGAAAGCAGCTTGGTCGAGCTGTATTCCAATTGCACTAATTGGAGGATTTTGCTTGATCGGATCTTATTTTCCGAAACTTTTGCCTTACCTCCCTAGCACCTGGGGAATGCTGTCTATCGCGCTGCCATGTAAAGGTTTGTGGACTATGCCATTTGCGAGTTTTTTATCAGCTATTGTGTTTTATCTTGTCTTCATAATCTACGAGGAGAAACAGAATGGAAATTATTAAAATTGAGAATGCCGGAAAATGTATCAATGGCAAGTGGATATTTCAGAATGTTACCATTTCCTTTTTCGCTGGAACGATTTATGGACTGATTGGTCATAATGGATCAGGAAAAACAATGCTTTTGAAGAGCATTTGCGGCTTATGCCGATTGACAGAAGGAACTATTTTAGTTAATGGAAAGCAAATTGGGAAAGAAATTGATATTCCGGATTCTCTTGGCGCAATTATCGAGGTTCCAGGATTTTTGCCGAATATCAGTGGCTTTTCCAATCTAAAATATCTTGCAAGATTGCGAAATAAAATATCCGATAATGAAATATATCAGGCAATCCGGACTGTTGGCCTTGATCCAGACAGTCGCAAACATGTCGGGAAATACTCTCTTGGTATGCGGCAGCGCTTAGGAATTGCACAAGCCATCATGGAAAACCCTGACATTCTATTGCTGGACGAACCAATGAACGGGCTGGATACCCAAGGCGTGAACGATATGAAGATATTGATTCAGAAATTGCGTAAAGAAGGTAAAACAATTATTCTAGTGAGCCATCACTTAGACGATATTGATGAGCTGTGCAATGTCGTCTATAAAATGGAAAATGGAAATCTGATGAAATGCCGTGGTGAAGATATATAATTCCCTTGTGGAAAGCTGCTGGTGCGAATCACTTGGATTGCTAGAATGCTTGTCAAAACTGAACGCAGATCCGCAAGCTGTTATTTTTGCGTTAATTGACAAGATGTTAAAGAACCGCCAGTACCGGCACCAAAGGGTGCTAGCACTGGCGGTTCTTTGTTAGTTCAGAGGATTGCACTCTGTGACAATTCTTAGATAAGCCTCCGGGTCACCATTCAAGATCAGATCAGCGTATGCGGCGGGGTCATTATCAATCAACCAATCCAGTTCTGACCTCTGATACAGATTTTCAGCATATTCATCTTCAATGGCAGGCGTATAAATGGAAATCACCCGTCCATCATTGCACCAGACCTCTACACAAGCCGTATCAATATTGAATTTGCAAAATAGGATTTTCATTTTGTCCCCCTCCTCAGATTCTTTGTATTTCTCTTTGCCAGTGCACTCGCCGCCTGTTTTCGCTCCTCGCTATACGGCGGCGTCAGCCGAAAGCCGAAACGTCCCTTTCGGACTTCAAAGGTCTTGCATCCGTTACCGTCATCGTCCAGTTGACGGCACTCTGTGGGATATTTCTCTGCAAAGGCCGCCAGGCGTTTTTTGAGTTCTGTGTTGTATGTGCAGATTTCCAGAAATTCATCTGCTTCTGTAAAATAAATGCTGGTTCTCTTTTGCTTCTTGGTAAGTCCTGTTTTCATAAGTACCCTCCTATTGTTGAATAATTTTCCCGGCTCTGCACCTGGGAAAGTTTGGCATTTTTCTGATGGGAAGCGCCTGAATGAAGCGCTGTTCTATTCAGGCGCTCCCATTGCATGATTTATGACTTTTCCGGCTCTACACGGGATTTACCGTGCATCGTCCCTGCTGCGCCCCATATCCCTGTTTTTCCCAAAGAATCGCCCCAAATCGTACCGGTCAATGATGGCGTTATAGACCCGAAGCTTGTCCCGGAGATCGTTGTTTTCCTTTTCGACCTTATGGAGCTTCATCTGGAAGCGGGGTGAACGGTAGTAGGACAGTTCTTCTCGCAGGGAAGCAATCTCCGCTTTCAGCTCGTTAATGAGACTCTTTGCGGCATCCAGCGCCCTTTGGAGCACTCCCTCCCGCTTCTCCTGGGCAATGTACTTCTTCGCCGTGGTTTTCAGCGCCTCATACTCCTTGCGTTCCAGGATCACCTTGGTAGCAGACAAGGGCACCGGCTTGGCTTCGATCTCGTCCACCTTTTGGATGGCTACCTGCTGCTTCTGGTAGCGTTCGATTTTCTTTCCGAGAGCTGCGGCTTCCTGGGCTTTGGCAGCCGTCTGCTCTGTCAGCCCTTCCAGGCGCTGCTGCTCCCGTTCCACCTTGAACTGGGTCACGGTCAGATGCTCCTCGGAGCTGCCACGCTCACCACGTTCCAGGTCTGTGTAGCCTGCCGCCCGCATGGCGTTGTAGAAATCGTCCTGTAGGACGGAGTAGGATTTCCGCAGAACCGGCTTGCCGGTCTTTGTGAGGAGGGGCTGTCCATCCTCGCCAATTGCCGGTTGGGAGGCCCACTTTTTGCTCATGCTCACCTGATGGATTCGCTCCTTCACCGTTCCCACCAGAGCCGGGTCTTTACAGCGTTTTGTCCAGCGGACTTCCTTTTCCACCACCGGGATGTAGACCACATGAAGGTGGTAATGGTACACATCCTCCCCCAGCTTTTCGGACATAGCCCGGTTCCGTTCATCGGCATGCATCACTGCCGAGAGAATGTACTGCTCGCCGCCCACTATGCTTACGGCGGCTTGGTAAGCGTCCTTATAGAACTGCTTGGCAAATTCATAGCCGCCGTGGTTATAGAAGTAGGCGGAGTTCACATCGAAGACCAGTTCTCCAAACTTCTCCGCATCCGCTTTCAGGCCGCGGGTAGAGATGCTGCCGGAGGCGACCATTTCATCGAACATTGCGGTGTAGTCACCTGACGGGGATTTGAAATGGACATTCATCGGTGTCCGCTCTGGGACAATATCTTGATTTACATAACTTTCTTTCTGTCTCTCATTGTGAGCCTGTGCGTTGCCCACTTTAGTGGCTGTCATCTTTGCATTTCTTGCGCTGGTACGGTCAATACCGTCGCCTCTTGCCATAGGCAAATACCTCCTGATTTCAGATTTTTGAAAAACGTAGGCTGCAGGGGAGCACTTCTGCGGAAGTGTAATAACCCACTATGATACTTTCATCCTGCGGCTGCAAAGTATCGTGGGCTCTCCGAGGGGGATGCGGCTCCTGCGGGAGCCTTGGCCGTTGCCGACGATGTACCACATCATCAGCAGCGGCATGGACACCAGCGTTTCCGTACTCCCGTACTGCACCGCTGCCGTCCACAGTCCAGCTCCCAATCTGCGGATTGAGAGCCGGGGACGGGGGATGCGCTTTGAGGTGTGTGACGGTTGTGACGGTTGTGACGATTGTGACGGTATTTTTGATACCGCCCCCGCTGCCAAAATAATCGTCACAACCGTCACCAATCGTCACACCTCCTGCTTTCGCAGTCGGATGAAGCTGCCATTCCGTGTCCGCTTCATGGTGTATTCCACCCCATATTCGTTTTGCAGTTCCCCCGCTTTCACGTTGAGCTGCCGGGTCAGAATATTGGGCGGCATCTCCTCTTGCAGAGCCGCTGCCAGTTCCGTGGCGCTGCCGCTCCACTCTGGGACATTCTCCTTCAAAAGGCTTGCCACCTTTTGAAGCAGCGGGTCGGGAGGCTGTTTCCAGAGCTCTGTTTCCGCATGGTCTAGCTCCCAGGTGAGCCTTTCCATATTCCGGGTCAGGTGTAGCCGCTGATCCGGCTGGTCACGCCCTACAATATCCAGTGTGGCATTCTGGTCTGTGCGTTTTTCCTTTTGGAGCAGGAACGCTCCATCCGCACAGCCCAGCAGTCCTGTGGTGCCGGAAATCATTTCAAACTTATCCCCGGAAGGCTGCTTCCGGGTGTGATGTACCAGAAGCAGACACACGCCGTTCTTGTCCGCAAACTGCTTCATCCTGCCAACAATGTCATAGTCGTTGGCATAGCTGTAAGCGTCTGTGCTGACTTCCCGGATTTTTTGCAGGGTATCGATAATGATCAACCGGGTGTCTGGGTGTTCCCGGATGAACTTTTCCAGCTGTTCATCCAGTCCCGCCCCCAGCTGCTTGGCGCAGATTGCGAAATGGAGCTTGTCTGTACCCTCCACGCCGAACATCCGGGACATTCGCTCCTGCAATCGCTGGTAGTCATCTTCCAGAGCCAGATAGAGAACCGTGCCCTGGTGGACTTCATACTCCCATAGCCTTTGCCCGGTGCTGACATGGTAGGCCAGCTGTGCCATAAAGAAGGATTTTCCCACCTTCGGCGCACCGGCAAACAGGTAAGTGCCGGAATAGAGAAGGCCCTCAATGACCGGCTGCTTGCTCTGGTACACTGTCTCGTACAGCTCGTTCATGGAAACCGTATGCAAATAGGCCGGGTCTGCCATACGCTGCATCTGCTGGAAAAATTTTTCTTGAGAAATGTCCTCCAGGTCATTGATTTCCGGGGATTCAGCTGTTATAATCTCAGTAGTTTTTGATTGGATTGACTGCCCTGCATCTGCGCCAACAGATGCGTTAAGGGCGGTCTTTTCTTTTGTTTCATTCATTCGCATCTTCTCCTTTCAATCCCTGCATAGTGACGGCAATAAGATCGATAGTACACAGCAGTTCATCAGGAACACTGCTTCCTGCAGCAATGCGTTCCAATTCTTCATGTATTGCCGCCATCTGCGTTTTCAGCGCCTTATACACTCTTGGATTCGGCTGTACGACCACTTCTCGTCCCATGCACTTTCGATAACAGTATTCCTGCTTGGGAAGTCCGGACAGGGCAACAACTCTGTTCAGTTCTTCCTGTTCTTCGGGGGATACCCGGAAACCGACCGTAATACTACGGAAGCGATTCTTCCTGTCTACATTTTTTGCTGACATAAAATCAAACTCCTTTTCCAATGTCATCTAGTTTGTTTGCCATTTCTTTCTGTTTGGATGGAAACAGATGGGCATATCGATAGGTAATCTCAATGCTTTCATGCCCTACCCGGTCGGCAATGGCAACCGCCGAAAAACCCATGTCAATCAGCAGGCTGATGTGGCTGTGTCTCAAATCATGAATCCGAATGCGCTTCACGCCGGCCGCCTTTGCGCCCCTGTCCATCTCGTGATGAAGGTAATGCTTGGTGACAGTGAATATCCGGTCTTTCTTTTTTAGACCGTACTGCATTCCGAAGAACTCTTTCATCTCTGTACAGAGGAAATCCGGCATTTGAATGGTACGATTACTTTTCTTTGTTTTGGGTGAGGTTATGATGTCCTTTCCTTTGAGGCGCTGGTAGGTCTTGCTGATTTTAACAGTACCGTGTTCAAAATCAAAATCCGCAGGTGTCAGCGCCAGCAGCTCTCCTTCTCGGATGCCCGTCCAATAGAGCATCTGAAAGGCGTAATAGGAAACGGGCTTGTCCATCATTTCTTCCGAAAATTTTAGATACTCCTCCTTTGTCCAGAACAGCATTTCCTTTCGCTCTTCATTGCCCATATTTCCGGCTTTGGCTGCCGGATTTGCGTGAAGATCGTAGAATCGAACCGCATGATTGAAGACTGCGCTAAGCTGATTATGCAGCGTCTTGAGATAGGTTTGAGAATACGGCTTGTGGTTTTTGTCCCTGTAGGCAAGCATCTCATTCTGCCATGCAATTACATCTTTTGTGGTGATCTCGCAGATTTTCCGCTTGCCGAAATACGGCAGCAGCTTCTTTTGAATGATATTCTCCTTGGTTTGCCATGTACTTTCTTTCAGCCGTGCCTTGAGATCTTTGGTATAGATTTCGCAGAAGGCTTCAAAGCTCATGTCCAGGTCTCCCGCACTTTGCTGCTGGAATTTCTGTTCCCATTCCTGCGCTTCACGCTTTGTAGAGAATCCTCGCTTACACTTTGGCTTGCGTGACCCAGTCCAATCTGTGTACTGGGTCACCACATACCACGAACCGTTTTCCTTGTTTTTATAAGCTGGCATCTGTGTTCATCCTTTCTGTTCCGAAGAACCGTTCGTTGAAATACTGTCTGTTAACCCGCCCCGCAATGGTGAGGAAGCCTTTTTCCTTCAGCTCTTCATTGAGCTTACGAATAAGCTTGTAGGCGTAGGGCTTCGACACATCCAATTCCGCTGCGACTTCATCCACTCGGATAAATCTGTTGTCCATAAAATCCCTCCTTTCTGATTTTTGGTTATACTTCTCCTTATTTAGTGTCGGATACTTTCTGGCCGCCTCCGATTTGCCCGGGCGGACACATCATACTGTGATGTGCGGCAGTTATTCAGTTGTTGAACTTAACTGTTTTTGTTTAAGCTCGTGTCAGCATTATACTAAACAAATTCAGTTATGTCAAGAGGCTGCAGAGAAAATACTAAACTTTTTTGTTTCTGCTATCTTGACATGTACTAAGCATTTAAGTTATAATCAAGGCATCGACGCAGAAGGAGTGCAAAACTATGGCAATCGGTGAGAGAATTCGATATATACGCAACCTACGCGGCATGACGCAGAAATGGCTTGGTCAGGCCGTTGGCTTTCCTCCAAAGACAGCAGATGTCCGGATGGCGCAATACGAATCCGGCTCCAGGACACCAAAGGAGGACCTGGTAAAGGCAATCGCCAACGTTTTGGAGGTTTCCCCTCTGGCCTTGCAGGTTCCCGACATTGACAGTGACCTTGGTTTTATCCATACTCTTTTCGCCATTGAGGACATTCACGGTATACGGGCTGAAAAGCAGGGGGACGAAGTGCATCTCATCTTTGACGGCAGCAAGCGAGCCATGGATGAATCAATCTTTACCATGCTTTCCGCATGGGCAGAGCAGTCGGAGAAGCTGCGCAGCGGCGAGATCACCAAAGAGCAGTATGACCACTGGCGCTACACATTCCCGGAGGAAGACACCACCCAGCGTTGGGCAAAAGTACCGTCACAGGGACTCAGTGATATGCTTGTCGGCGCATTCAAAAATTATCTGGAAGATATCTGAGCATAGCAAAAGCCCGTACTGACATCCAATCAGTACGGGCTTAAACGATAATATGGGGAGCTCGTGGGCCAGGAGCGATTACTCCTTACTCACAAGCCACTGGCAACGCGGAATAACCGCGTCTCCGTGGAATCTTATCAAAATCTTATCAGAAGGAACGGGCAAAATCAAAAAGCCGTTGGGATTCCTACACTTTTCGGCTTTTCTGATTTATTCCCACTCCACCGTTGCCGGCGGTTTGCTGGTCACATCGTACACAACTCTATTGATGTGCTTTACCTCATTGGTAATGCGGTTGGAGACGGTGGCCAGGATGTCGTAGGGGATGCGGGCCCAGTCGGCGGTCATGAAATCGTCGGTGGTGACGGCGCGGATGGCCAGGAGGTGGTCATAGGTGCGGTGGTCGCCCATGACGCCCACGGTGCTGACGCCGGGGAGGACGCAGAAGAACTGGGCCATCTGGCGCTCATAGCCGTTCTTGGCCATCTCATCCCGGAGAACCCAGTCGGCCTCCTGGAGGATTTTCACCTTCTCTGCGGTGACCTCACCGATGATACGCACGCCCAGACCGGGACCGGGGAAGGGCTGCCGCCAGACCAGCTCATGGGGAATGCCCAGCTGCTCGCCTACCCGGCGGACCTCATCCTTGAAGAGGCTGCTCAGGGGCTCGATGATATCCAGGAACTTCACATCCTCCGGCATTTTGACCTTGTTGTGGTGGGTCTTGATCTTATCGGCGTTCCCCTTGCCGGACTCGACGCAGTCGGGATAGATGGTACCCTGGGCAAAGAAGGCATCGTCGCCGCCCTGGCGGCGGACCTCGTCCCAGAAGGCCTTATAGAACTCGGTGCCGATGATCTTCCGCTTCTGCTCCGGATCGGTAACGCCCTTGAGGCAGGACAGGAAGTGCTCCTGGCAGTTGACCCGGACGAAATGCATGTCAAAGAGGCCGGTGAAGGTCTTCTCTACGAAGTCGCCCTCGTCCTTGCGCATGAGGCCCTGGTCTACGAAAACGCAGGTCAGCTGGTCACCCACGGCCCGGCTGATGAGGCCCGCAGCCACGGAGGAATCCACGCCGCCGGACAGGCCGAGAATGACCTTCTTGTCGCCGATGCGCTCCCGCAGGGCCTTGACGGTATCCTCAATGAAGGAATCCATCTGCCAGTCGCCGGTGCAGAGGCAGACATTGTACAGGAAGTTTTTGAGCATCTGATTGCCGAACTGGCTGTGGGTCACCTCGGGATGGAACTGGACAGCGTAGAGCTTCTGCGCCTCGTTCTCCATGGCAGCCACAGGGCAGTTATCGGTGGAGGCGGTGACCTCGAAGCCCTCCGGCAGCTGATCGACCCGGTCCGTATGGCTCATCCACACGATGCTGCTTTCGGGCACATCGGCAAAAAGCTTGGAAGTTTGCTTTTTCAGGTTCAGCTGGATCTTGCCGTATTCAGAAGTCTCAGCGGTGATGACCGTGCCGCCGGCCATCCAGGCGGTGAGCTGGCAGCCGTAGCAAATGCCGAGAACGGGAATGCCCAGCTTCAAAACCGCAGGGTCATAGTGGGGGGAGGACATATCATAGACGCTGTTGGGGCCGCCGGTGAAAATGATGCCCTTGTAGTCCCGGGCCTTGATCTCAGCGGGGGTAATGGCATCGTACTGCTCGATCTCCGCATAGACATGGAGATCCCGGACTCTGCGGGCGATCAGCTGATTATACTGTCCGCCGAAGTCCAGCACAAGAATTTTTTCCAATCGGGATACCTCCGTTTACAAATTGATTTCCGCGGTCTCCCGCTTGACGTCGCCAATGAGCGGCTCGATTTCCTTCAGGAAGCGGTCCACCTGCTCCGGGCAGCGGCCCACATAGAGCTTGGGGTCCAGCAGGGCCTCGATCTCGGCAGGGGTCATACCGAATTCCTTCCGGGCGGAGAGCAGCTCCAGCAGATTGCAGCTTTCGCCGTTCTTCATCCGGGCCGTGGCCTCCATAGAGCAGGAGCGGATGATCTCGTGGAGCTCCTGCCGGTCACCGCCCCGCTTGACGGCCTCCATCATCAGATTCTCAGAGGTCATGAAGGGCAGATACTCCCGAACCGTGCGCTCCACGATCTTCTCGTTCACATGGAGGCCATCGGTGACGTTCTGAGCAAGCCTGAGCACAGCATCGGCGCACAGGAAGCCCTCGGGCAGGGAAATGCGGCGGTTGGCGGAGTCGTCCAGGGTCCGCTCCAGCCACTGGGTGGAGGCGGTCATGGGGGCGTTCAGAGCGTCCGCCATGAGATACCGGGACAGAGAGCAGATGCGCTCGCAGCGCATGGGGTTGCGCTTATAGGGCATGGCAGAGGAGCCGATCTGGTTCTTCTCGAAGGGCTCTTCCACCTGGCGGTCGTGCTGCAGCAGGCGGATGTCGTTTGCCATCCGGTAGCAGCTCTGGGCGATGGAGGACAGGACGTTCAGGATCCGGCTGTCCAGCTTCCGGGGATAGGTCTGGCCGCAGACGGCGAAGCACTTGTCGAAGCCGAAGTCGGCAGAGATCATCCTGTTCATCTCGTCGATCTTGGCGGTATCCCCGTCGAAGAGGTCCAGGAAGCTTGCCTCGGTGCCGGTGGTGCCCCGGCAGCCCAGGAAGCGCATATTGTCGATGACGAAGTCCAGCTCCTCCAGGTCAGAGGCCAGGTCCTGCATCCACAGCGTTGCCCGCTTGCCAACGGTGACCAGCTGGGCGGGCTGGTAGTGGGTGTAGCCCAGGGTGGGCATGGCCTTGTAGGTTTCGGCAAAGTCCCGGAGGTTGGCCAGGACCTTTTTCAGCTCCTCTTTCAGGTAGCGCAGGCCATCCCGGTAGATGACGATATCGGCATTATCCGTGACATAGCAGGAGGTCGCGCCCAAGTGGATGATGCCGGCGGCAGAAGGGGCCACCTGACCGTAGGCATACACATGGGCCATAACGTCATGGCGCACCAGCTTTTCCCGCTCGGCGGCCACGGCATAGTCAATATCGGTGATATGCGCTTCCAGCTCCTTCACCTGCTCCTCGGTGATGCCGAGACCCAGCTTGTACTCGGCCCTGGCAAGGCTCACCCAGAGCTTGCGCCAGGTCTGGTAGCGCACATCCTGGGAGAACAGGTGCAGCATATACTCGGAGGCATAGCGGGAGGACAGAGGGGATTCGTAGCGGTCTGTCATATGGGCCTCCTTTTAGCGGTAGATGATGCTGTCACGCTCGGGGCCTACGGAGACGTAGCCGATGTGGCAGCCGATGTTCTTTTCCACGTACTCCACGTACTTCTTGGCATTCTCAGGCAGCTCGTCCCAGGTACGGCAGCCGGAGATATCGCACTTCCAGCCGGGCAGGTACTCCATGACGGGCTTGGCGTCCGCCAGCACTGCGGGGAAGGGGAACTCCTCGATCTGCTTGCCGTCCAGCTCGTAGTGGGCGCAGACAGGGACCCGGTCCATATAGCTCAGTACGTCCAGCTTGGTCAGGGCAATGGAGGTAGCACCCTGGCAGCGGATGCCGTAGCGGGTGGCCACGATATCGATGGGGCCTACCCGGCGGGGACGGCCGGTCTTGGCGCCGAACTCAAAGCCCGCATTGCGCAGCTCGTCCGCTTCCTTGCCGAAGAACTCACAGGTGAAGGGGCCTTCGCCAACGCAGCTGGAATAGGCCTTCACAACGCCTACGATGGAATCGATCTTCACATTGGGTGCGCCGGAGCCCACGGGGGCATAGGCGGCAATGGGGTTGGAGGAGGTGGTGTAGGGGTGGATACCGTAGTCCAGGTCCCGCAGAGAGCCCAGCTGGGCCTCGAAGAGGATCTTCTTGCCCTCGGCCTGTGCGTCCCGCAGGAACACGCCGGTATCGGCAATATAGGGCTTGATCTTCTCGCAGTAGTCGTCAACCCAGGCCATGAGTTCCTCCATGGTCACGGGCTCGGCACCGTAGACGCCGGTGAGGGTCAGATTCTTCCACTCCAGCAGATCGGCCAGGTGCTCCTTCAGGTGCTTGGGGTACAGCAGTTCCCCGGCCAGGACGGTCTTCTTGGCGTACTTGTCGGCATAGAAGGGGGCAATGCCCTGCTTGGTGGAGCCGTACTTCTTGTCGGCCAGGCGTGCCTCCTCCAGGCCGTCCTGGAGCCGGTGCCAGGGCATCAGCAGAGAGGCGCGGTCAGAGATCTTCAGATTCTCCGGAGTAATGGCAACGCCCTGGGCGCGGACCTGCTCCATTTCCTTCCACAGATTCTCGGGGTCCAGCGCCACGCCGTTGCCCAGAATGTTCACAACGCCCTTGCGGAAAATGCCGGAAGGCAGCAGATGCAGGGCAAATTTGCCGTACTCATTGATGACCGTATGACCAGCGTTGCCGCCGCCCTGATAGCGAACGACGATATCATAGTCCTGGGTCAGCAGGTCTACCATCCGGCCCTTGCCCTCGTCGCCCCAGTTGATGCCAACGATTGCGCAGTTTCCCATAATGTGATCCTCCGATTTTATTACAAATATTGTGTCTTTTGGTACCTTTTCTATACGCACGGAAGCTCCGGTGGGCTTTTTCGCCTGCCGGAGTTTCCAGGGGTTTCCGTTGTTCTTACTTCAGGTGCTCCTCGAGACGGCGCATGATCTCGGCGTAGGCCTCCTCCACGCCGCCCAGGTCCCGGCGGAAGCGGTCCTTATCCAGCTTCTCGTGGGTCTTCACATCCCACAGCCGGGAGGTATCGGGGCTGATCTCATCGGCCAGGACGATGGTGCCGTCGGACAGGCGGCCAAACTCCAGCTTGAAGTCCACCAGGGTCACGCCGCAGGTCAGCCAGAAGGCCTTCAGGGCTTCGTTGATCCGGAAGGAGTAGTCCTCAATGGTCTTGATCTCCTCGGGGGTAGCCAGCTTCAGGGCCAGTGCATGATAGGTATTCAGCAGAGGGTCGCCCAGCGCGTCGTTTTTGTAGGAGAACTCGATGGTGGGATGCTCGAAGACAATGCCCTCTTCCACGCCATAGTGCTTGGCAAAGGAACCGGCGGAGATATTCCGGACAATGACCTCCAGCGGCACAATGGAAACCTTCTTCACCAGAGTCTGGCGGGAATCCAACTCCTTGACAAAGTGGGTGGGAATGCCCTGCTTTTCCAGCATTTGCATCAGGCGGTTGCTCATCTCATTGTTGATAACACCCTTACCGGCAATGGTGCCCTTTTTCAGGCCGTTGAATGCGGTGGCATCGTCCTTGTATTCCACGATCAGAAGCTCGGGATCGTCGGTCTTGAATACTTTCTTTGCCTTTCCTTCGTACAGCTGCTCCAGTTTTTCCATAATGTAACGTTCTCCTTTTTTGGCAGAAAAATAAATGGACAAAACGAAAAAGAGACAAAGCCGCCCGGGGCTTTCACCCGTAGACACCTTCCGTCTCTACCTTAGAATTTTACAATACCCGACAGCCTTTGTCAACGGGCACAAGAACAAAAGTTTCCACCGGAAAGAAGGCTACCTTTTCGCAAAATGCCGGTAGCGGCTTCGGCACCGCTACCGGCAGGCAAATTCAGAATTCCGGACCTTCCGCAGAGGCAGCATTCTCCGCCGTTTCCTTTCTGGGGGGCATACCCTTCTCCAGGTTCCGGGAGAGGAACAGGAACACGGGCACCAGGAATCGGAAGAAAACGGACAGCACCAGATACACCGCCGCGTTCTGGGGATCGCAGGAGGCATAGACATCGTACAGCGCCATGAAATACAGCACCACATAGACAATGGCCGCGCAGGCAACCGCCAGTGCCAGGCACAGCACGGTGAGGATTGCCCCCACGCTGGCCCCGGCAATGGCTGCAATCGTGCCGACAACGATGCCGCCGGTCAGCACCCAGCTGGCGCCCGTCCACACCAGCAGACTGATCCGCTTGTGCCTGATCTGCCCCTGGGTGAGGTAGCGGTACTGGTCGGATAGGGAGCCCAGCACCCACAGTCTCGCCGCAGGCACCCAGGCCAGCCAGGGTGCCGCAATGCCTCTGCGCTTGGCGACGGTGTACAGGGACAGCGCCGTGAACACATAGATGGCAATGCTCACCAGAGGTGCCACACCGCCGGTGAGGAGCTTGCCAAAAATGGACAGTGCCCGGTCCACATAAAAATAGCTGATTTCAGGGATAAACATAGATTTCCACCTTTCTTTATTTAAGCTTCCCCTCCGGGGGAGCCGGCAGGGCGTTCGCCCTGACTGAGGAGGGGCGCTCTGGGCGAGAGCGGTTGCTAAATACGCACAGCTCCCGCTCATAATGCCCCTCTTCCGACCCGCCTGGCGGCGGGCCACCTTCCCCGGAGGGGAAGGTTTTAGGCGCTTCTTACCGCACTGCGGCGGGGAGCCAGGCGCGCAGGCCGCTGCCGGTGACAGCGACGTTCAGCTTGCGCAGCAGAGTCTGGATCCTGCGTTCCTCATAAACCTCCGGAGGGATGTCGCCATAGACCGCCTTTTCCAGCAGGGCACAATATCCCTTGTATATATCTGTCATTATAGCACAGCAGCAGACAACAATGCAACGCCTTTATGACATTTTCCCAAATATACAAAAAAGCTCCCCCGAGGGGGAGCCATGCTACAATCTTACCTCCACCGTCTGACCGACGGTCATGCTGTTAGGGGTCACCTGGCAGTCCACGGCCAGGACGTGGACGCCTCCGGCTGCGGCCTCCCGCAGGGCCTTGCCAAAGACGGGGTCTGTTGCGTCATTGGGGTGAAGATACAATACCGGCCGCATCTGGATAACGAACAGGGCATAGCACGCGCAGCCCTCCGCCACCGCCCTTTGCAGACCCCGCAGGTGCTTGGCCCCCCGCTCCGTGGGGGCGTCCGGAAAGGCGCAGATGCCCCCATCCTCCAGGGTAACGCCCTTGACTTCCAAATAGCACTGCTTCCCGTCCTTTTGGAAGGCAAAGTCGAACCGGGAATCCCCGTGGACGGTCTCGGGCCGCAGGTCCCGGATCTGCCCCATGCCGCCGCCCAGGAGCCACTCCTGAACGGCCTTGTTGGGGGCCTGGGAATCCATATTGATAAGGTACGGTCCCTTTTCCACGCAGATCAGGTCAAATTTTGTCTTCCTGGCTGGATTTTCCGATCTCTGGCACCAGACCTTAGCCCCCGGTACCAGCAGTTCCCGGCACCGGCCGGTATTTTTCACGTGGACGGTTTCCAGCTTCCCGTCCAGCTCCACATGGGCAATGAACCGGTTGGGCCGCTCCCGGAAGATGCCGGGCTGCATATTCTCATAGATCACGGCTTTTCCCTCACCGGATCAGAGAGGCCGCCAGATTCAGCACCCCCGCCAGAACCATGACCGCAATGGGGCTGAGCTTCGTCTTGCGCAGCAGCACAAAGCTCAGCACAAAAATGGCGGCCATGACGTAGTTGGTATTGGCCAGGACGACGGTACGGCCGCCCCAAAAAGCGTTCATCAGGATGGTCAGGCCCGCCGAGGCGATCATGGCCACCACCGCCGGCCGCAGAGAGCCCAGCACGCTTTGCAGCACCGTCAGGTTCCGATACTTGAGGTACAGCCTGGCAATCAGCGTCACCAGCACGCAGGCCGGGAGGATGCACCCCGCCGTTGCCACCAGGGCCCCCAGGACACCCGCCACCTTCGTGCCCACAAAGGTGGCCGCATTGACGGCAATGGGGCCGGGGGTCATTTCGGCAATGGTCACCAGGTCCGAAAATTCCGTCATGGTCAGCCAGCCGTGGCCCGTGACGATCTGGGCCTCGATCAGGGGCATGGACGCATAGCCGCCGCCGAAGCTCAGGGCCCCGATCTGCAAAAAGCTCAGGAACAGCTGAAGATAGATCATGCCTTTTTCCTCCCTGCCAGCACCGTCCGCAGCACCCCCAGGGCAATGCAGACCAAAATCACAATGACCACATTCACCCGGTACACGCACACCGCCACAAAGGCCGCCGCCATGATCACCAGGGAAAGGGCGCTTTTTTGCTTCACAATGCCGCCGCCCATATCCCAGACCACGGAGGCGATGACCGCAGCCACACCGGCCTGCATTCCGGCCAGGAGCGTACTGATGACAAAGCTGTCCCGGAACAGCTCATAGAAATAGGAAATTGCGGAAATGATCACAAAGGGCGGAAGGATCGTCGCCAGGATCGCCACAAGAGCCCCCAGCAGGCCTGCCAGCTTGTAGCCCACCACAATGGCCCCGTTGACCGCAATGGCCCCGGGCGCGGACTGGGCAATGGCGATGAGGTCCAGCATCTCGTCCTCCTCGATCCAGTGCAGCTCATCCACGAATTTTTCCTTTATGAGTGTCACGATCACATAGCCTCCGCCGAAGGTGAAGGCGCTGAGGTAAAGCGTGGAAATGAACAGCTTCCACAGTACGTGTTTCTTTTTCATCGTTTTTCTCTCCTCTCGCCTATCCGAAATAGCGGTGGAACACCTCTTCCGGGCAATCGTTCCGGCGCATCAGCGCCTGCATGGCCGCCTCCATACGCGCCTGCACCCCGGCATCCTCCACAGGGGCCGCCTCTGCAGGGTCCCGGGCCAGATCGTAGAGCACCGTCGGATAATGGCTCTGGGAAACGTCCTTCTCGTTTTTCAGCTTTAATACCGGCATTCCCTTCGTAAAGGAGAAGCCCCTGCTCAGCTCCGCCCCCCGCAGCATGGCATCCGGCATAAAGGCCCGGCGGGCCGCCGTGTGGCAGGTGGGCATCAGGGTGTATTCATACTTGGGGTATTCCGGATGATTTGGAGCCCGCAGGTACACAAATCTGCCGTCCGTGCAGCCGATCTGGCCGCCGTACAGGCCAAACAGCGCCGTTTCCCGGACGGGGGCATCCTCGGCGGCCGTCCGGCCCAGGGGCCTTCCCTCCATGTCCTCCGGCAGAGGCTGCCCGAAGAATTCCAGCAGGGTGGCCGGCAAATCGACGGTCTGCACCAATGCCTTCCGCCGCTGACCTTCCAGGGCGCAGCGGGGATCCCAGAGGAACAGAGGCGTATGGGACACCTCCTCATAGAAGGGGCAGTGGCACTTGGCCCACTGGCCGTGCTCCCCCAGCAGGAAGCCATGGTCCGTGTTCACGATCAGCAGGGTGTCCTTCCACAGGTCATACCGGTCCATGGCATCCAGCACCCGGCCCAGGTTCCGGTCACACATGGCTACCAGCGCCGCATACTCCCGGCGCACATGGTCGATGAGCTCCGGGGAGTCGGTCCCGTTCACCGGCCGATAATCCGGCCAGTCCAGCAGCGGGCCGTGATAGCCGTCCGGGAACAGGGCCTTATACTCCGGCTGCACATAAAAGGGCTCATGGGGATCAAAGGTCTCCAGCTGCAAAAACCAGTTGTCCCGGTCGTGGTTCAGGTCCAGGAATTCCAGGCCCTTGTCGAAGGTCACGTTCTGGCTCTGGCTGGCGGCATCGGGCATCCGGCTGCGGTTTGCGAAATCCTGCCCGATCCAATTGTCCTGAGCCGTGCCGCAGACATTTGCATTCTCCGGGATGCGGTCAAAGCCCACCAGCGGTGCCCAGGCATCCCCCTCCTGGCCCCGGACGCAGTCCCAGGTGGTGTAGCGCTGGTGGTACGTCGCGCCGCCGTCCTCCCAGTAGTGATAGTGGTCGCTGACCAGGTGGGTATGGATCCCCGCCCGGCGCAGAAGCTCCGGCACGGAGTCATCAAAGGGCTCCAGGGGGCCCCAGCTGCGGTGCAGAAAATTGTATCTGCCGGTATGGAGCTCCCGCCGGGCAGGCATGCAGGGCATGCTGCCCACATAGCAGTTGTCAAAGGTCAGCGCCCGCCGGGCCAGGCGGGTGAAATTGGGGGTCTTCGTCCATTGGCAGCCGTAGGGCTCCAAAAAATGCCGATTCAGAGAATCGTACATCACCATGATCGCTTTCATATTCGTTTCCTCTCATTCGCTGCGGTGCCGGTATTCATAGGGGCTCATGCCATATTTCTTTTTGAAGATCGTGGAAAAATAGCTGACGTTGGGGTACCCCACCGCCTGGGCCACATCCTGCACCCGCTTGGCGGTGGATTCCAGCATCTGCACCGAGTGGCGCAGGCGCACATCCGTCAGGTAATTCACAAAGGTAACGCCCACCTCTTCCTTGAAGATCCTGGAAAAATATTCCGGCGTCAGGTGGACCTCTGCCGCCACCTGCTCCAGGCTCAGGGGCTGGGCATAGTCGCTCTGGATGCGGCGCATGGCCAGGCGCACCGCCTTGGAGCTCACCCGGGCGGGCTGGGTCTGCCGCGCGCAGCGGGCCGCCAGCTCCAGCACCGGCTGCACCGTCTCCGCCATGGAGATGCTGGCCGCCAGACGCCGCCGCAGCTGCTCCGGCTTTTCCGCCTCCAGGCTCATAGCAGTGGCCTGGGCATAGAGCAGGTCATAGCAGTCCGTGCAGAATTTTGTCACTGCCTCCACTTCCCCGATCTGCTGCTTGGCCGTATCCTGCAGGACCTCCTCCAGCAGCTGCTGCAGCGCCGCGCCGGTAAGCTGATACAGCTGCACCCGGATGGCGCTGATCTTCGCCCGCCAGGTCCGCATCCGAACATCCTGCACCTCCAGGGGCTCCTCCGGCTGGTACAGGCAAACCCGGCCCTCATAAAAGCCCCGGCTCAGGGAAAAGGCCGCCTGCCGGGCCATGGCGGGGATGCGGGACATTTCATCCGTCACGCTGCTGCTTCCCACCATGCAGCCGTTCAGCGTCTGGACCTGCCGGGCATACAGCGCCAGCTGCCGCTCCTTTTCCGCGGCGCTCAGGGCCCTTGGCAGGTTACCGACCACCATGTAGATCCGCTCGGAATAGTCAAAGCCCGCCACATGTCTGGCAGGCCCGTCCTTTGGGAAATGCAGCCCGCCGTTCATCAGGCTCTGCTTCCAGACCGCCAGAGCAAACAATCCGTTGTCCCGCCAGCGCAGGCCGCACTGGCGCAGCTCCTGCAAATCCTGATCCTGCAAGGGCTCCTGCTGCCGCAGGATCTTGCCCACGATGGCATGGGCCTGGGCCGTGTTGGTCAGGCTGTCGCCCTCCGCTGCGTCCCCGGCACCGCAGGAGAGCATCATCCGGGAGAGCATCTCCTGCAGGACCTCGCTGTTCATCTCCGTTTTCAGCAGATACTCATCCGCCCCCTCCCGCAGGGCATTCCGCGCCATTTCAAAGTCCGCAAAGGCCGTCAGCAGGACCACCTTGGTCCCGGAGGACTGCTGCCGGATGGCGTGAAGCAGCTCCAGGCCGTCCATCACGGGCATTTTGATATCCGTCAGAACCAGCTCCGGCTTTTCCCGGCAGTAGAGCTCCAGCCCTTCCCTGCCGTTGTGGGCCACACCCACCAGCGTACAGGCGGGGTTGGCGGAAATGCAGAATTCCAGCCACTCACAAATCAGCTTCTCATCGTCAACGATCATTACTCGCATTTCTGCTCTCCCTTCTCCCGGGGCTCCCGCAGGGCGGGAAGCCGAAGCGTGATGGTGGTGCCCATATCCGGCACGCTCTGAATGGATGCACCGTAGCCCGGCCCGTAGTTCAGCCGCAGCCGGTTATTGACGTTTGCAAGGCCGATGGAGTCGCTCTGCTTCTCCCGGCCATCCTGGTAGGCCTCCATATCCGCCCTGACCTGCTCCAGCACCTCCGGCGTCATTCCCGCGCCGTCATCCGCAACCGTCAGGATCAGATCGTCCCCCTCCAGCGCCGAGGAGACCACCACCAGGTCCGAATCCGCCTTGGCCTCCAGCCCGTGGAAAATGGCGTTTTCCACCAGCGGCTGCAAAATCAGCGGCGGCACCCGGCACAGCTCCGTCTCCGGGGCCAGGTCCATTTCAAAATGCACCTTCTCCCCGTAGCGCAGCTTCTGCACCACCAGGTATTTCCGGGTATTCTCGAATTCGTCCCGGAGGGCGATGGCATCCTCGGTGGTCTTCAGGGTCGTCCGGAGCAGGTCCGTAAAGGCCTGGATCATCTGTACGGCCTGCTCGCTTTTCCCCATTTCCACGGTGCAGCGGATGGAGAAGAGCATGTTGTAGAGGAAATGGGGGTTGATCTGGGCCCGCAGGAAATTCATCTCCGCCAGCCGCTTCTGCCGCTCCTGCTCCGTCACCCGGTTCATCAGGCTGGAGATCTCCCCCGCCATGTGGTTGAAGCTCTGGCTCAGGGTGTCGATCTCCCGGGTCCCCGTATCCGTGGGCACCGGCGTAAAGTCGCCTCCGCCAAAGCTGTCCATGGCCCTGCTCAGGCCCGTCAGAGGCCGCGCGATCTTCTGGCTCTGGTACAGCGCCACACCCAGGCCCAGCACCAGGCAGACCCCGAGGATGGTGAAGACCAGCTCATACATCCGGTCCAGCTCTCCAAAGATCATATCGGCCGGGATCTCCTCTACGATGGTCCAGCCGGTATTCTCGTCCAGATAGTTCGTCAGCAGATAGGCCTTTCCCTGCTTGCGGATCACGGAGGCGCTGTTGGCGCCATACAGGGTCGCCATGGCCTGGGGGTCCACAAACTGCTTTCCCAGCAGCTTCTTGTTAGGGTGGGAAACGATATAGCCCTGCTGATCGTAGATATAGATCTCGCTGCCGTCGGTGAGCACCGGCTCATAGAGATCCTGCAAAACGCGCTCATCCATCAGCACCATAAGGATGCACTCCCCGTCAAACTGCTCCAGGGCCTGTGCCACGGCGAACTGATAGCGCGTGCCGTCGGCCGTTGGGAAGGTGCTGCCGAACACCACCGTCCCGGCGGGTGCATCCAGCACCTTCCGGCGCAGCCGCCGGTACCACAGCTGGGATTCCAGATAAGGGGGCAGCTCCTGCTCCGGGAAAGAGGAATAGATGCCCTGCCCGGTGACAAGCAGCGGGTCATTGTCCATGCCGATGGGGCCGAAGACCCCGCTGTATCTTCTCTTGTCCGCCTGGAGCAGCTCGTCCATATTCTCCGGGATCTCGGTCAGATCGGCGATCCCGTAGCGGTACAGTCCCACCAGGGTCGTGGCGCTGGTCTTCACGGTGTTGGTCCGCTCGCTGATCTGCCGCAGCAGGTCTATGCGGGAGGAGCCGATCTGGTTGGTCATGATCTGGCGGGCCGCCATGGCCACGCCGAAGCCCAGCACCGCAAAGGACAGGCTCAGCACCAATACATAAGACAGAAAAACCTGAATTTTAATGCATTGGATTCGGTTTTTCAGCATTTCCAAGTATTTTTTCACGGTTTTCTGTCTTCCTTTCCGGGGCTCAGCGGAGCCGATAGGGGGCGTAATTGGGATTTTCCTTGATATAGTCGTCGCAGCTGTGGGCAGGGCTTCCGTCTCCCCAGGTTCCTGCCAGGCCGATCTGGCCGGAGCCGAACACGGCCTCCTTGGCACCGTCGATCTCCGGATTCACATATTGGGCGAACCACTTTTCCAGCCGCAGCTTCATCTCGCCGCCCAGGGCCTGCCATGCCGCTTCCTTCATCAGGTTCCGGGTCTCGCCGGGGTCCTCCTGCAGGTCGTACAGCTCGTTGGGTCCGTAGGGATAGCGGGTGATATACTTGTAGCGGCGGCCCCGGATCATCCGGTTGGGCCCGTACTCATCCAGAACCACCACCTCCTCATGCTGCCGGAAGGGCTCCCCCCGCAGCGCCGGAGCAAAGGACACGCCGGGGCGGCGCAGGCCGTCCGTGGCGGGCACCCCCGTGTATTCCAGCAGCGTGGGCATAAAGTCGTAGGCGGAGATCAGCGCGTCGCACACCGTGCCCGCCGGGATCTTCCCCGGCTGCCGGGCGATGAAGGGGACCTTCACGCTTTCCTCAAACATGTTGATGGGGAAGGTGGCATTGCCCTTTCCCCAGAAGCCGTGGTGGCCGCAGCTGAAGCCGTTGTCCGCCGTGAAGACCACCAGGGTATCCTCGGTCATATGCAGCGCATCCAGCTTGTCCAGGATCCTGCCGACGGCGGCATCCATGGCCGTCACGGCGGCGAAATAGCCGATCAGATTGCTGCGCTCATCCTTGGCCACCTCATCCGTCAGATAGATGCTGTCCGGATTCCGGGGCAGATGGGGCACGGATGCAAAGGGGCAGTCCTGATAGAGGTCCGTATATTCCTTGGGATGGTTGTTCAGCCATGGGGCATGGGGCGCGGTATAGCCCACGTACAGCAGGAAGGGCTCCTCCTTCCCGGCCCGGCTGTCCAGGTATTCCAGGGCATCGTCCGTAATGGCATCCGTCACATAGCGCTCCTCCCGGTAGAGCTTCCCGTCCTTATACATGGGCGCGCCATAGTAGGGACCGCCGCCGCTCTTGTGGCAGAACCAGTGGGAAAAGCCCTGCTGGGGCTTTTCCGAGGCGCCCATGTGCCATTTGCCGGACAGGGCGCAGTCGTATCCGGCCTCGGAAAGAGCCTTGGTATAGGAATACTGGCCCGCCAGATACTCAATGGCGGCCTGCCGGTCGTTGTCGTCCCGCAGCCAGTCGTGGATGCCGTGCTGGCTGGGGATGCAGCCGGTCAGAAGGCTTGCTCTGGCCGGAGAGCACACGGGCGATGCGCAGAAAAAGTTATCAAAGCGCATTCCCTCCGCCGCCAGGCGGTCAATATTCGGTGTAATGATCTCCCGGTTGCCGGTGCAGCCCAGGGACCACCAGCCCTGATCATCCGACAAAAGGAATACGACATTTGGGTGTTTCACGCTCATTCCCTCCTATTGAAAAACTCACAATATCACATTTTTTTCGAAAAGTAAAGCCGCAGCAAGCCGCGTTCAACGGCCTGCTGCGGCTGCGCATTTTTATGACTGGAACGGATGGACCGTTCTTACCACCATTTGATCAGATCGGTGACCTTGTTCCGCAGCTCTACAAAGTCAGGGCTTGCAATATCCCTGGGCCGGGGCAGGTCGTTGTCGATGCTGCACTTGATGGAGGTGGGCTTGTTGGTCAGGACCATGATCCGCTGGCCCATATAGACCGCTTCCTCAATGTTGTGGGTGATGAAGATGACCGTGGTCCCGGTGCGCTGCCACAGAGCGATGAGCTCATCCTCCAGATGATAGCGCAACTGGATGTCCAGCTGGCCATAGGGCTCGTCCATCAGCAGCAGATCCGGCTGGGTGGCAAAGGCCCGGGCAATGACCACGCGCTGCAGCATACTGGCGGACAGCTGGTCCGGATAGTAATGGCGGTACTTGGTCAGGCCCACGATATCCAGATATTCATCCACCAAAGCCTTGGCCTTGGTCTTCTCCACACCCTTGATATCCAGGCCGAAGCCGACGTTTTCCTCCACCGTCAGCCAGGGCATTGTGGAATACTCCTGGAAGATGTAGGCAACGTTGTGCTTTTTCAGGTCTACGGGCTCGCCGTCCAGCAAAATCTCACCGGCCGTGGGCTTGTAGAGCTTGGTAAGGCTGTTCAGGAAGGTCGTCTTGCCGCAGCCCGTAGGGCCGACGATGCAGAGGAACTCTCCCTTGGGTACATCAAAGGAGATATTGTCCAGCACCAACAAGTCTCCAAATTTTTTCGTCAGGTTCTTCACCTGGACCTTGGGCATTTCCTGTGCCATAGCAATTCTCCTTTCTTACAGGCTGGGATCCATGTTGTCCGTGATCTCCTTGCGCAGGCGCAGGAATTCGGGATCGACATAGTCTCTGGGATGGGGCATGGTAATGGTGTATTCCCGCTTAATGCGGGTGGGGCAGTTGGTCAGCAGGATGATGCGGTCCGCCAGGAACAGGGCCTCTTCGATGTTGTTGGTGACGAAGACCACGGTTCGCTTCTCCTTCTGCCAGATGCGCTGGAGCTCCTCCTCCATCATGTAGCGGGTCTGGGCATCCAGATGGCCGAAGGGCTCGTCCATCAGCATGATGTCGGGCTGGTTGGCATAGGCCCGGGCAATGCCCACACGCTGCCGCATACCGCCGGACAGCTGGCTGGGGTAGCTCTTTTCGAATCCGGTCAGACCCACCAGCTCCAGATATCTGTGAATGCGCTCCTGCTGCTCCTTCTTGGGCAGATGGCGCACACTGGGGCCAAAGCCCACATTCTCCTCCACCGTCAGCCAGGGGAACAGGCTGGTCTTCTGGTACACAACGCCCCGCTCGGGAGAGGGACCCGTGACCTGCTTGCCCCGGGTGAACACGGCGCCCTCCGTGGGCTTGTCCAGGCCTGCCAGGATATTCAGCAGGGTGGTCTTGCCGCACTGGCCCGCACCGAAGAGGACCAGGAATTCATTCTCCCGCACCTCGAAATTGACGTCCTTCAGCACGACGTTGGATTCCCCGTTTTTTTCATAGCTTTCAAAGGTACGGCCAACCCCGCGGCATTCCAGCACGGGGGCACTCTTTACATTCCCTTCTGCTCGTTCCATGCACACAGTCTCCTTTCCAGTGCGGATGTCAGGGTTGCCAGCAGGAAGCCAACAATGCCGATGGCCACCATGCCGACCATGATCTGCAGGGTATTGCCGGTGTTCATGCCCCGGACGATCATCCAGCCCACGCCCTCATCGGAGCGGACCATCTCTGCGCCCACCACGGCGCTCCAGCCGGCGGTAACAGCGATCTGCAGGCCTGCGAAGATATAGGGCACGGAGCTTGGCAGCACGATCCGGAAGAACACCTGGCGCTCACTGGCGCCCAGCATCCGGGCGGCACCCATAAGTTCGGGGTCAACGTTTTTTGCGCCGTCATAGGTATTGACGGTGATGAAGGTGAAGCAGCCCAGGAAGATGATGAAGAATTTGCTCTTGTCGCCCAGGCCGAACCACAGGATGGACAGAGGGATCCAGGCCAGAGGCGGGATGGGGCGGATAAACTCAAAGATCGGCTTCAGCATGGCCTCCAGCAGCTTGGAGTAGCCCATGCCGATGCCCAGGGCGATGCCGGCAACCGTTGCCAGCAGAAAGGCCACGGCCACGCGATAGAGGCTGATGCCGATGTGAGCCAACATGGTGTATTTGCCCACGGGCTCCACAAAGCTCTTAAAGAACGCACCCAGCACCGTGCTTGCGGCGGGCAGGAACATGGAGGCCTTGGTAAAACGGGCCACAAGCTCCCAGATCACCAGCAGCGTCAGCAGAGAAATGATCGTGTAAATGATCACCAGCTGCTTCTGAGAAAAGCGGCTGTCCTTGGTATTGTCGATCACCGTTTTTTACCTCCTTTGACAAAACGCTTTTGCAGGGCCTCCAGAATGTAGTTCAGGGCCAGGCCGATAAAGCCGATGGTCAGCATACCCACGATGATCACATCGGGGCGGCCCAGCATACGGGCCATCTGGATCATATAGCCCAGGCCTCTGGTTGCGGCCAGCAGCTCAGCGGCCACCAGGGCGACCCAGGAGGAGCCCAGAGCCAGACGCAGGCCCGTGAAGATCATGGGCATGGCGGTAGGGATGGCCACCTTAAACAGCAGCTGACGGTTGGAAGCGCCGAAGGTCTTGCCCACCCACAGGTGGACCTGGCTGGTCCGCTTGATGCCGGCATAGCTGTTCACCGTAGCGCTGATGAAGGCTGCGAAGAAGATGATGCCAACCTTGGAGGCATAGCCAATGCCCAGCCACAGGATCATCAGAGGGATCCAGGCCAGCGCGGGGATGGGGCGGATGATATCAAACAGGGGCTTGGTAAACAGCTCGAACCGGCGGCTCCAGGCCATGCCGATGCCCAGAGGGACGCCGATGAGCACGCCCACGGCATAGCCGCCCAGGGCGATCTTCAGGCTGGCCCAGATGTTCTGGAACAGCGTCGCGCCGTCGGGATTCGTGCCGCCCTTCAGCTTGTAAACAAAGGTGCTGAAAATTTTGGCCGGACTGGGAAGCATCATTGGGCTGATTAAATGCAGCACATCGGTACAAAGCTCCCAGACCAGCAGAACAAACAGGAACGAACCAATGGAGATCAGGTGGTATTTCTGTTTCTTCAAAAACTGCTTCACAGGTTTCACCGTGCCTTTCTAGTTATTGCGAAGGTCTGTTTTTTGAAATTGGGGGAATACCCGTGTATTCCCCCAGTTTCTGTGTGTATATTTGGGCCAATGCCCGGAGGAGAAATGCTGCTTACTTATAGCCCTTTACGAAGGTATCCACAACGTTGGTCTCGAACTTGTCGATGACGTTGGGCTCCAGCTGGCCCTGGCCAACATAGAACTCGCCCAGCTCCTTGGCAAAGTTGCCGATCTGGCGATCCTTCCAATCGGTGCGGGTGATGAACTGCACGCGCTCCAGGTCGGCAACGCAGTTCTCCCGGCTGGTCTCGGAGCCGTTTTCCTTCAGGAACTGTACGAACAGGTCAGCGGCCATCTCCTGGTCGTTCTGCAGGGCCTCGCAGGCCTCGGTCAGAGCGTCCATATAGGCCTGCACCAGCTCGGGCTTGCCTTCCACAGCCTTGCGGTTGGCAACGACCATGTCCACGTACTTGATGCCCATGTCTGCCAGATTGCCGACCTGGACCATGCCGTCGTTGATGGCGTCGAAGAAGGTGGGGACGTTCAGGGAAGCGGCGTCACACTGGCCGGCCTGCAGAGCCTGATAGGCCTGCACGCTGTCCATGTTCACGATGTTCACATCGGTGGACTCCATGCCCAGCTTCTCCAGCCATTTCAGAACGGTCATATGCTGTGCGGTGCCCACGGGGGTCAGAATGGTGATGCCCTTCACGGTCTCGGGGCTGCCCTTCACGGTGGGGTAAGAGGGATTGTAGCCCTCGTCGGTGGCAATGGGGCTGTCGGGCTTTACGAACACGCCCAGGCCGTCCACGCTCTCCAGGACCTCGCCGATGATCATCTCGTCATAGTTGGCAACGCCGGTGACGGCTGCGGCACCCATAGCGCCCACGTCCCACAGATCGGCGGCCAGAGCCTCGTTCATGGGTGCGCCGGTGGCAAACATGGTCACATCCATCTTGAAGCCGTACTTCTCACCCAGGTTGTTCTGCTGGATGTAGTAGGTGGGCAGGCTGGTGATGAAGGGCATTGCCGCCACGCGCAGGGTGGGCAGCTCGGCAGAATCGGACTTGCTGTCGGTCTTCGCGGAAGAACCGGAGTTTCCGCCGCAGGCCGCCAAAGACAGGGCCATAACCAGGGCCAGGATCAGTGCCAGATACTTTTTCATCTTTTTTCCTCCTAAAAACGATTGTTGATGCGGTCTTCCGTATCGGATGGACATATTCTATCATAGGAACCGCCATAGAAATTTTACAATTTTTAAGGTTTTTTTACCTGTCCGGCCATTGGGTTTCACATTTTTGTCTTTTCTGCCAATTTTTTATTCTTCTGTCCTTTGGAAATGTGCAAGCTGTTTAAAACAGGCGGCCGTTTTTTTACGTTTTCACCAATAAACGTATCCAAAAATTGTTGCTGCACGGCTTTCCTCCGGCAGCCGGAAATGCAAAAACGCCGCGGCAGGCCGGAGGCACCGGCACGCCGTGACGTTTCGTTCCGCACAGTCCCTCCAAGGCCATCAGCGCGCCATCATCCGGTAGAGCCCCTCCAGCCTTGGATAGGCATATTCAAAAAAGCCCTGATAGGCAGGGCAGAAATAGTTCAGGCCAATGCCCTTTTCAAAATAGTCTCTGTCCCTGCGGCAGCCCCCCCGGCACAGCGGGAACCACCGGCATACCCGGCACTTTTCTTCCACCGGGAGGCTCTGCTCCAGAAAGCCCAATTCCTTTCGCCGGGCGTCCACCGCCTCCAGGGTATCCTCTGTCAGATTGCCGATGCAGTAACCGTCCAGCATATAAAAATCGCAGGGATAGACGCTGCCGTCGGCCTCAATGACGTACTGCATGGTGCAGTGCCCCAGCATTCCGCAGGCCTCCGGCAGCTGGCCGTTCAGCATACACAGCAGGTTGTCAAAATACCGGTGGTACTGCTTCCGCCCCGCCATTGCCTCCTGATACCACAGGTCGAAGGCTGTTTTGAGATAGGTTTCGAACAGCTCCGGCGTCAATGACCAGGCGCTGCCGCCCCGCTCCTCTCCCAGGGGGTCCAGGCAGGGGATAAACTGCTGGTAGTGATACCCCTTCTTCCGGAAGAACCCATGGATCGACCGGTAGGCGCGGACGGTATTTTGGGTAACCACTGTCAGGATGTTGTAGTCCACGCCAAATTGCTCCAGGGTCTCAATGGCATGGGTCACCCGGCCAAAGGTCCCCCGCCCTGCCGCATCCACCCGGTTCCGGTCGTGGACCTCCTTGGTCCCGTCCAGAGATACCCCCACCAGGAAGTGATTCTCCGCAAAAAAGGCTGCCCACTGTGCATCGATCAGCAGCCCATTGGTTTGCAGGGCAAAATGCAGCCGGGCCTGATTTTTGTTTTTCCTTTTTGCTTCCGCCACCGCGTACCGGAAGAAATCCAGCCCGGCCAGGGTGGGTTCCCCGCCCTGGAATGCTATGGTGCACTCCTGGGTCACCGCTGCTAAAGCATGCTCCAGCACTGCGGACAGGGTGTCCCGGGACATCAGGCCATAGCTGGCAGTCTCCCGCTTGCTGGTCTCATCGGCATAAAAGCAATAATGGCAGCGCATATTGCACAGGCCGCTGGCCGGCTTGATCATCAAATGAAGTGAACGCATAAGCTGTCCTCCCGCCCTTTTGGTTCCCCTCATTCTATCAAAACTCCCCCGGTTTTGCAACCGGGGGAATTGGCTCAGCTGTTCTCCGACAGCTCCAGGCTGGCCTTCACAAAGGACAGGAACAGGGGGTGGGGCTTATTGGGGCGGCTCTTGAACTCGGGGTGGAACTGGACGCCCACATAGAAGGGGCTGTCCGGCAGCTCCACGGTCTCCACAATGTAGCCATCGGGAGAGGTGCCGCTGACGGTGAGGCCCGCATCGGAAAGGGCCTGGCGGAAATCATTGTTGAATTCGTAGCGGTGGCGATGGCGCTCGTAAATATGGTTCACGCCATAAGCCTCAAACATCTTCGTGCCGGGGACGATCTGGCAGGGGTAGGCACCCAGCCGCAGGGTGCCGCCCTTGGCAACGCTGTCGCTCTGGTCCGGCAGGAAATCGATGACCTTGTGGGTGCTCTCCGGGTCGAATTCGCCGGAGTTGGCATCCGCCATCCCCGCCACGCTCCGGGCAAAGGCGATGACGGAGATCTGCATACCCAGGCAGATGCCGAAATAGGGCACGCGGTTTTCCCGGCAGTAGTCCGCCGTGGCGATCATGCCGTCAATGCCCCGGCTGCCAAAGCCGCCGGGCACGATGATGCCTGCGCAGCCGCGGAGGACCTCGGCCACATTCTCCCGGGTGATGGTTTCGGAATCGATCCACCGGATATCCACATTGGCCCCCAGGTCGAAGCCCGCATGGCGCAGGGCCTCGGCCACGGACAGATAGGCATCGTGCAGCTGCACATACTTGCCCACCAGGCCAACGGTCACGGTCTTGTCCCGGGTGCCGATTTTGTGGAGCATGGTGTTCCACTCTGTCAGATCGATCTTGGGGGCATTGATATTCAGCTCCCGGCACACAATGCCGGAGAAATTCTGCTTTTCCAGCATGATGGGGGCCTCGTACAGGCTGGGCAGGGTGATGTTCTCAATAACGCAGTCCGGCTTCACATTGCAGAACATGGCGATCTTCCGGAAAATGCTGTCTTCCAGAGGCTCGTCACAGCGCAGAACGATGATATCCGGCTTGACGCCCAGGCCCTGGAGCTCCTTGACGGAGTGCTGGGTGGGCTTGCTCTTGTGCTCGTCGGAGCCCCGCAGGAAGGGCACCAAAGTCACGTGGATGAACAGGCTGTTGGTAGGGCCGACCTCCAGGGAGATCTGCCGCACGGCCTCTACAAAGGGCTGGGATTCGATGTCGCCGATGGTGCCGCCGATTTCCGTGATGACCACATCCGCATCGGTCTGCTTGCCCACCCGGTAGACGAATTCCTTGATCTCATTGGTGATGTGGGGAATCACCTGGACGGTGGAGCCCAGATACTCCCCCTGGCGCTCCTTGTTCAGCACATTCCAATAGACCTTGCCGGTGGTCAGGTTGGAATATTTATTGAGGTCTTCGTCAATGAAGCGCTCATAGTGACCAAGGTCCAGGTCCGTCTCCGCGCCGTCCTCGGTGACATAGACCTCGCCATGCTGATAGGGGCTCATGGTGCCCGGGTCTACATTGATATAGGGGTCAAGCTTCTGGGCCGCCACCTTCAGACCCCGGCTCTTCAGAAGCCGGCCCAAAGAGGCCGCCGTAATGCCCTTGCCCAGCCCGGAGACCACGCCGCCGGTTACGAAAATATACTTGGTTTCTTTCATATATAGATCCTCCTACTGGTCATACGACCTGATAATATTCTCTGCCACTTCCCGGCGGGAGAGGCGGGTATCCATGGCCTGGCGCTCGATATAATAATGGGCCTCGCTTTCCGTCATGCGCAGCTGCTCGATGAGCAGCCATTTGGCCCGGTTGATGGTGCGGATATCCGTCATCTTCTCCTGCAGGGCCCTGTTCCGGCGGTCCATCTGCAAAAGCTTTCCCCGCAGGGCCGTAATCATGTGCAGGCCCATTTCCAGCGTTTGCCGGGTCAGGGGCTTGGCCAGGGCCATAACGCCCTCGTCCTCCACCTGGTCCCGCACCCCGTCGAAGCTCTCCCCGGGCACCAGCAGCAGCACGCCCACGTTGTCCCGGGCCAGATCCAGAGCCAGCTGGGTGCCGAATTCATCCCGCATGGGGGCATTGAGAATGGCAATGTCCACTGCATAGTCCAATGCCATGCGCTTGGCCTCTCCGGCAGACCCGGCCCGCAGAGGCGGGTCATAGCTGCTGCCGGGAAGCAGTGTTTGCAGGAGCGCAAAGGTCTTGTCATTGGCGCCCGCAACCAGGACCTTATAGATATTCTTTCCCGATGTCATCCCTTTCCGCTCCTTTCTCTTGCAATTACTTCCAGAATCCCTCCGGCAGGACGCTGCGGATAAAATCACTTTCGGAAGCAATGTCCTTTGCCTCCTTCAGGCTGCCGGGAAGGGTCTCCAGGCCTGCCGTGATGCTGCGGTCCGCAGTATAAAGGTTCACATTCATAGGCTCCGGAGGCAGGAGCTTCCGCCGCACGCCGTCCAGCCCCGCATAGATCACCAGGGCATAGGCCAGGTGCGGATTGACCGTGGGGTCCGGGGACCGCAGCTCCATGCGCTTATATTCCCCCTGAGCCGCCGGAATGCGGATGAGCTGGGAGCGGTTTCCGGGGGACCAGGTGACAAAACGGGGAGCCTTCCGCTCTCCCAGGCGACGGTAAGAGCTCTCCGTGGGATTCAGGTAAGCCGTCATCTCCCGGATATGGGCCAGAATGCCCGCCATAAAATTCTGGCTGACCTGCTCCCCATTGTCCTGCCGGACGGAGATATTGATATGCAGGCCGTTGCCCGCCTGCTCCGGAATGGGCTTTGGGGTAAAGTCCGCATACAGCCCATTGCTCACTGCCACCGCCTTGACAACGGAGGTAAACAGCAGGGCATTGTCCGCCGCCGTAATGGCATCGGAATAGCGGAAATCGATCTCATTCTGCCCGGGGCCCTCCTCGTGGTGGGAGCTCTCCGGGGAAATGCCCATGCTCTCCAGCATCAGGCAGATCTCCCGGCGGACGTTCTCCCCCTTGTCCTCCGGGGCTACGTCCATATAGCCCGCATGGTCAAAGGGCTGGGTGGTGGGGTTTCCGTCGGCATCGGTCTTAAAAAGGTAGAACTCAAATTCCGCGCCGATCTGCACGGTGATTCCCTCGTTTTTTGCCTCCCGCACCGCATTCGCCAGCAGGGCCCGGCAGTCCATGGGGTAGGGCCGCCCATCGGGATAGCGGATATTGCAAAGCATCCGCACCACCTTGCCCCGGCTGGGCCGCCAGGGAAGATCCGTCAGGGTTTCGGGGATGGGGAACAGGAACAGGTCCGACTCCTCCACCCCGCTGAAGCCCCCCACAGCGGAGCCATCAAAGGAAATGCCCTGGGAGAACGCGCGTTTGAGCTCCTGGGGCATGATGGCGATATTTTTTTGTCTTCCCGCGGCGTCGCAGAAGACCAGGCGAATGAACTTCACATCCTCCTGCTCCACATAGGAAAACACGTCTTCTTGTGTATACAGCATGGCAGTCCCTTTCCGTCAAAAAATGGAAAAAAGGACGCTCACCGGACGAGGGCGTGTGCCCAGGTTCAGCAAACATCCTTGTCTACTCGGGGTCATTATACTCTCGCCGAAGGCCCCTGTCAATGATTTTTCCGGAGAAATCGTCACAATGGCACGCCCCATCCCTGCCGCATGTCAAAATTGCCGGAAGCATCGGCAGCCGGGGCGGCAACATTTGGGCGAACCGCCAAAATGCAATTTGGAGATTGACAAATTGCATTTTTAGGCGTATGATGCCTCCATACAGACAGGGGAGCCGGTTCTTCCGGTACTCCAAAAAGAAGCGACAAGGGTGTCGCTATGGCGAAAGCCATAGTGCCCCCGGCCGCTTCTTTTTTATTTACAGAAAAGGGGAAATCAGTATGGTAACGGATATCTTTTCTTCCATGGTTTTTGACGATGCCACTATGGAGGCGCGTCTGCCCAAGGACACCTATAAAGCCCTGCAAAAGACCATCAAGCTGGGCAAGCACCTGGACCCCAATGTGGCAACGGTGGTCGCCAACGCCATGAAGGACTGGGCCATTGAAAAGGGCGCCACCCACTTCACCCACTGGTTCCAGCCCATGACCGGCGTCACCGCCGAGAAGCACGACTCCTTTATCTCCCCCAAGGATGGCGGCAAGGTCATCATGGAGTTCTCCGGCAAGGAGCTCATTCAGGGTGAGCCGGATGCATCCAGCTTCCCCTCCGGCGGCCTGCGGGCCACCTTTGAGGCCCGGGGCTATACCGCCTGGGATGCCACCTCCTATGCTTTCATCAAGGACGGCGTTCTGTGCATCCCCACGGTGTTCTGCTCCTACGGCGGCGAGGCCCTGGACCAGAAAACCGCCCTGCTGCGCTCCATGGAGGCCATCAACCGGCAGGCCATGCGCGTTCTGAAGCTCTTCGGCAATGAGGATGTGACCTCCGTAAAGACCACCGTAGGCCCCGAGCAGGAGTACTTCCTCATCGACAAATCCGCCTTCGACAAGCGCAAGGATCTGATCTTCACCGGCCGGACTCTATACGGCGCCAGGGCTCCCAAGGGGCAGGAGCTGGATGACCACTACTTCGGCGCCATCAAGCCCAGAGTGGCCGCCTTTATGAAGGAGCTGAATGATGAGCTGTGGAAGCTGGGCGTTCTGGCCAAGACCGAGCACAACGAGGTTGCCCCCGCCCAGCACGAAATGGCCCCCATCTTCACCACCACCAACATCGCCGCCGACCACAACCAGCTGACCATGGAAATGATGCGCAAGGTGGCCCAGCGCCACGGCCTGGTGTGCCTGCTCCACGAGAAGCCCTTCGACGGCGTCAACGGCAGCGGCAAGCACAACAACTGGTCCATCTCCACCAATACCGGCGTGAACCTCCTGGAGCCCGGCGAAACCCCCTATGAAAACGCCCAATTCCTGCTGTTCCTGTGCGCAGTCATCAAGGCGGTAGACGAATACCAGGACCTGCTGCGCATCTCCGTTGCCTCTGCGGGCAACGACCACCGTCTGGGCGCCAACGAGGCCCCTCCCGCCATCGTGTCCATGTTCCTGGGCTCAGACCTGAGCGAGATTTTGGAGGCCATCGAAAAAGACGTACCCTACGACGGTAAAGAGAAGCAGGTCATGCGCATTGGCGTGCATACCCTGCCCAAGTTCCAGCGGGATGCCACGGACCGGAACCGGACCAGCCCCTTTGCCTTCACCGGCAACAAGTTTGAATTCCGGATGCTGGGCTCCGCCGAGTCCATCTCCTGCACCAACACCGTGCTGAACACCACCGTGGCCGAGGAGCTGCGGCAGTTCGCCGATGCCCTGGAGGGGGCTGAGGACTTTGAGACCGCCCTGCATGACCTGATCCGCAAGACGATCCAGGACCACAAGCGCATCATCTTCAACGGCGACGGCTACGACACCTCCTGGGTGGCGGAAGCCGAGAAGCGTGGCCTGCTGAATCTCCGCGCCACCCCCGATGCTCTGGCCCATATGCTGGACAGCAAGAATATGGAACTGTTCAGAATCCACAACGTCTACAGCGAGACCGAGCTCACCGCCCGCCACGAGGTCAAGCTGGAAAACTACTGCAAGGTCATCAACATTGAGGCCCAGACCATGCTGGATATGGCCTGGAAGGACATCTTCCCCGCCGTGTCTGACTACACCGCCAAGCTCTGCCAGAGAGTTTCCTCCAAGAAGGCCCTGTCGCTGGATTGCAGCTACGAGGAGGACACTGGGCGCAAGCTCAGCGGTCTGCTCTGCGCCGCCTACAAGGCAGCGGGCAAGCTGGAAGC
>ERZ772831.600-NODE-600-length-38145-cov-4.937280_pt1 | contig 38145 bp, 43 predicted proteins | sample MGYA00580858_ERZ772831 | MGnify/ENA primary metagenome ERZ772831 (study PRJEB29015, sample SAMEA2737694) | human gut metagenome | biome: human gut; feature: human-associated habitat; material: faeces | place: China | collected 2012 ... | reverse complement strand
TCTGTTTGTAATCAACTTTCCCCCTCACACGGGAATTTCAAAAAACTATTGAGGGTATCTTCTCATAGTAATTTCATCAGAATTCTTCCGTTCTTATTGCACTATCTTATAGTATTCTGCCCGCTCTCCTGCTGCCAAAGTCAGTGTGTATTCCTGTTCCGCCACAAGCGGTTGTGCATCGGTATCCGCATATAAATTACAGGTTGTTCCTACCGAAAAAGCATCTTCATACGCACTTGCCGTTACCTCAGCAGTGTAATAGATGCCATCCTCCCGCACATCTTCTGTCAAGATCTTTACTTTGATATCTTCATAAAGAACAACACATGTATTACCGGCTTCTGCTGCCAGTGTACTGCTTTCCATCACATTTGCATCTACTGCATTGCCATCTTCTTCACTGCTCGCTGCTTCATCCGAAGGTTCCTGCGCCTGTTCATTTTCCTGCGCAGCGGCTTCATTTGTTTCTACAACGCTGATCCCATCTGTCTCTGGTCCGGCTGTATCCGCAGCTGCCATCTGCGTTGTCTCCTCAGCAGGCGGAGCAGCTTCTTCTGCCGCCTCTTCTGTAATATTTTCGATTTCACCGTTTTCAACCTTTGCCAGCTCATAACTGTCCATCTGACTACCGGAGCCGCCTTTGACTATACGCAGAACCGGAACTGCCAAAATGAGAGCCGCCACACAGGCTGCGATCGCACCGTACAGACGAATATATCTGCCACGGTTCTTTTTTGCGCGTCGATGCTTCTGCCGGCGCAGTTCTGCCACATTATCGTCTGCCGTTCTTCCCAGACAATCCTGCTGCTTTGCATCCAGCCTGTCATTGATCCGCCCCCACAGATCCGGTGCCTGGCTGTTTAAATACTCTTTATACGCTTCTTCAAACTTCTTACTCATATCCACATCTCCTAAGCTTTTTGATCGCACTCTGATACCGCCAGGTGATCGTACCCATCGGCGTCTGCAAAAGCTCCGCTATTTCTTTAAAGGTCATATCCGCAATGATCTTCAGATTGATGACCTCCCTCTCCTTTTCATTCAGATACGAAAGGGCTTCCGTCAATGACATCTGCGAGATCACTTCCTCCTCGATCTGGCTCGTCACATCACCCTCATACAGACTGCCTGCGCCTTCTCTGTCACCTTCCTCTGCTGCCTGCTGCATATCATTCAGTTCTTCCCGTTTATGCTTTCGGATAAAGTCAATCGACATATTTCTTGCAATGCGTGCCATCCAGCCTCTGTGTCCGTTGCCCGGCTTATAAGTATCCGCTATATGCCAGAGCTTCAAAAAGAAATCCGTGCTGATGTCCTCCGCATTCTCTTTATTCTTCAGTACATCCAGCACGATTGCATAAATGTAACCGATATATTCCTCATACACAAGGCGGAGGCCTTCCCGGTCTCCCTGTGTCATCAGGATCATGCATGATTCAAATTCTTGATCTGTCACATAAAACTCCTTTCTGACAGTAGTATTACGTTTCTGTGTCAACCATTTATGGATATTCTACATCAATTTTTTCATTTTGTATCTACTTTTTTGTTGGGTTTGCAGGATCCCGTTTTTTACTATTTATTCATGGATATCCGGTATTTTGTCAAGGATTATTCTGGAAATAATTCCCCCGGAAAACAGTTTACCCGGGAGAACCTTATAATAAGGTGTTCCCGGGTATTTACAACTTCGTGAGTCTATTACTTACCTCTTCTTGAAGCACATGTTTGCGTCATCTCAAATCATATACTTACAGCTTCCTGATTCTCTCGATCGCTTCTACTGTGTTTTCGTAAGTACCGAATGCAGTCAGACGGAAATATGTTTCTCCGCTTGGGCCAAAGCCTGAACCAGGTGTTCCGACTACATTTGCCTTTTCCAGCAGATAATCAAAGAATTCCCAGCTTGTCATACCGTTTGGTGCTTTCAGCCAGATATAAGGCGCATTCACACCACCGGAAACCGTATAGCCTGCGCTCTTCAAGCCTTCCTTGATGTATGCTGCATTTTTCATGTAATAAGCAACCTGTTCTGCTAACTGCTTCTTACCTTCCGGACTGTAAACAACTTCACCTGCACGCTGCTGGATATAAGGTGCTCCATTGTATTTTGTACCATGTCTTCTTGCCCAGAGAGAATGCAGCATCACATCTCCTGCCTTCAGATCCTTCGGTACTACCGTATAGCCAAGACGAACTCCCGTAAAGCCTGCATTTTTGGAGAAGGAATGCAGTTCGATCGCACAGGTTCTTGCCCCTTCACATTCATAAATACTGTGTGGTACATTGTCCTCACTGATATAAGCTTCATATGCCGCATCATAAATGATCACACTGCCATGCTTATTTGCATAATTAACCCATTCCTGCAGCTGCGGCTTTGTGATCGTGGAACCGGTCGGATTGTTTGGAAAGCACAGATAAATGATATCAGGTACTTCCTTTGGCAGCTCCGGTGCAAAATCATTTTCTGCGGTACATGGCATATAGATCACATTGCTCCATGTTTCTGTCTTCGGATCATACTCGCCTGCTCTTCCTGCCATAACATTGGTATCTACATAAACCGGATAAACAGGGTCACAGACAGCGATCTTGTTATCCTTGGCAAATATTTCCTGAATGTTACCGGAATCGCACTTGGCACCATCCGATACAAAAATTTCATCCGGGCTGATATCACAGCCACGCATCTTATAATCATTTTCCGCAATAGCTTTTCGCAAAAATTCATACCCAAGATCCGGTGCATAGCCATGGAAGGTTTCTGCTACGCCCATCTCCGCAACCGCACTATGCAGTGCATCAATGATCACCGGTGCAAGTGGCTGGGTCACATCGCCGATTCCCAGACGGATGATCTTTTTATCCGGGTTCTCCTTTGCAAATGCGTTTACTTTCTTTCCGATCGTGGAAAAAAGGTAACTGCCGGGTAACTTTAAATAGTCTTCGTTTACTTTAAACATATGCTTCCTCCGTTTCTCCTTCAAAGACGGTCACTGCAGGACCGGTCATATAAACTAGGTTTTCTTTCTGATCCCAGTAGATCTCAATCTCACCGCCCAGCACCTGTACCGTTACATGTGCTCCCGTGAGGCGATTTAAAACACATGCCACAGCCGTTGCACAGCAGCCTGTTCCGCAGGCAAGCGTTTCACCCGTACCACGTTCCCAGACACGCATTTTTACATGGCTGTCATCAATTACCTGTACAAATTCGGTATTGGTACGATTAGGGAATCTTTCATGATTTTCAAAATAAGGACCGATCTCCTCGATCGCCAGATGCTCTACATCATCCATAAAGACAACTGCATGCGGATTACCCATAGACACGCAGGTCATGCGGTATGACTTTTCTTTTACAATGATCTCTTCGTCGATCACCTGCTCGTGTACCGATACGACAGGCACGTCCTTTGCAGTTAGCTCTGGCTTACCCATATTCACTTTTACTTTTATAACTTTTCCGTTTTCCACGGTCAGATCCAGGTATTTCACTTTACCGAAGCTTTCGACGGTAATACTTGTTTTATCTGTCATGCCATGGTCATATACATATTTACCGACACAGCGGATTCCGTTTCCGCACATTTCCGCTCTGGTGCCATCGGCATTATACATTTCCATTTCAAAATCAGCCTGCTGCGATGGATTGATGAAGATCACGCCATCGGAACCGATTCCAAAGTGTCTGTCACTAAGTGCGACAACTGCCTTTGGTTTATCGGCAACTTTTTCTGTAAAGCCGTTGACATAGACGTAATCGTTGCCACAGCCGTGCATTTTTGTGAATTTCATAATTTCGCCTTTCTGTTATGGAACTTATTTTATTAGACTTACGATACCCTACGGATTGTTCCGTTTTGTTATTTAGTCGTACATTTTGGTCGTACATTTTGGTCGCACATTTTAGTCGCACATTTGCTTCGCAAATATGTGACAGGCTTCGCAAATATACGACAATTACGGGAACATCAGCCATGAAAATTGCCTTCGGCAATGGCTGAGGCTACATAATGATTTTGCTTTGCAAAATCATTACAATTATTGCATCACTGCGAGTACCATCTGGGCGGTTTCGACCAGATTGGTGCTGCTGTCCATACTGCATTTTTGTATGTATCTGTGCGCCTCTTCCTCAGTCATGTTATTCCGGCTCATCAGGAGTGCCTTTGCCTCGTTGATCAAGGCGATCTCCTCCGGCTTTCTTGTCCTTGGCTGGGATTTGCGTTTCTTTCTCTTATATTCGATCGAGTTGGTCATCAGTTCCACGGTATTTAAAAGATCGTGAAGCTTCAATGGCATGGACAGTGACATGATATCACTTCCCACACATTCTGCCAGCAGATGGCTGGAAGCCATAAGCAACATTTCGAATCCCGGAGGCAGATAGTCGTGCAACTCAGAATACATCATATCAACAAGTTTATAGCCACATATTACAATACCGTCATCCAGATTATCCGCGACACTGATTGCCTGCGAACCCGATCCGCAGACCGCCGCGACCTGAAATCCGTTTCGTACCAGCAGGTTCTTAATTGTTTTACTGTCATCCAGTTTCGGTAATACTACAATTATGCTGGTCACACGAACACCTCCTTTCGTTTTATCCGTTCTCTCTCATAAAACTACTCGGAACGGTGTCAGAATCTGAACAGGTACTGATCCAGTTCCCACTGTGTGATCTGCCGCTTACTTTCATCCCATTCCGCATGCTTGGCATCCACGTACTTGGTAAACATATCTTCTCCCAGCACCTTTTTGATCAGCGGATCTTTTTCCATTTCCTGTACTGCTTCATATAAAGTGCCCGGTAATACTTCAATTCCCTTTTTATGGCATTCTTCTAAGGAAATCTCAAACAGATTACAATTCTCACTCTTTGGTGGCATGATCTTATTCCGGATACCGTCAAGACCTGCCTCTAAGCAGACCGCAAGTGCCAGATACGGATTGGCAGCGGAATCCGGCGAGCGGAGTTCCACCTTGGTTGCTGCGCCTTTCCCTGCAGAAATCTGAATAAGCGGACTTCTGTTTGTTGTACTCCACGCAATATAAACCGGTGCTTCATAGCCCGGAACAAGACGTTTATACGAATTTACCAGTGGATTGGTCAGGGCTGTGATTCCCTTCATATGCTTCATCAGACCACCGATAAAATAATATGCCTCCTTGCTGAGTCCCATCTTATCCTTTTCATCGGCAAAAATGTTTTTGCCATCATGGAACAGTGACATATTGATATGCATACCGGAGCCGTTCTCATTGTATTTCGGCTTTGGCATAAAGGTTGCATGCAGACCATGACGCTTTGCGATCGACTTGACTGACATCTTGAACGTCATGATATTATCAGCCGTTGCAAGTGCCTCATCATACTGGAAATCGATCTCATGCTGTGCAGGTGCTTTTTCATGGTGGGAAGCTTCAATGACAAAGCCCATGTCCTCAAGTGTCAGCACCATATCACGTCTGGCATTTTCGCCAAGATCAAGCGGGCTCAGATCCAGATAGCCTGCCTGCTCGTGTGTCAGTGTGGTAGGTAGTCCGTTTTCATCTGTGTGGAATAAGAAAAATTCACATTCCGGTCCGACCTGGAAAGAGTAACCAAGCTCTGCTGCATGCCCAATAGCACGTTTTAAAATGTAGCGCGGATCAGCTTCATACGGCTTGCCATCCGCAGTATAAACATCACAGATCAGTCTTGCTACTTTTCCCTGTTGTGGTCTCCATGGGAAGATCTCCAATGTACTGTAATCAGGATACAGATACAGATCGGAACGTTCTCCGTTCTCAAAACCGTTTACCGCATAGCCGTCAAAGGAGAAACGGTTATCCAGCGCACGTTCCAGCTGGCTGGATGTAATTGCCAGATTTTTCAGTTGTCCGAACATATCCGTGAACTGCAGGCGGATAAACTCCACATCTTTATCCTGTACCTCTGCGATCACATCTTCTCGTGTGTAGGTCTTTTTCATATTCCTTTTCCTTTCCCTTTCTATTTCTTAGTTGATATTGAAATGTGTTTGGTTTTCTTCCTCGCTACAGAGACGAGATATGCTCCGCAAATCTCGCTCTGATCAGCGGTCGTCGAATGTCTGTCCATGCAAGCATGGCATCCATTCTCCTCATCGCCATGACAAAAAAGGGCGCTCTTACTCCCGTAAGAACGCCTTTGTTCTTGTCTATGATAACAGCTGAACTGTGCGTTTGTCAATATCGCATATAATCACTGTCATACTTTTTTGTCACGGTTCATATGCTATACAAATCTTACTTTGGGAGGCAGATCATGCACTCTAAAACAAAAATTGTTGTCCTTCATATGAAAGAGCTGATCTATACCGGTATCTTTGTCCTGCTTGGCATCCTGTTTATCGTGCTTCTCGTCATGATGTTTGTCCCAGATAAAAAACAGACACAGGAAACCACAACCACAAGCTACATACCGGGTGTCTATACCACTTCACTTGCACTCGGACAGAATAGTCTGGAAATCGAGATCGTGCTTGATGCAGAACATATCAATTCCATACGGCTTGTCAATTTAAGTGAAGCTGTGACTACCATGTATCCTCTCATTGAGCCATCCTTTGATACGCTCGTCAGTCAGATCTATGCTGGGCAGCCACTTGACCAGATCACCTTTTCCGATGAAAACAGGTATACGAGCAGCGTTCTTCTCGGTGCGATCACACAGACCTTGCAAAAAGCTGTACCCACAGCCGATGAACAGCCGGAAAGCTGACATTCCGGCTTCTACAGTTCCTCCAGCTTCTCGAGCCAGATCCTTGCGGATGCATCCGATGGCATTCGCAGATCTCCCCGGGGTGATACCGCAACACTACCGACCTTCGGGCCATCCGGCAGACAGGAACGTTTAAAGTGCTGTGCAAAGAAACGCTTATAAAATGTTTTCAGCCACTTCAGTATTGTTTCTTCATCGTAGACACCTGCAAATGCCATACAGGCGATCCGGTAGATCTTGTCCGGTGCAAAACCCATACGCAGCATATAATACAGGAAGAAATCATGCAGTTCATAAGGGCCGACCAGATCTTCTGTCTTCTGGGAGATCGTACCGTTTTCCGGTGGAAGCAGCTCCGGGCTTACCGGCGTAGCCAGCACATCCAGAAGTACAGCCTGTAATTCCTCATATTCACAAGTATCCGCATAATAACGAACCAAATGGCGGACAAGCGTTTTCGGAACTCCCGCATTCACGCCGTACATGGACATATGATCTCCGTTATACGTTGCCCAGCCAAGTGCCAGCTCTGACATATCACCTGTACCGATCACCATACCGCCCTTCTGGTTGGCAATATCCATCAGCACCTGTGTCCTCTCTCTTGCCTGTCCGTTTTCGTACGTCACATCATGCACACCCATATCCTGTCCGATATCCGCAAAATGCTGTTTTACAGAAGCCTTAATGTCTACCTCGATCAGTGTGGCACCAAGCGTTTTAGCAAGTTTACAGGCATTGTCATACGTTCTGTCCGTTGTGCCAAAGCATGGCATGGTCACAGCCAGAATATTTTCTCTTTTCAGTCCCAGCATATCAAATGCGCGGACTGTCACAAGCAGGGCAAGTGTGGAATCCAGACCGCCTGAAATACCGATCACCGCAGTCTGGCAGCCCGTATGCGCATAACGCTTTTTCAGCCCGCAGGACTGGATCGACAAAATTTCTTCACAGCGTTTGTTCCTCTCTTCTGCAACGGAAGGAACGAACGGAAGCATTGGGAACTCTCGTTCCAGATAGGTTTCATCCCGGACAAGTGCAACCGGCACTACCATATATTCCGGATTCTGATCCGGCGTAAAAGTGGACATCTTCCTTCTTTCCAGACGGATCCTTTCGATATCCAGATCCGCATAAACCGTTTCATTTGTGAAACGCTTCGCCTCTTTTAAAATCGTTCCGTTTTCCGCGATCAGATTATGTCCGCCGAAAACAAGATCCTGTGTGGATTCGCCTTCTCCCGCACTTGTATAAATATAACCACAGAGCAATCTTGCACTCGTTGCGCTGACAAGCATCTCCCGGTAGCTGTCCTTTCCGACTGTTTCATCGGAAGCAGAAAGGTTGACGATCACCGTTGCCCCTGCAAGTACATGGGAAGTAGACGGGGTATCAGGCGTCCAGAGATCCTCACAAAGCTCTGCCGCCACACAAAGACCCGGAATCGCATCCGCCGTAAATAAAATATCGGTTCCGAACGGTACTTCCTGTCCGTCAAACTCTACGATCACGGGCAGACGGTTGCCCGGTGTAAAATGCCGTCCTTCATAAAACTCACCGTACATCGGGATATTTCTCTTTGGCACAAATCCCATCAGTTCGCCGCAGTTGATCGCTGCTGCCACATTATAAAGCTTGCCGTCTTTTTCATAAGGAAGTCCTACAAAGATCAGTGCATCGATCCCATCACTTGCGGCGACGATCTGTCTGAGTGCGTCTTCTGCCGCAGAAAGCAGCGTATCCTGTAAAAACAGATCCTGACACGTATACCCAGTCAGACACAGCTCCGGAAATACCATGATCTTTGCGCCATGCTCTTCTGCCTCTGCAATCTTCTCACATATTTTTTCTGCATTATAATACGGATCTGCCACCCTGATCTGTGGTGTAATGGCAGCTACCTTGATAAAACCGTGCTGCATGTTCCATCCTCCTCATTTGACTCTATTTTGTACACTTTTTAAGCAATTCCTGCAGTTCCTGCGGCGTAAACGTATACGCAGTGTTACAGAAATGACAATTCACCTCGATCGGTTTTTCATCCCGGATCATCTCGGTAATTTCTTTCTTTCCAACGGAAATGATCGCTTTCTCCACACGCTCCTTGCTGCAGTTGCAGTAGAAGGAAGCAGGCATCATATCCACGATCTCCAGATCCATTCCTTCAAATAAAACTTCCAGAATACCTTCCGGCGTTTTTCCCTCTTCCAGCATAGAGGTTACACTCGAAATGCGGCTCAGGTTCTGCTCTAACTGCTCGATCGTTTCTTCCTCCGCAAATGGCATGAGCTGGACGATAAAGCCGCCTGCCTGTCTGACTGTATTATCCTTGTTCATCAGGACACCCAGACCAACTGAGGAAGGAATCTGTTCGGAGGTTGCGAAATAATAGGTCAGATCCTCCGCGATCTCACCTGTCTGCAATACGGTTTGTCCACAGTAAGGCTCCTTCAGTCCCATATCCTTGATCACACTTAAAATACCGTTTCCGATCGCGCCGCCAACATCCAGCTTGCCTTTTGCATTCGGTGGCAGAAGAACATCCGGTACATCCGCATAGCCTTTGACACGTGCCTTTGCATCTGCTGTTACCGTCAGTCCGTGCATCGGACCGTCGCCCTTTACCTGCAGCGTCAGTATATCCGTATCCGCCTTTAACATGCTGCCCATCATTGCACCTGCACTGAGTAATCTGCCAAGTGCGGCTGTAACGACCGGAGAGGTATTGTGCTTCTGACGTGCTGTTTCTACAAGTTCTCTTGAAGTAATGGCAAAGGCTCTGATCTGTGCCTGCTTTGCCGTTGCTCTTACAATATAATCTGACAAAATCATGCTTCCTTTCGTTTTCCATGTTCTCTGGCAATGATACAGATCCGCTCCGTCTGCTCTGTTACTTCCCCCTGCGTATCCACATCGATTGCTTTTAAAAATACAAGTCCCGCTTTTTGCAGGATTTCCTGCATCTGTTCGAGCGTATAGCCGCGCTGCAGATGTGTTTCCGTAAATCTCTGAAAGAGATCTTCCTGCGTCTGTACAAAGATCGTCAGGTCATATTCATTGATCTCTTCCTCCACATCATAGTAGTTTTCCCAGATAAAACTGCAATCTTCCCGGTTTTCCGCTATGACGGTATCACCCATGACTTCCTTATATTTATAGATTGTATTGAAATCAAAAATAAAAATGCCGTCAGGATCCAGATAATTATTAACAAGCTGGAATGTCTTGAGAAGATCTTCCTCTTCCAGCAGATAATTCATACAGTCGCAGATGCTGACCACGGCTCTGACCGTTCCGTAAAGCTCAAAGCTGCGCATATCCTGCTGTAAATACAGGATCTGTTCGCTGTCCTGCTTTTCCCTTGCAACGGAAAGCATTTCCTCTGCATCATCCACACCGATCATATCATACCCGGCTTTACTGAGCCTTGTCGTGACATTTCCGGTTCCACAGCCAAGTTCACAGATCAGCCCATCTGTTATGTGATATTCCTTCAGATCTCTGATCAGATGCTCCGTCCATGTGTCATAAGGAACATTGTCCATGAGTTCATCGTATACCTTTGCAAAACTTTCGTAACTTGCCATAGCTGCCTCCTAGAAAATAGCACCCAGTGCGCCGAACAGACCGGCACTTGCCGCACCCATAATGATACCGGCTAAGATCACGCCAAGCATGACCGCTGTAATACTGGATTTAAAATCCATATCCAGAATGCTGGCAGCGAGTGTTCCTGTCCATGCGCCTGTGCCCGGCAGCGGAATACCGACAAATAGAAGCAGTGCCACAAAAAGTCCTCTTCCCGCCTTTTCCTGCAGCTTTTGTCCACCCTTTTCACCTTTTTCCAGACAGAAACGGAAAAACTTACCGATCACCGGCTTATCAGCGCCCCATTCCAGCACACGTCTTGCAAAAAGATAAATAAACGGAACCGGAACCATATTTCCGATCACAGCGACAATATATGCCTGCAGAAGCGGCAGACTGACACGCGGAAGCTGGGAATACGGAATCGCACCTCGCAGCTCGATCAGTGGTACCATAGAAACAAAAAACACCAATAAATACTTTTTCAACATAAATACTCCTTTTATTTTTTACTTATTAATCTTTTTTCTGCAGATAAGAACGTACAAAGCTGATAAATGCGTCCATTTCCTCATCTGTTCCGATCGTGATGCGCAGATAATTATCGATCAGCGGATCCGAAAAATGACGGACATAAATATTCTGCTGCTTCAGTGCTTCAAACAGTTCTACCGCATGCACGCTCTTATGCGTTGCAAAAATAAAGTTGCTCTTTGCATCCGGGAAAGTAAAACCAAGCTCCTTCAGTGCCTGCTTTACCCGCTCGCGGGTTGCTGAGATCTTTGCCGTTGTCCGTTTAAAATACGCATCATCTTTTACCGCCGCAACGCCCAGCAGCAGGGACGGACGGTTCATTGTATAGGAATTGGTTGAAAACTTCACATCATTCAGATACCGGATCAGCTTTGCGTTTCCCATCGCATATCCAATCCGCATGCCCGCCATGGCGCGCGATTTGGAGAATGTCTGTACCACAAGCAGATTGTCATACTTTTTGATCAGTGGCAGCGCACTTTCTCCCCCAAAATCAATATATGCTTCATCCACGATCACTACGACATCAGGATTTGCCTGCACGATCTCCTCGATCACGGAAAGATCCTCCAAAAGGCCTGTCGGTGCATTGGGATTCGGGAAGATCACACCGCCGTTTGCTCCCATATAGTCTTCCTTGCGGATGTGGAAATCCGCTGCCAGCGGCTTTTTCTCATATGGGATTTTGTAAAGATCTGCCCACACATCATAAAAGGAATATGTGATCTGCGGAAATACGATCGGTCTGTCACTGTTAAAGAATGTCTGAAAAGCAAGTGCCAGCACATCATCGGAACCAACGCCGACAAATACGTTTTCCTTTTCCAGTCCGTAATACTCTGCCAGTACGCTGACCAGACTGTCTGCGTTCGGATCCGGGTATAAACGGAAATCCTCCGGCTTTAATCCGGCAAGTGCCTCTGTCACACCCGGTGCGGGCGGATAAGGACATTCATTTGTATTTAATTTGATCATATGCGCTTTGTTCGGCTGTTCCCCCGGTGTATAAGGCACAACCTTTCTGACGTTCTCTTCCCAACTCATCTGTGCTGCCTCCTGCTTTCTCTGTTTTCTTTCAGTCCTGCTATCATTCAGATTTTTCCTTCTTTATTATACACAAAGATTCTGTTTCTTCCATATGCAATCTATCATATTTTTCCGCAATCCATTTTCCAAACGGATTCTGTGCAAAAAATTTCTCTCTGTTATCGATCGTATTCTTAGCCAGTACGATCACCGTCGGCTCTTTTTCCGGGTATTCTGTAAAATATTCCACCCACTGCTCATTAAATGCCGGCGTACTGATCGTAGACGGTGAAACAAATGGGCAGTTTGCGGATAAATTCAAAATACCGTCCGTTCCCAGAAACAGCAGCTTATCATCCGGCTGTGTCACACATTGCACCGTCTCATGCTCCCGCATATACTGCTCCGCCTCTTCGGGTAGTACATAGATCCCGGCAAGTGCTCCTTCCGTCACCTGAACTCTCTGCTGTCTGACTGTGGAAGGCCCATATTCCGTAATGCGCACATAATACCCTTTGCAGAACAACAGACTGAACACAAAAAGCACTGTCGTCGCAAATAATAGCTGTTCTTTTTGCGGATATTTTTTCAAAAGCAAAAAAAAGCCCGCCAAAATGCCAAGTCCCAGGTAAGAACTGCTCGAATCCGGTCCTACATTGGAAAATACCAGAATGCCCACAAATGCGACCAGCATCAGGAAGATTGGCACATAAAACAGTGGTCTGTCCGTATTTCGCACATTCCATCCGGCAATACAGATGCACAGGAAAAACAGCAGATAACGCACCTGAAAATGGAACGGTCCCATCTGAATGCCAACAAGATTGCCAAGGATCATCAAAAGAGAGGTTTCTGCCATAAAGAGCAAGAGGAACGCCAGAAACAGGCTACCCTTTTCCTTCCTTTTCTTCTGCTTAAAGATCTGCAGGATAAGTGCTGCAAGCAGCGGAAGTACACTGAGGATCAATAGCTGCTTTACCACATTCAGCCACTGCTGCCCATATAAAAGCAGCTTTGTCTGCATTGTAAACTGGTGGGTTCCGTCCATAAATACCTTCGGAATACCGGAAAGAAAATCAGCCACCGGCATAAACAGCAGTATATATAGAAAGAATACAACTGCACTGACCGCACAGCCTGCAGTAAAAAGAAGACATTTTCTGCATTTATCTTTCCCGGAAAGTGCTTTGTTACACATACAGATCGTCACTAAAACCGCCGGATATAACAGCACCATGCCCGGATAGGCAAGCACTGTAAATGCCAGGGAAAGTCCCGCCAGAAAATCCTGCCAATGCTGTTTTTTCTCCGTTCCTCTTTCTTCCAGTAAGCATGTAAACAATAAGGTAAGTCCCCATACCTGCTGCATGGAAAAATCCAGCGATATGATCCACTTCGGTAAGAGGTTCAGATACAAAAGTGCAAATAAAAGGCTCCAGTCCGCTGTCAGATATTTTCTTGTCTTTCTGTAAATAAGCACTGTCATGCCAAGATGTAGCAGTGTCGCAACAATGCGCAGATAAAGCACCATATAAGCGGTCGATCCGGTCGCCTGATAAAACAGCCATAAAAAAGCTGCAGGCAAAAGCGCGGAAGTCTGGTGTACCTCCCACATATCCGCAAACAGGTGATCTCCCTGCAGAAGCCGGAATGGCATGGAAACCGCATAACCTTCATCAATATCAAAGCCGATCAGGAGCTGATTTACCGCTGCCACGACAGATAACAGGATCAGGATCCACAATATTCCGTTTTTTATTTTCTTATCTTCAAACTGCATATCGCATCTCTTTCCTATATAATTGCTATGATGCCAGGGTCTAAAGGTCTAAACCCTCATAAGCCTGCTCACAGGTGGGTGAAAGACCTTGGTTCCGCACCGATATTTACACGATCAAATATCACAGGCTCTATTATAAGCTGTCTTATTTCTTCAAGTCAATGTTATTGTCGCGGATCAGGCAAATACAGCCTGCCAGAAGCAATACGATACAAAGGATGATAAAACCCGGTAATAACGGACCTCCTGTTTTTTCTTCCGTTTCTTCACCGCCTTCCGTTTTTTCTTTGCCTGTTGTCTCTGCAGTGTCCTGCCAGACAGAAGGCTGCTCCTGTGCCTTCCTTTCCTGTTTCGCAGTCTCTCCACTGCCATTTTTTCCACTGCTATTTCCCGATTTGGCTGTTTTATCCCCATTTGTCTGTGTTTCCTGATTTGGTACATGAAATTGCTGTCTGTCATTTGCGGAAACTGAGGCTGTGCTTTCTGCCGGGACTTTGGACTGTCCGGGATCTGTCCCCATGCCATCCGCTTTGCTTACAGGTGTGGCGAATTTTTCCTGCCCGGGTGCTTCTGTATCCGGTCGTGGTGTTCCAGCGACTTTGGAGCTTGGTGCGGGAGTTGCGGATCTTGTATCCAATTCTGACACAGGATATGAATCGGCAGTTTTTGCTTGCCGTTCCATTGTTGACTGTGATTCCGGTTTTGTTTGTGCTTCCGACACGGGCTGCGATGCATCCGGTTCTGCCGATTCCTGCGCCGCTGGCGCAGCATCAACCGGCGCTTGCTCCTCCTGCCCGCCGATCAACACCTCATCCACGACAACACTGCCAAAGGCATATTCCCCCATACACAAGGCAAAAATAAGGCAGATGATCCCTATCCTTATCGCTCTCCGGTAACCATATTCTGTTTTTTGCATAAAAACTCCTTCCTGTTTGTATTCTGAACAATTTACTTTGGGTAATTCGATCCGAATGGATCTTTTGATGCGGTCAGGCTGACCGCTTAGATGGATGTAGTATAGCATATGCGCTTTCAAATAGGAAGAAGATTTTATTTTTTTAATAAACCGTTATCAAAAGTTATAAAGAGTTATAAAAGAAATAAAAAGTTATAAAAGAGATGGAATCATTGACATCATAACTTCTGTTCTCTCTCACAGATTACCAGCAGACTCCCGTCTGCAACGATGATCTGTGCTTCTGTTCCGATGAATTCGTTGCTTGTACCGATCGGGAAAGTGTTGGTCAGCACCGCATCTGTCAGCTCATAGGCAAGTCCGCGGAGTGTCACGCCCCTTGCTTCTTTTTCAAAGGAAAATACAGAAAGGAGCCCCTTTCTACCGGCAGAAAAGATAAGTGTTTCATTATGGAGCAGATGCACTTCTTCCTTCTCTCCGTATAAAACAGCCTGACAGCCCTGCCCCTGCAAAAAAGCCAGCACCTGAAGATTAGCGATCGTATGATCCAGTCTGCCACCAATCCCGCCATAAAGCACAAACTTCCGATAGCCTCTTTTCAGTCCTTCCCTGACAGCAAGCAGCATATCCGTATCATCCTTCTGCACCGGATGTCTGATGATCTGCTCGCCCTCCGGTACATATCCCAGCGAATCAAAATCTCCCACGACAAGATCCGGCTTTTGTCCCTGCAGATAAGCATAGCCGCCATCTGCAGCGATCAGCAGATCGCCTTTTTCTAATTTCTCTGTACTACCACATGGCATTGCGCCATAAATATAACAAGTTGCCATTTTGCCTCTCATCTCTTCTCTTTTATGCTCTGCGTGATACTTTTTCCACTTTTATTCCAGCACAAGATCCTGCATACAGCCGGATTTCCGCTGCATGGCGCGGATCATTTCATTGAGCTCTTCCCGTGTTCCGACCGGATGTACATTATCGGAAAACCGTTCCTCCGGGTAATATGTGATCTGATCAAAATAATCTGGAAAACAGTCTGCAAGCTCTGTTTTTTCATATTCTGCCCGCAGTGTTTTTTCTATTTTGTGTCTCTGTTCTATATCCTTGAGCGGCTCTGCCAGCAGATGAAACTGCACACCATTTTCCTCGCAGAGTGTTTTCATTTTGACCAGATATCTAATCGTCACATCCGGGAAAGTCAATTTAGAATATGTGGGATTCAGCTTGTCCAGCAAATTATAATAAAGCTTTTTATTCAGAGGCGAATCCTCGATCAACCAGACAATCCTTTCCTTAATAAACAGTCCGCCGTATACATGCGCCATCTGCTTCCTCGTCTCCGGATCCAACAGCTTCAACGTATCCGTTTCCGCAAACGGCATAACACCATACTGATAGCCGTATCCCGTTTCATAATCGGTGATCAGAGAATCCTCGATCACGGATAAATAGACATCTGTTGCCTGTGGGTGATGCTTTAAAAACTCTTCCACTAAAATATACTGCCCGGACATCGTGACACCCCGGTTTGTTCCGGCGATCAGATACTGTGTATTTAAGTCCTGCAGCTCCGAAAACAACCGGAAACAGACACTGTCTCCGATCAGCAGCTTTGTATAAGCGTCTTCCTTCTGTACCTTTTCTATCGTCGGTATGATCTCGGATGCCCCCTGGTTATACCCGGCTCCGTAGTCTGTACTGCGTGTCAGTTCTGCCAGAATCCCCTTCATCGGCTCCTTCGCGGAAGCCAACAGGGTAAGGACACAAAGACTGCATAGCAGCAGTAGAAAAAACAGTGTTTTTCCTATGTATTGTAATAATTTTTTCATTTGTAGATTCCTCTATCCTAAAACTGAAAATACAAAAAGCTTGCCGCAGGTTGTCCGAAATCTGCCACCACCTGCAAAAGAAGCACCATACAGACAGCCAGATACACTGCGTATCTGACACCGATTTTTCTTTGCAAAAGCCATGCAGTAAAGGAAATCTCTTTTTCATGCAAAAGGTCTGCCACGATCAATACCGCTATGGCAATGACAAGCACAATCACATCTGTCCTGCCAAGTCCCATTTCCAAAAGTTGCCTCATGTGACTACCCGAAATCCTGCATGTTCCAAGGCAGACATGAACTGCACGCGATACACTTTCCGCGCGGAAAAACACCCATGTGAAACTTGCCACAATGAAAGTTAGCAGGCGCTTACATGGGAGCCGTCTGCGCACTGTGGAAAACGCATCCTCGCACACTTGAAAAAAGCCGTTAAGTCCGCCCCAGACCAGATAATGCAGCCCTGCGCCATGCCACATACCGCTGACCAGAAAGGTGATCATAATATTTCTGTACTTGCAAATCCTGCTGCATCTGCTGCCACCCAGCGGAATATACAGATAATCGCGGAACCATGTAGACAGGCTGATATGCCATCTGCGCCAGAAATCCTGTATGGAAACTGCCAGATACGGCTGTCTGAAGTTCTCTGTCAGGTCAAAACCGAGCACCTTGGCTGCACCAAGTGCCAGCATACTGTAACCGCCAAAGTCACAGTAGATCTGTATCGAGAATAGAAAAACAGCAAGCAGGATCTGCAGTGCGCTGCTGCTATCCAGATTCTGGTATACATGATCGACCATGACGGAAGCCCGTCCGGCTATGATGAGCTTTTGAAAATATCCAAATGCCATGATAAGAAGCCCTGTTACGATCTTTTCCGGATTAAGCCGCTTCTGCTGTCGGATCTGCATGAGCAAATTTTTACTCCGCTCAATAGGGCCTGAAAGGATCGTCGGAAAAAAGCTGACATACAAGGCATACTGCAGGAAATTTTTCTCCGCAGGCTCTTCTTTCCTGTAAACATCGATCACATAGGAAAGTGCCTGGAAAGTATAAAAGCTGATCCCGACCGGGAGAACAATATCAAATGCAGGCACCGTGAGTTCCACATGCAATAGCAGTAAAAACCGCGAAAGCAGAGATACCGCGAAATTCAGATATTTCATACCAAATAAAATACCGAGCTGCAAGACAAGGCACAGGATCAGAAATACCTTTCTGCTCTTTGCGCTTTCTGCCTTCTCGATCAGCCGTGCACAGCTATAGGTCAGAACTGTACTAAATAAAAGAAGCAGCGCGTACTTTGCGTTCCAGCTCATATAAAAATAGTAACTGGCGGCTAACAAAAACGGCATCTGCCCCTTTTGGGGGATCAGATAAAACAGCAATATAACGATTGGAAAAAAGATCAAAAATGCACCTGATTGAAACAGCATGGCAGCCTCCTATTGCCATATTTTACCATATGTAGGAGACTGCCGCAATCGACTTTCAGGTGTCATAACATCGGCCTGCTTTCAGGCATCGGGAATCTGTCTGCCCTCTGTATTCATATGATAATTTTCACGCAAAATAAGTTCTGAGACCGGGACGACCTGATACCCCGCGTTCTCTAAATTGGTCAGCATGGTATCCAGTGCATCCGCCGTATATTTGGCGCCGTTATGGCAGAGGATGATCGATCCGTTTCCCAGATGTTTATGCCCGCAGACTGTCTGGATAATGGAATCCACGCCATAATCTTTCCAATCTAAGCTGTCAACATGCGTATTAAAAAAAAGGAATTTTCACCAGAGCAATGATTATATAGTATATAGACTTTTGTAAGAAGTGTTTACTTTTGTTAACACTATATTATTATAAACGGAATGATATTTCAATAGAATTATCATTAATAACAACTTTTTTTATGTAGCTTTTAGCGACTATCTTTTTATCCTCAAAGCAAAGTTTTTTAAAATCAATTTTCTCTAGCGGTATGTTTTTCTTTGTCGAAATCATTGTTTGTGACAACTTTATCTTTTCCTTGCTGAGTTTTTCAATTTCCTGATTTATATATACTATCGTTTGAGAAGTTGCACCACCAGATGCTATACAGTTCATCAAATTTTGAATTTTTTCATCTATCTTATTTATCTCTATTTTAGTATTATTGGGTAATTTTTTTTCTTCTTCGTATATATCCTGATTCTGTAATTCCTGCTGTTCTTGCATCTCATCTATTACTTTGATCATTTCCTTTTCAACAACAGCCTCTACTTCCGGTGCGTCAAATTCTATTCTATGATAACAAACATGATCTATGTAGCCGGTACAAGCCAGACGCATATGTGTTATCTCACCATATCGCTTCCGCGATTTAGATCGTTGTATTTGAAGTTTAACTCCGGATCCACAAAAACCGCACTTCATCAGCCCTTGCAGCCAGGAGTACTCTGCCTTAAAGTTCCGAATTTGACGATTTTCCTGAAGTCTACCCTGACAGGCCAAAAAAGTTCCAGAATCAACATATCCCTGCCAATTAGCCAAAACCAATTTACAATCACTTATTTTGTTCCGTTGCCTACTGGCATATCCTGATGCACAACTGCCGGTTCTTTTCCCTAGCAGCATCGCAGCATGTACTCCATCAAATTCAGTAATGTCATGCATTATTGTGGCACCTAGCGCCTTATAATAAGCATATATATCGGCATCAGCTTTTACATAAACTGGATTACGGAGCAGGCGGGCAATTTTCACATTTGGCCATCGGATACTTCCTTTGTCATCTGCAATACCCTTTTCAGTAAGTGCTTTTCCAATACTGCCAAGTGATGGTTGTCTCGCAGAGGCATAATCTTTAAATATATTAACAGCATACTCCATCCATTCATTTGGCACAAGTGTCGGTACACTTCTTCCACCAATTATTATTCTGCTTATGCTTGTACCAAACGGAGCCGGGCCTCCCATCCACGCACCGGTAACAGCCCTGGCATAATAATTATCAGTAACACGCTCTGCAATTGTTTCACGCTCTAGCTGGGCAAAAACCATAATAATAAATGTCATAGCCTTGCCTATCGGTGCTGATGTATCAAAGCTTTCATTGACCGAAACAAAATCTACATGATGTCTGATCATGCGCTCCCAGGCCAGTGAAAAATCTAATGTCGACCTTGAAAATCGATCCAATTTATATACTATAATTTTCCGTATTTTTCCCTGCTCTACATCATTCATTAATCTCTCATAATCAGGTCTGTTAGCATTTTTCCCAGAAAATCCCCTATCTGCATATACCTTAACCCTATCCGGGTCTTCAGATTTGGCCGTGCACTTTTCTATCTGCATATCGATTGACAAGCTATCCCTCACATCATGCGACTGTCTTGCATAAACCGCATCATATACTTCCATCTCCATTATCTATACCCGCCTTTTTCTTTCTTTCCATTTTACTCTGAAAAAGAGCCTTTTGTACATTTTTATATGTTTTCTGAAGTATATCTTTGCGTTCTTCTTCACTTTGAAACTTTGGTCTATCCACTATGATCTTTATTTGCATATGTTATCCCTAAATTTATTTTTACAATATATGTTTCTATTTCATCTAAAATACTTATCTCGCTATAATTGGTTTTTTCAACATTTCCTGTCTCTGGCACTCTTTTACGGCTGCATTATATATCTGTTTTTCCTGCTTCAGGATATTACCATATTCTTTCAAATCCTTAAGAGACTTTATTTCCTTCTTTTCCTTCTGTATGTCATTCAGTGCATCTATGTTATCAAGCAGCCGTGGAGTTGGATTATAGCCGTTTTTTTTAATGTCTCTGATAATATCCTGCTTCAAATCTATATCCATCAGACTTTTAGCATATTCATTATTAACCTGGCTCTTAACGATCTGTTTTTCCCGGAAGCTGAAATACATTGTATTATCAGTTCCAACAATTACATGATCCAACACCGGAATGCCAAGCAGCTCCCCTGCTTTTGACATACGGTCTGTCATCTGTATGTCTGCTGACGATGGCTGCAATTCATTCCCCGGATGATTATGAAGCAATATGATCCTGCTTGCATTTGATAAGATTGATGATTTAAACGCCTGACTTGGATCAGCTATGGTTTCATAGGCGTTTCCAATACTTGCTATGTTCAGATTAATTGGCTTACCTGCGTTATTCAGATTGATAACACACAGCACTTCCCTGTCATATTCGCATATGGCATCTGCCACAACATTAATAGCATCCTCCGGTGATATTATGGCATGATCGCTGTATAGTGTTTTTTCCTTCACAAGCCGGATTGAAACCTGCTCTAATTTGTTATTCTCCTCCATCCTGATGCACCTTGTCCTTTGTTAGATCTATGTATATGGTAAACTCTCCTTCCTGCTCCTGCAGAATTTTGAGTAGTAGTTCTTTTGTAAGTTCCATGTTAGCTCCTTTCCCCTCTGCCATTTCTGGCAGAGGATTGTTTATTTGTGATATAAAATAATTGGAAGGTCATAATTATAAACAGTTTACGGCAGCTCTGGCCATTTCCTGCGCCCTGCAATCCATAGCAATAGCTTCTACATCTGCTTTAACTTCAGGACTGACCGGTCTGATTCCTTTGTACATTGCTTCCACATCCTTCAGCTTTATGCTTCCGGTTTCTTTTGTTATATTTTTCATATGAGAAACCGTTTTATCTGTAGCCAGGTAGCCACATGTCTTAAATTCCCGCTTGATCAGCTCTGTTTCCCAGTCTATTCCCCTTTTTTCAAGCATTCTTCTTGCAGCCTGTACCGATGCATTTTCCGGATGTCCTGCCGCTGTATCAAGAGATCTTTCCACCGGCGTTTTATCCTGCAGCTTACCGGCTTCTTTCAGCTCGTTATACTCACAAATAGCGGCAGACCGCTTTGCATGATATTCCTGTGCTGCAGCTAAAGCATCTTTCTGCAGCTTGGCTTCCTGCCTTTGGGTAAGTCCATGAGGGATTTTCATTTTATCAAGCATGTAGTCACTGACCGGGCTGGATAGTCCCTTGCTTCCCAGGTATTCGTTTAAGGTCATTTTGGGAACAGCATTCTCATTTTCTGTTACCATATCCGGATTATGAGATAGCCGTTCATATTCTTTGTCTGTAATAAGCTCTGCCGCATGGCAGAGATAGTTGCTGGCCTTTTCTGCATCTTTTAATGCTTTAAAAAGTGTATCCGGTTTATCCTCGATCGCACTGATCCATCCCTGAACGTATGCCTTATGATTCTCCATTTCAAACGATGTAACCGGTATAGGTTCTGATAACTCCGATGCCATGTAGGCACTGCTGATTTCTGCAACCAGTTCTTCGTAAGCATAACTGTCACTTCCAAATATGCCGCTCATATCACGATTCAGTCTGGTTGATGCTCCTGTAGCATGGGTAAGCTCATGAAGAAGTACAGAATTATATGCTTCACTTGAGTCAAAGTAGCCAGCAAGGGGCATATGTATTTTATCTTCCGATGGTCTGTAAAAAGACCTGTTTCCTCCATCGTTTATTATTTCAACACCCATATTTTCAGATATCTTATCTATAAGCTGATCTGCAGTAATACCATCTTTAAGGTCTGGCTCCGGAAGAGGCGGTATACCCTCGATATCTTTTGCATTAAATACATAAAAATACTTTGCCCGGATATATATTTTCTCCTTTTCCTGTACTGTCAATTTATCATATGCATCCCAGCTTATTGCCTTATTTTCATTCGGATCAATTGGCATCCAGTATTCAACCTGTACACCTTTGGCTCCCTTTTGCAGATGTCAGCCTTCCTTTTTAATCTGATTAAAAGTAGCAAACCTTGGATCCTGCCACTTATTCTTTTCCATTAATAGTCTCAAATACAGGTTGTTGATACCAGAATATCTACGGCTGTTAGTTGCATTTACCGGTATTCCTCTCACTCCCGTATTCCATGTTTTCTTCCACTGCAGTGGGTCTTCTTCAAGTGCCTTTACAAATTCCTCAGCTACGTGTTTTCTGTAATCAATCGTCTTCTGATTCATCTTCCCCCTCCGCATCAAATTCTGTCGGATCTATCGTTTCCTCTGGCTCTACAAATATAACTATATTTTTTTCCATACACATCTCCTTGAACACCGGACCGGGTCACCATACCCGGCCCCCTCCCTGATCGTTTTCTACATTTGCACAGTCCCGTTTTCTATAACTCAGGTGCCTGAAAACGTGCTATTTCCTGCGCCCTGCATTCGGCAACAATTTCATCTACTGTCTGCTTCATGCTTGGATCGTTTTTGAAATCTGCAGCTTCCATTTTTGAATACCTATGTACATCTGACATGGTGTTGCGGAATCCTGTCTCATTATCAAGCTGTCTCATTCCTCTCATCAGTGTATCTGTTGGCTTATGACCGGATCTTACAATATCATCTCTGATATCTTTGATGTACTGTTCCTGCTCTGCCATCGGTACCACTTCTTTCGTTATTTCATCGTAGACAAGCGGTCTATATCCCAGAATCTCCTGAGAGGCAACCTCTGTCTTATTAACTTCTGCGATGAGCTGGGCAAATTCTTTTTCTGACTGGGATGCATCTGCCGGTATTACTATAACCTCGTGCGTAGATGATGGTATGATCGTTACCTTTTTACCCATCTGTTTTTCTACTTCATCCATAACTCCCGGATAAAACATGACAGCCGCACCATCAGTCTTCTGGGCGTTAGTAAGTACATGCATACCTAAATCCGGCAATTCTTCTATACCCGGTACCATATCCCGCAGCATTTTTTCCATATTGATTAATTGTACCGGTCTGATCCTGGCACTGTTCTGCAGGGCATCACTCAAAAGCTGCTCCTGGCTTATCCCATATTTATCAAGGATTACATTTGTAACTTTATAGGATGCAGAATAACCATTGCTGCCTAATCCCGATACGTCCACACGTGCCACAAGCGCAATATCTCCATGCCTCTCATATGGCATCTCCTTCAGCATTTCTTTATTACTTTCATAATTAACTGCAGCCACATATAAATGTTCCTTAGCTGTTTTATAATCAAACAATTCGCCAACATTAACACGTGGTACTTTTTCATATTCCTGATCCGTTTCTACCACAATTTTATGCATACAAGCTTGCTCAGACATACCTTCTTGATAATCTGCATAAATATCGTCAAGATAAATTATTGGTGCAATATTCTGATCCGGGTAACGGATCGTTACACCGTCTCTTACTATCCCATTATTTTTATACACACAGTTGATATCAACTTGTGCATCAGCAGACCGATCCGCTGCTATGTACTCCGCAAGATGATCTGCAGTGTATTCTTTAAATTCATCATAGGTCATCATTTCTTTTTACCCTCCTTCTCTGCTTCCTTTAGCTGTGCATACTTTTTGGCATACTCAATAAGTCTCTGCTTCTGTCTCTCTTCTCTCTTGTCCTTCATATAAATCACCTCCTCCTTTATCTGACAGGAATCTGCAGTCTTGCAGCTTCCTGCACGCGGCACTCATTGCCAATATCCTTCACAAGCCTGTTGATATCTTGAGAATCTTTATAAGTATTCTCTTTATAAGCTTTACAGATATCCTTCATACTGTTATCTTTTCCTGTCAGATGATTAAACTGTTCCAGTTTTCTGACCATATCTTTATTGGGCTTAAAACCGGCAGCCTCAATCTGCTTACCCAGTTCCTGCCGGTGCACGTTGATTGCCCCTGTCATCTGTCTGCGGGCTGTTATCCAGTCCGATCCGCTCTGTGTTATATTCCGGATCTCATCAGCACTGACTCCATGCTGCAATCCGATCCTGTATAGATCCATCTGCCATGCCTTAAGCTTTGGATCCGTATATACCTTAACTGCCTCTTCCGTCAGCCTGTCTTTAATTCCGGAGATCATCTGCTCCTGCTGCGCGGATGTAAACGCAGGATCGCAGATCCGTCTGATCTCTTCCTCTGACCTTGCTATCTTAAAAATGTCCTGAACCGCATTTTTCTGCGATTCGGTCAGCAGCATATTTTTATCATAAAATTGATAAGCCTGGTCTTCCGGCAGATCTGACAGTTTGATCATAACCTGCTTATCATTGGCATCAATTACTGTGCCGTGAATCTCCTCTAATGCTCCTGCATCCTCAGTCAGCATATAACCTTTAAACTCATGACCTACTGCATAATCCAGCCTGTCATTAACCTGATAATCGCTTTGATTTTCCAAAAAGCCATTCACAACATCCTCAGCTTCCGATCTATCGAGTTGAGGAAAGCTGACTCCCAACTGATCCCCATACAGATGCACCGGATCCCTGCCGTCATGAAAAAAAATAGTACATTCGTTTTTTTCGATATCACGCGATACATCCAGTACATAGCCATTTTGTTCTGTTTCCGCCTGTAAAGGCTGCTCTGATGCCTGATCCGGATGCTGTATATGCTCATCCAGAATAGAATCCAGATACTGCAGTTTTTCCAGTGCGTTTGATTGCCAGTATTCTTCCGGAAACTTTGTCGCATCTAACGTAACTGTCGACTGATCCTGCAGCGTGACTGTAATTTCATGACGATCCGAAAATCCTACCATTTCATGCTTGGGTTTCCATGCAAGAGCCTGATCAGCAAGCGGAGTTTCCGCTTCTTCTATTATTTCACTGACATACTGCTGCAACTGTACCGGCTTCTGATCCGGCTGCAGATACTTTGCAAACACCGGATTATCAGCCTGTTCCTGTGTGATATACCAGGATTTCTTCACTGCATTATATTTTGCCCCTTCTTCTTTCAGCTGAGCCGTTAATAACCTGAAATCCTCTCTCTCCATAACTGGCAGGTGCAGATAAACTGATGTGATATCTTTACCTGTGGTCACTTCATACTTATGATAATTTGTGTATTTATCCTGATTTGGATCCAGGGTGCCAATATTTACATTTCGGTATACAAGTTCCGGGCTGCGTGCCCTGTTATACCCCTGCAGCCGGTTAATGATCTCTGTCTGGCTGTTACCGTACAGCACGTATGGTTTATCATTACCTTTTATATAAGCAAATCCCTTATACCCCATTTGTTTTACATCTTCTGCCATCTAATACAGCCTCCTTTTAAATTGAAATATCAATAGAAGATCTGATGTCACTTGCTATACGCTGCTCTCCATTAATGATTGTCAGTTCCATGCCCTGCAGCTTTTTTTTTACCATCCGATTAAAGCGGATCTGGAATGTACTGGAATCATACCGATCTATGATCTTGGTTATATCAATCTGGTACCCTTCCGATGCCTTTTTAAGTCTTACAGGAGCTGCAAATCTGTACCGCATATCGATCGACATATAAAACACTAACGGAGACATTACAGTCCTGAATCCGAGAACTATTACTGCTGCTACAATATATCCAATGATCAGTGCCCCAAACATCTTGATTATTTTCAGACTGATTGCCGGCGTTTTTTCTTTTACTGGCTCTTTTGATGGAATAGCTTCTGCAGGCTTTTGCATCTCTTTTTGATCTGCTGTGTCAACGGTTGGGGTATCTTCTGCTTTTTCTGATGGAACGGGATTTTCCGGTTCTTTGGATGGAGCTGGGTTCTCCGTCTTTTCCGGCTCTTTTGACGGAGCTGGTTCTGCAGACTTTTCCAATTCCTCTGGTGGAGCAGGCTTTTCTGTCTTTTGGGGTTCTATAGTTTTTTCCGGTACTTTTTTGCTCTGACTACTTTTTACCGGCTGAGAAGCAGCCGGTGTTTCTGCTTCCTGCGGTGGCTGCACCGGCACTGGCTGCGGTGCTGGTTGTGGATCCGGCTGCTGATCTCCATCACCTACTATCACACCATCATTATCTCCGGCAGTCTCCCCGCCGATGGAATCAGATCCACCATCACTTACGATATCTGCTTTGACCTTAGTTATATCTATCTGTGTACCTACTGCTATACAGAGACTGCAGAGGCATATTAGTAATAATTGCTTTTTCATATTATTTACTCCTAAAAAATCAGGGATCGGATATCTGCATTTAAAAGTGCAGCTATCATTATTGCTAGTACATTAATCAGTAACACGATAACCACGATACTCAATCTCTCTACCGCTTTATCTGACAATCTCATTTGTCGTTTCTTATTACTGGTAGCCGGGAACAGTTCTGGATGATCTAATTTGTATTTTTTATAAAGCCACACTTTCTGTTTTTTCTTATGTCTCATTTTCTGTCTCCACGGCGTTTGTATGTTTCCTTTTTTACTGGCAGAAAGGAAGCAAATATTTCATCTGCAGCAGGAAACACATAGCAGGTAAATGGATCCGTATGCAGTTCGCAAAAATATACCTTATCAAGCTCTGCCATACCATTTCTGACATCTGCCCTGACAGCATCCGGGCAAAAGTTGAAAAAGTAATTGTACTCTGCAAGATCAGCTCCAGCCATCTGCCCTTTTTCAAAAACACTTTGTATATTTGCCTCTTCCCATGGCTTTATGCCAGCCAATATAAATTTAAAATTACAATGTTGAAAACTGTCTATATCACAGGTTTCATATGCTGCATAATCAATCACAATAAAGTTATAGGCTTTTGTACCAAGTGTCAGCATCGTATCTGCATCTGCTGCAGGATAATAGTCAATACCATCTTTTACAAAATACTCTGCTGACTTTCCGATTTCATAGCTGGCTGCTATTTTTTCATAATCTCCCGATTCATTTAATTCAACCAGGGCGACCTTGAATCCTTTTTTGCGAAAGTAATTAGCCAGTATAATTGCATGATGTGTCACACCTATCCGGTTCTGTGATCCGGCAAGTCCTACTGTAATTCTGGTGACTTCCTTTTTAATTTCATCCTTCAGTGCGTGATCAATCACATCCTTATACCGGATGCTATCTTTATACTGCCTCGGGCTTGTGATAGACATAATGATTTCATCCTTAAGCTCGTTGAAATCATCCGTAGTGATCAGATCATATATGCTCATTGAGAAGCATTGTGATAACAACGAGTCTCCCGGCATACGCTGCGTGGCAATCACTATGATCTGCATTTGGTCATTGCAGATCCTCAGCATATTAAGTGCTTCCAGCACTGCCTCATCTGTATCCTTAATGCCTGCTATATCTACGATGACTTTATCTATGCTTGAAAAATCTGCATATCGGTCTTTTATATAAGGCAAAAGCTGAAGCTCTTGATTGCATTCGCTTCCTACTACTACCTGCTCTGCTTCTTTGACCGCTTCTGCAATTATGTTATGGTTGGCATTTGAAGCAAAATAATATAGCATTAATGTTTCTCCCTCCCTATATGTCTAAAAAGCAGATATTTTGCAAACCTTCTGACTGTCTGCCCCGTATAATCTCCATAGATCTCCAATCTCTTAACAAGTTCTAATGGCAGCTTCACATATGTGACATATACATCGCCCTCGTTAATTACCGGCGAATCAAAAACCAGTGTGATGCTGTTACTTGCATCCATCTGCTGCTGCAATATATCCAATTCCCTCTGCAGGCACATGGTAACAACCTCCGATGTACTGGCTTTTTTGCTTGTAACATACAGATTAAGCATCCTCGTCTCTATCATTGTCAGAGGGAGCTGAACCTGTTTATTCTGTCGTAATCCCATATCTTTTCCTCTTTTCTACTAAAATTAAAACCCTAAAATTTTAAACAAACTCTGATCTGCAGCTATGTACTGCATGATATTGTGATATATTCCAAAGGCTGCTATCAGCAGACAAATCACTATTGTAAAAATCTGTTTAGTTCTTCTGTTCATTTTCTACCTCTTAATATGCTTTAATAACCTGTATAAGAAAAATGCATATAATCCTTGCTGGATTTCCATGATCCACCCCAGACCCATCCTCTTTTTTGGAAAGCCTGTACAACTACACTGTTTGGGCCAAAAGAATACTGGTTATTTGTTGGATCCCAGCAGGATCCGGCTACGACCTTCCCTGCTTTAACCATGTAATTTTCATTGGGATTGATATCAATCGCAACACCATACGAATGATGCGATCGGTTCCCGCTTGCTGCCATCTGACGCCAGGAATAGGATCCGACGTCATATGCGCAAAATCCGGCATCTGCAATTTCCTGAAAAATAGCAACTACATCATCAGCAAGTGCTTTATGAATGGTCAGACTCCGTGTCTGCAGGTTACCCTCTTTGTCCCGGACAGTTATTTGTACTGTCGTCAGATATTTCTGCATTTCCGCTTCTGTTTGAGGAACACCGTCAGGGAAAAGAGCTGCAAGCTTCTGACTGGCCGATCCGGTTGCTTTTGTACCGGTATCCGTGCTTGATTCGTTTGTACCGGATCCATCTGTTACAATCCCGGATCCGGCTGATGCATATGTATTTGACGTAAACATTAAAAAATCATCGTAAAGATCATAACTGACCAGAAACATCTGCTGATCATCATCCTGATCAAACAAAAGCTTTGCGGCATCCTGTGGAGTGATGACGGATGTATACAGGATATAAGTCTTATTGACTGACTTTATTTCCTGCAGGCTGCATATCTTACTGCAGACATCATATATTTCATCCTTATTAAATTTGTACTTTTTCCCGCCTTTTACATCACTGATGTGATTGATATAAGCGTATAAATATGACAGAGAAAAATCATTCCAGGACTTTGTGACCGTGACATCACATACAGCCTGCTTCGTTGTTGTTTCTTTCCCATTTTCATCTATGACGGTTACATCCTGATAGGTTGTGTTTTCTTCTATAATCTCCTGCTCACGTTTGTCCATTGCTTCTATCATGTCTGAGCAGAACCGGTCATATACTTTTCTGATCTGCTTATAAAGCTTTGTAGATTCCACATCATAATCTTCATTCACTATGTCAGATCCCGATGCATCTTTCTGATCCAGGAAGGATCCGATCATATCCATAGACAACGTGCTGATCAGAACCATGCCGCCTATTATGCCTCCCACAACATATACCAGGGCTTTTGATGTTTTCTGTGGATTCCTGGCTGCAACAGCAGCAAGTTTAAGTATCCAATGTGGCATTATCGTCCTCCTGCCTTGCCCATCATGGCAAGCAGTCTGTCATCCACATCAATTCTTGCATCCATTCGTACTGCGCCGGCAAATAAGATTCCCTGCCCTCTTCTTCTTGCAAGCAATATATCTACTTCTTTTTCTGACAGACTGAACAGTTCCTTTGTGTCCTGCATATTTTTTCCATCACAGCCCATCAGAAATTTATAGCAGCTATTGTCGATAATCGCCTGACTGTATCTTTTGACTGATGGATCCAGAATATCGACAAGCGAATGTGTGATAAACATCAGTCCACCTTCATATTTTCTGTCACGTTTCGAGATATTCCGGAAGAACTTCATCAGATCAGGATATTCGGGATCGATATATAAGTAGCCTTCATCTACTGCAAAGAGCACCTTTTCCGAACGATTTTGCGACATAAAATGCCAGGCATAAGTCGTAAGATTGAAAAACTGTGCGCGCCTTACATTATCGTCAAGCTCTAAGAGCTGACTACAATCGATATCATTAAATCCGCTGTCAGCATCTATATTTGTAGGTCCATTCCACAAAAATTTGTCCGCACCTTCTGCTGCAGGATAAAGAAGATCTTCAAGCCGGTCGAACTGATCTTTCCGGTATCCCGGCTCTGCAGCATTTCCCTCTTCCTTTACAGTCGTATATAAATCAGAAATAGTTGGATAGTCATCTGGTGTAAGGGATGAAAAATCTGTATCCCATTTTATTCCTTTTTTTTCATAGGTTTTTATCAGGCATTTTTCGAGTGCTGTTTTAATACCTGCTGAAAAATTCTCATTTCCAAAATACATTTTGAAAAACACACGCAAATTCTGGATATGATAGGCAAGATCTGATGTTCCATCTTCTTCATCATATGTAAAATAATCTTCCAGACTTTCTCCCGGATTCAGGTCTTCTTCTGTAACCTTTGGTACAGATCTGACCTGCAGAGGGTTGATCCTGCCTGTATTACCGCCAGCACCCTGAATGATATTACCGTTAATATCAGGATGCCCTGCAAGATCAACATACTCCTGCTCCGGATCAAAAATCATAAGCTTTGTGCCAAACGCATACTCCAGTATCAAAAGCAGCTTAATAAAAGTTGATTTACCGGAGCCTGGCAGTCCCTGGATATACCAGTTACAATTAACTCTGTCCTGCCCACGCAGCCACATGTTAAGCAGTATCAGTTTATTATTTCGCGCTTTGCCAATATAATAACCGCCTTTATCCCGTATACCATAATTGGCCATTGGAAATCCGCCGATATAAGTTGAAATTGGCATATTTCGATCTCCCATGTTGGAGACCAGTCTGTCCGGTATACCGTATGGACTGATACACTTAAGTGCCTGAATTTGTTTGTATTTAAGTGTGCGCAGATTACATCCAGCCACCTGCACCACACTGCTTATCCTCTTAATTCTGGCTGATAAATACTTTGCATCCACATCCTGCGGAAAAAGCATGATATTGACATATCCGATCGGTTCATTCGCTACTGTTATCCGCTTGATCAGTTCCATAAGATCACCAATCGCCTTATCAATACGCTGCCTGTCTGATTCTTCCTTGGCCTGCTCTCTCTCTGCTCTCAGATCTTTGATTCTCTTATTGAATACGTTTGTTATGTTCGCCGGATCGGTATATCTGTACTCGGCTACTGTAGAGGTACCTTCCAGATTACAAAGATCTGCCAGCCAGCCATATGGAACCCCTTCTGTCGTCGGATATTTGGATATACAATAAATCCTGCCAACCTGCTCCCCCAGGCTCACATTTGAACTGTCATAATCAATCCCGGACGGAGTAATGATGTTAAGCAGATGCTTATTGACTGATGATCCAGCCCTCTGGGCTGTTACTTGTTTTTTCATGATTTATCCTCTATAACTTGAAAATCGGTTCATACTGCAGATCTGATGGCACCTCAAACGGTGCCATAACAGCATTTCCGAATAAATTACACATTTTCAATATGGCATCTGTCTTTAGTATTTCTACCTTGATACCGCAATCGCTATATCTCTGATAAAATTCCATGATTCTTGTCCTTACTTCTCTTTCGCATTCTTTTTTGTCAGAACCAATCATCCGCCATATTTTAATAAAATGTTGATGCTCATAGTTTTCTCCATTTGTGGCAAGCGTTGCTGCCTGCTGCAGCATAATAGTCAACAGATGTCTCCTGCCTACATTCGTCAGTTCCTCAGCATGCCTGTTTTTAAGATTATTTTTGTAATCATCCAGATCTATTTCTCTTGGATATGTAAAGTAGGCAAAATCCTTCCTGTCACCTTCAAAAGAAGCAGCCAGCTTTCTGGTAAGGGATGCCTGCTCCTGCAGCGGTAATAGATCCAGGTTAAACGGGAAAACCTGAAGATATGCCATGATATTATTATCTTTTGTATATAGGAATATATCTTTAATGTCTCTGACATTTGTAAACTCATTTGCTGTTATTTTTTCCATTTTCATCCTCATAAATATTGTAATAGCTGTATACATATTGCTTCTGCGCCCTGTGATAATTTATAACTATCTTCAGCTTATCGATCAGGCTTTCATTAAATGGATCCCTTCTGATACAGACTATGACGAGTGTCAGAAACACTCCTGCTGCAATAAGAGCTGCTATCTCATCTCCGGCAGATGCATAAATAACGATTGCCATGACCACCGCAATTGCCAGAGATATCCCGATAATGGTAAGCTCCTTACTGCCTATTCCAGCCACATAATCTACCGAATCAGGTACATTAATTGCCATGTACAATTTTTCATCACTTTTCTTATCTTCCATGATTTGATCCTTTCTCAGTCATTTATAATAAGCTTGAATAACCGTAATGACACTGGTCAAAACTGTTGTCATAATAATAAGTGCTATATACTTAACGTTTTTTTTCATGGCAGCTCTCAGCGGTTCATCCTCTGATTGACATTTTATTAATTTATCAATAAGTCTTACCGTGAGCCCTAACACTACAATAGTTCCAATTCCGGGCACTATATACTTATTAAGATAGACAACTGTTGCAGATATAAGCATCTTCTCATCTCCTCATCAATAAACTTGGTATCATAAAGCCTGCGGTTCGTGCTCCATTGCCGATTTTCTGTCCGATTCCGGATGAATAAGCAAATTTTTCAAGCCATTTTGGCGTAAAAATTGCTAAGAAGAAAAAAACAATGGCCGCAAAGTAATCCAATAATGTTGATAGGGAAACCTTTGCCAATCCAGCAATCATCCTGTTTAAAGCAATTCTCAAACAGAACAACTGAATACTGTAACCAAAAAATGTGACTACATACGATGAAAAAAAAGCATTAAACCTTTCACTGTTTGCCGAAAGTTTATCGATGCATATGATTGGCCACACTGTCTTAAACAAAACAAGTTCTCCAGCACGGATGCCTGCTTTAAAACCAATAATCAACACAAAAATTATGCTTCCTACGATTGTTATTTGAGCGCATATTCCACTCAATGATTTTGTCAAAATGGCAACGGCACTCTTGACTCCATCAAAATATTCTGCACATGATATTGATCCGACCAGATCGTGTGTAAATGTACTGGATAATTTCTGGAATGTCATATATATAAAATCATTACTATTGATCAAAGCAAGAACTACAGATACCTTAACCCAAATCTGTATAGGGTCTGCATCCGGATCTCCTTCCGTCTCTGTCACATATGTGGCAAAGATCAGTTTGAATGCCATCACTATTACTAAAACACTTGCTACTGATGTTGTGACAAGCACGGCAGATGATATCTCCTGAGTTGTTAGCAGTTCTACATTCTTATCAAATAGATTAATAAATAAGGAAGACATAAAATTAACTGCATCATTTATTACATCTGGTATCGAACCGAAAAATATATTTTTTGTTATCCAGTTCATATTTCTTTTTCCTTATTTGTAATATGCCATTATTGTCGGGATCAAACCTGTAGCACAGGTGATAAAAATTCCTAAACCTATGATGCTTTTCATCTTCTTTTCATGCTGTGCCTGCTCCCCCGGATCTGTTGCTGCCTGTCTTGCTATTCCTTCCTTTATTACCAAAACAACTACCACTATAGCTTCCACAGCAATCAATACTACTTTGAAGTCATTCAGCAAATTAACCGTACCGGTATAAGCCTTTGATTTCTGCAGACCGCCCTTAGCATAGACCGGAAGCTGCCAAAGCATTATCGCCTGTGCAATTATCAGTAACCTGATCATTTTTGTTTTTAAAATCTGTACTTTATTCTTCACTCTTTCTTCTCCTTCTTTGATTTATAAAAAGCTTACACGCTCTCCTGGATCTGAGCCTGCAGACTCTACAGTATAATCATTCCATACCCCCCACAGCTTAATAGGTGGGATATCTCGCTCTTTTCTGGCAGCTTCCCTCTCCATGACCATTTTCGCGTTGTGTTTTGGATCTCCCAGACCATAAAGCTTATTAAGTCTATATTTCGAAAGATCCGGCAGTTTTGTGATTGCCGGGAACTCACCAGTCTGCATTACAAGTGCATACGGTGCCTTGATCCTTCCTATCTCTGCAGGTTCCATAAGCTTTCTGGCTGTCAGGGAGGAGCTGCTTGAATAATTTGCCCCCTGACTTTTGTTATCTGAAACCGATGTAGATGCATTGACGGATTCGACTGTATAATTACCCAAAGAGTCTGAAATAGATTTCAGCGTTTTTTCATTGTCAGATTTCAGATAAATTTTTAGCTGGCAATTTGTTTTAATATTCTCAAAATCATCCTTATATTTGGATTCGAGCTGCTGGTAGTCCTGCAGCACCAGATTCATTCGCACGCCTCTTGATCTTCCGGCAGACGCCATGCTACCCAGGACAGGAATAAAGGGAAAGTTACCTGCTTCATCCAGATCATAATCTGTATCGATAGGTAACCTTAATCCATGATCTGATGCCTGTTTCACCTGCGCCTGATATAGCTGTGTGATCAGTATGGATACAAGAGGGTATAGCTTTTTGTTGTCATCCGGTATCATCATATATAGGATCGTTTTACTGCTGCTTATATCCTCAAGCCTGAAGTCTGTAGATGATGTCATTTCTGCTACATTTGGATTTGTAAATAGCCTTAGTGTACCAAGTGCACTTGTAAAAAATGATGACCTTGTTTTATCGGCAGCTATTGTAGCCATAGCAAAAACACCTTTGGCCGGATGATTATCAGGCAGTGAGTCAAGAAACATATTAAGTGGCATATTTCCCATCTCATCTGACTGACACATGTAAGCCATGAAATAATATACATTGGCCAGATTACGATATTGACGCGGAGCCTCTATGACCACGATCAGAATGACTGCAGCTATTGCTGCACATTCACCGTTGTACCAGATTGGCTCACCCTTCTGCTCACCCACCAGCACTGATACAAGATCCCATGTCTTGTCGATTCCATCTGCCGAATCTCCTCTTTCAAATGCATCCAGAATCGGCTGCAGGAAGTTATAATGTGCTGACTTCTTTGGATTTCTTAAATCAAAATCAATAGTTTTGTATTGATGCTGTGCTGCATAAGGCTTCGTGTAGTAATAAAGCTCACCTTTTACGTCTGATACAATGACTGACTGTCCTGCAATGATCTGCAGCCACATCAATACAAGCAGTTCACGCCTTGTCTTACCGGCGCCGGATGCCCCTAAGATGATACAGTGCCTTTCTCCGGAGTCATATACTATGATCTCCTTCCTGCCGGATTTTTTCATCTGTACAACAATGCCACCATTACCCGGCAGCTTAGGACGTGAGCGCCCATCATATACAAATACGTCCAGTTTTTCTGTCAGTTCCTCATCTGTCAGGAAACGCTCAGCTCCATGCTGCCCGTTACCGGCTTTGACCGGAACCTCTATATCCGGAGTCAGCATAACTGTATCTATGTTATTGACATGCTGTCCAATTGCTGCAGCTTCGTACATTATCCATGCACCAAACATCAGTTCAAACAGAAGATACATCTTACGCAGCTGCGGCTGCCTTATTATATTGATCAATGCTGTCGTATAGGGCATGACTGGTAATCTATCCACTTCTCCACGACGCAAAATCAGATCCAGCTCTGCAACCAGCCACACCATCAGGACTGATCCGGTCAGAAAAGCTATGATCCATACTCTGATCCGCTTCCTATGATTTGATTTAATCCGGTCCGGATTAAGTGTTGACATTCATCCGATTCCCCCTTTTTTGTTTGATAGAATGATTTGAAAAATTGGACAAAATAGGTATATTGTCCAATTTTTCATTAACTACCAAAAAGGGGTGTGTTCATGAAAGAAATAGGGTATTTATTACCACACGAAACAACAGATTTATTCACAGAAATTAAAAACGAAAAGGGGAAAAACGCGACACGTAATCTGGCCATCTTTGAGATAGCTATCTACGCAGGTCTTCGTGCCTCGGAAATAAGGCTTATCAGAATCGGGGACTATGATCCGCAGCGCCAACAGATCTACTGCAAGCGCCTTAAACACAGCTGCAGCAATACACTGAGGATCATTGATGACCATGTGCTGCAGGCTCTGGATCTATGGTACAAGTGCCGGATCCAGCAATCGTATGACACTGATGCACTGTTTATAAGCAATAAGGGCAATCCCATATCACGTAAACAGCTTGATGTGCTTACCAAAAAATACTGCAGGAATACATCGATACCTGCAGATAAGCATCATTTTCATGTTCTAAAGCACACAAGAGCTGTGCAGCTGGCCGATCTGGGCGTAAACGTCCAGGACATCCAGTGGTGGCTCGGTCACAAAAAAATAGAAAACACATTAATTTATATGCAATTTACTACAGCACAGCAGAACCGGCTATACAGCTATCTGCTTGACCGGAAAGGAGAAGAATTTGAAAACCAAACAGCAAACCAAGAGAATTAATGTCACATTTGAAGTCTCGGACTATGAACAGATCAGAAATCTTGCCCACAAAGAGGGACGTACCATGAGTGAGATTGTACGTGAAGCTGCGATAGATAATCTGACTGTCCGCATCAATGCGGAAAATATTGATATGATCACACAGATCATACGTGAGCAGCTCCGCGATGTTTTAAAACCTGATATTGAACGTCTGGCAGCTCTATCAGCCAAAACCTGTGTACAATCTTCCACGGCTGCTTACCTTACTGCAGAAACGATCTCTAAATTTGTTCCTCTGCAGGAGCAGGAAAATTTCCGCGACTGCTATGAAAAAGCCCGAAAAAAAGGCGTGGAATATACACGCCGGAAACTTGACCATGAAGAATAAATTAATTTTGCCACAATAGTGTTAAGGGAGAACATATGCCACAAGCACCACTTATTTCAAAGATTCGCTGTTATAATCCAAATAAAACAAAGTCCCGTGTCTGTAACCGTAATCATCTTATTTATATTGGCACAAGAGAAGGTGTTGATCTATCTTCTGTTGAATACCATATCGAAAACATGGATGATAACAGGATTACAAAACAGTCCGCCAATGATCTGTATGCGCATTATATTGCCGAACGTCCGCTGTCTCATGGTCTCTTTGGAAATTTCGATGTGTCAGATATCAACCAGGTTGCTAATCAACTTGCTGATCTGACAGCACAGGGGAAAGTTATTTACAGGGGCATTGTCAGTCTTTCCGAAGCAGATGCCCTGCAGCTTGGCTATACACAAAAAGAAAACTGGGTAAATTTTATGCGTGCTACAATACCTGATGTAGCACGCGTATTTAATATACCCATCGATCAGCTCAGATGGACTGCTGCAGTGCACATGGAGCAGTCCCATCCACACTGCCACTATATGTTCTGGTCTGCGTCAAAATGCGTCACTGATCCGTACATCCATACCTCTAAGCAGGATAAATGCCGTGAAATTTTATCAAAAGTAATGTTCCGGACAGAAAGGGAACAGGAATTATTAAATAAGACGATGCAGCGTGATCTGATCATGGATCTTGGCAAAGATATTTTAAATGACAATACTGATAAAATCATACAGGGAAAAAATAAAGCATCACAAATAATGGGACGGATCGACAATACTACTCTGAGTAAATACGGTCAGGAACTGATTAAACTATCTGCTGTCTTACCTGCAAAGGGTCGGCTATTCTATCAGTATCTCCCACCTGAGTCCAAACTGGCAGTAGATAATTTTGTGAACAGTATCCTGCAGCAGCATGAATTATCAACACAATATACAGCCTATCTTAAGACTGTTGATAATATATCTGCAACCTATTCTGCCTCCCCTAAGCACGCTGATACTAACCGGCAGATTGCAGATGAAGATCTCCGGAAACGTCTGGCCAATGCTACCCTTAAATGCTGCAGCAAACTGATCCGTGAACAAAATATATTTGAGCATTATATTGACCGTACTATCTACCTGTCGGAGAATCAACCAGATATATCTTCAGGTGCATTCACTGCACCTCAAGACAACTCTCCTGCTATGGATCCGGATCCCGGCATAGTCTCCGTGTCTTTCGATCCGGATGAGCAAATACCACATGTAGACATATACAGCACCGGTATGGAACCCACTATAGATCATACTCTACACCTGCCGGCTGATGCTCATCATTATGTATATAAATATACAGATGATTATAAGGAGGCAATGGACTACATATATAATAAA
>ERZ772831.594-NODE-594-length-38285-cov-9.420664_pt1 | contig 38285 bp, 49 predicted proteins | sample MGYA00580858_ERZ772831 | MGnify/ENA primary metagenome ERZ772831 (study PRJEB29015, sample SAMEA2737694) | human gut metagenome | biome: human gut; feature: human-associated habitat; material: faeces | place: China | collected 2012 ... | reverse complement strand
CCACGTTTTCGTAGAAGGCTCTGTAGGTGCGCTCCCCCAGCCTGATGATGGGAGCGCCCATGGCGTACCAATGGCGGACTGTGCTTTTTGAGACCCTGAACCGCGTGGCGATTCCAGTCAGCCCGATAAGGATCTCCTTCTCGTCACTCAAGACTCAGCTCCTTCTTGGCATACTCCCAGAGCTCCATCCCCAGAGACGTATGCGACGTGTCAGGGAGATCTCTCAGCCAGTCCAGGGACGGATTACCCTCGCTCTCCTGTCCGCCGCCTATCTGCAGACAATTGACGAACCGGCATCCGCTGCTTCCGCCGGCGCCGTATCCAGTGAAGTCTATCCCCCTCCTCTGCCCGCTCACCCATGAGGGGCGGGAGAAGATGTCTCTGATGCCGCCGTCATTGTAAGCCTCCCCCAGGTGGTTGATGTGGTCCACGATCCAGTCTTTACGGGGAAGGCCGTGAGAGCGCGAGAACACACAGTCTGTGGCAGTCAGCCAGGCTGCGTTATGGGCCCATGCGCCGAACGTCCGAACGTCGAAGCATCCGATGCCCCAGTCGTGCACCCAGCACTGGCTCATATCGGCGATAACGCCGTCCTGCACCTCGGGACACCTTCTCCCGCACCTGATGAAGGCGCAGTTTTTGAGAAAGAGAAGCCCTGACTTGTCTTCTGCCGGGTAGTCCCCGTTGCCCCCAAGGATGGCTTTCTTGCAGCCGATGAAGACGCAGCGGTCGATGACCACATGGGCGCCCTTGATGCAGTCGATAGCTTCATCCTGGTCAGCGAGCGGGACTGCGGTAAGATCGAAGACGCAGTCGCGGATGAGCGTGTCGCCATCTTCTCCCCAGACCTGCACACAGTCTCCGCCCAGGCCGAATGTGGGGGCCGCGTAAGTCTTCCCCCTAATGCTCCTCACTACACCCTACCTCCCATTCCGTGTTTCACGCGATCCGCTTCCTCGGCGCGCTTCGCGTCGTTAAAACGGTCCAGCGTGCCGACAAGATAGCCGGTAATACGGCGGATGCGCTCGAACTTTACGCCCTTGCCGACAAAACGCGTCTTATTTGGTATGTGAATGCTTTTCATTTTTTAACTCCCTTACGATTTTCAAAAGTTGACGGTTGCAGTGCCGGCACATACGGCCGCAGAGGATACTCCACCCACGCGCGGCTTCGGCGTCGTCACCGTCTACACTCTCAGGGCCCGACATCCCGCAGGAGGGGCAGGCGACAGTGCGCCCGCCCCCGTCAGTATCGGCCAGGTAGACGTCGGGGCACCCGCAGTAGGGGCAGGAGTGCAGAATCACAGCGCGTACTAGTTGTCGGAGAGATAATTACTAGCAATCCAGAACGGGAACACAATAAAGGCAAGACCCAGTATTGACGTAAGTAATCCAGTGTTGGCAAAAGCAAGAATCCCGAGCCCGATCAGGAAAGAGGCAGCATACACTATTATCTGAAGGAATCCACACGCAGCCAACGCGAAAAAACACCAAACAACCAAACAAAAAAACACAAAACCAAGAATAATACTAAGCATATTAACACCTCCAATGCCAAGAATTATACAACAGCCAAAAAATAACACAAAAGGAAAAAACACTGGCCGCCATGCCGAGTGAAAGGATCATGACACGTCCTCCAGTCTCAGCATCCCGGGCTCACGCTCACGCTGGAGGGCATCCCATGTGCGCGGAGACAGCCAGATACACTCTTTTGTCTTCCGATGCATAAAATTGCGATTCTGGCGCGTCTCCATATGCCAGCCGGCCAGCTCATCAGCGTACAGCTCGTTCTCGTATCCGGACAGGACTACATACCCGCTGACATTTTTGAAGGCTCCAAGCATGGCCTTCTGATCAACTCCAGCTCTGTACTTGAAGGAATATCCGCAGTTATATGGCGGATCCAGATACCATAGCGTATCGGGAGAGTCATAACATGGTATTAGCTCCAGCGCGTCTTTATGCTCGATAACCACAGAGCGGAAACGCTCCGCAATCTCACCCATTTTTTAACGTGGTTTACAAAAACCTGCGCGTTTTTTCTGATTTTTTTACCGTCGGCGGCAAACCCGGTCCGGCTTTCGGATACCGCCATCCTTATCCCAATACCCATACCCGCCCGGCACACCAGAGCGCGCGCCCTCTCTATATCATCACCTTCCGGCATCGAGTAGAAGCTATAGTACTCTTCTCTGGCGTACGGCGTGAGCCTCAGCCTGCGGATAAGCTCCGCGGCTTTCTCCTTGTCGCGTAACACCCTGAAAAAGTTAACTAAATCGCTGTTCAGGTCGTTATACACCTCCAGCGGCGAAGGCGTCTTGTTAAGAAGAACGCCCGCCGCGCCGCCGAAAGGCTCAACGTATATCTTATGCCGGGGGAAAAATGAAATGACCCATGACGAGATTTTCACTTTTCCCCCCGGATATTTAAGAGCTGTCAGCACTTCTCCTTTCTCCAGCCTCCGCGGCAGAAGCGCCAGACGACGCAGAGGAGGTCCAGCGCCTCATCCATAACGCGCGCCTCCCCCTGATTTTTGTTGAGCGCCTGACAAAGTTCCCCGTACTCTTCTCCTATGACGCCCACGCCCTGATATATACCGTCGGCGAAAATCGGATGCTTTCCTTCAGCGGATTTTATCCGCTCAAAAAGCGCCTCCATCAGCTTCAGGTCAGGCTTTTTCGCTTTTTCGCTCATCGCACACACCTCCCTACATTGTCTTCAGCGGCAGGTCGCCGTGACCGAAAGCGCCCCCCGTAGAGGGGATGTCTTCCGCCTTCAGGGTTGGGGCCGTCCCGTAGTCCACTCCGCCGACACGCTCACATCCGGACATCCCCGAAGCGCACTCCGCCCCACAGGCTGCGTAGCCGGCTATATCCACCCACGAATCCATATGGCGAGGATTACCTTCCACACGTGCGAGCTTCAGGAGGATCATCATGGCCGCCACATCGGCAGTGGATATATCGCACCCCGTATAGCGGCTCCACAGGGCCGCGATAAGGGCGAAGCAGTCTTCGGGGTGCCCGTATTCGCGGGCCCGATCTGTGAGCACCGCCTTACCGGCTGCATCAAGGCATTCTTTTCTCGTCATAATTTCTCCTTTTGTTCAATTTTTTGTCCGCGGCTCCATGCCGCGTAAAGGCTGACGCCGAGGCGGACGGCTATCTCCGCCCATGGAGCTCCCCCCTGTCTCAGAGAGACAAGCAGGTCATCCATATTTTGTGTCCATCGGATCCTGGCTTTTCTCCGCTTCTTCAGCGCCGGCACGGCGCCTTCACTCTGGAGAACATCCCAACGTAACCGCGCCGCTTTCTTTGTGCTCCCGCATAAGGTGGCTATCACGCTCCACGAGTAGCCAGCCCCCACCAGATGGGCAAGAAGGGCGTCTCTGTGTGGCGTCCATCCGTATGTACGGTGGCTATCTGTCAGCATCATACCGCGCCCATATCATCAGTGCTATTCATATACCCTCCAGACGCTCAAAATCGCCCCGTGTGGGCTTTCCTTGCGTTTTCCGACTAGCCACAAGCGGCCATGATAAAATCTCACTGTGCGGGCCCATACGTCACCGTATCCATATCAGAGGCATCACCCTTAGGGGCGTATCCGCCCCTGCTTCTCAGGCGGGCCCAGCACCGCGGGCATCTGTAATCTGTGGTGGGGCGGCCGCAGTCGTGGCACCGGCGCATGTACCGGGTGATCTGTATGTAGGACGCTTTGTCCGGCAGGCTGTCCTTCCTTTCCCGCTCCTCGGGGAAAAGCTCACTGTGGGCGCGTATGTAGTGCTGCACTGTATCTGCACGCTTTTTCAGCTCGTCCCCGATACGCTGGAAGCTTTCTCCGGCGGCATACATCCGTGCAGCGGTCTCTATCTCGCCATTACTCCATCCCTTCATATCGTCCCTCCATGTATCGCATGACTGTATCCCTGGCCTCCTGCCATCCGTGGCACACGGCCACGCCGTAGCCGGCGCGTGACAGGAGCGCCCCGACTATCTTTTGTGCGGCGCTAACACGGCCGCCCCCTGCCCTCTTCATCTCGATAAAAAGCCCGTGCAGGCCGCCCGCTGGATAAGCGAGGAAGACGTCAGGCACGCCGGGCAGTACGCCTTCCGCTTTGAGCCGGGCCCCGGTGATAGCCGAGCGGGCTCCCCCGTTCGGCACGGCGAAGAGCAGCGCCGCCGGATACCTGGATCTGTATACGTCCCACCAGCGGAAGAGCGCCTGCTGCTCACGGCTTTCAGACGCCTGCCCGGCTGTATTTATACGATTAACAACTCTCATAATAATACCAAAATATATAAGATATATATTTTTTTAATATATAAGTATTTGATTTTATTGAATAGTCTAATGGTGTACTAAATAGTCGCGTAATAGTCGCGTCATAACTGTTTGATTTTATTGGATAGTCGTAATAGTCGCGTTTTTAGGGGGGGGCCCTTTATCTATTTTTTCCCTTTATTTCTGCGGGGGTGGGTGCGACTATTGCGACTATTACGACTATCCAGTTATTTCAAGTAGTTACGCTGTATTTTTTATGCGATTATTAAGCGACCATTTGCGACTATTAAAATTGGTTTGCTGCGCATCAAACAGTCTGAAATCATTCATCTTTCACCTCTTTTTCTTCCACGAGGCAGAAAAGGTCAAGCGTTTTTTTGGATTTTGGCGAACTTCGCCACGCGGGCATCACCCGCAGGCGGTTCATCTGGATGAGCTTGTCGCGTACATCCTTTGCCTGTTTGGGGGTGGCGCCTTTCAGCGCTTTTTCAATGACGTACCAGGGCGCGCCGGGCTTATCTCTGTGTAGAGTGGCTTCATGTTGCCGATATTTTTTAATGGCTTTTTGTGCCTGTCGGCACCATTCTTCGAAATCAGAAGAAGAGGCGTTTTCTGCCGCGCTTCTAATCAGGTGGCGCGCGGACCATTCGACAAGAGCGTCAGCCTTTCGCAGGTCATCCAGAGTGACGCATGCGTCTCCCGAAAGAAGGCCTTCAGCCCCGATGCGGGATGCCGCGAAAACGAGGGATAGCTTGCGCGCGTGTTCTCCGCAGCGCCCATACACGGAAGACGCGCACGCCCCTTCGTCTTCCGCCTCATCCGCGGCATAGGCGAGGTGGTCAAAAGCAGCTTCTTTCTCCCTGATGAACTTTTCAGCCTCTTCGGTGAAGGGGATGACGCGCGGTTTGGCTATGCGTTCAAGCTTCACTCCTCCGGACGTGGTGACATCTGGAGTATCCTCCCCGCCCGGTATAGCCCATAGGGCACGCAGCTTGTCCCGCAAATCGTCAGGAACAGCCTGATTGATGTGATAGTTACGCGGTTCCGGTGCAGCGTCGTTCTCGATTATGATAAATCGCGACAAGAAGCCATTTGTTAGTTCTCCGGCCTGAAGCGCGCCCCAAAACTCCCCTGGGACGCTGAACCCAAGCACATTGAGCGCCTGCCATGGGATAATCCGCGTTTTTTCGGTATCCGCGTATGCTTTGACATATGGCGTGTCATAGCAGCTGAAAAGCTGCGTCAGTACCTTTGCTACGCCGGCGCGCGGCGAGTTCGGGGTTTTACAGGCTTTCAGAAAAAGGCCTAATTCATCAAAAAGGAAGCACATTCTATGCCGACCTTCTTGAGCGAGCAGGCTAATAATAGCAGCATCGGAAGCGATATCTATACCGCCGTAAGCATCGCCACCCGTAGTAATGCCGAGTAGGCGTGATATAGCGCGCTTCGGGGCATCCTTGCCCGAGGCGGAACGCCCGAGGATAGCTAAGTATATATTGGTCGTCAGGCCCGTAGATGTCCGGATACGCTGCCCGAGCAGAGTAGCGAGCAAAGACACTGCGCCGCCGAGCGAAAATTCCGCGCGTGTGCGGATGGACGAAGCACGTATATAGTCCATGACTTCTTCCAGTAGGCCGCCGGGCTGTAGCAGACAGGGCGGGAAAGGATCTGTGTCTTCCCGGTCTACCGGCTGGAGCTCCAGACCGCTCATGTCCGTAGCCAGGGCGTCAGGGGAAGCGTCTTTTCCCAGCGGGTGATTCCGCTGATGGGTCTTATATATACCGCCCACTATGCCGACTACTTCACGCGCCTTCAGCGGAGGCGTGCATATGTCGGCGTTCTTCTCCAGCGTGAGTTTCAGTGCCCGGTCAGGCGGGCACCCGCTCCCGATAAGAGCGGCGGCGTAGGACAAAAGCGTGTTGTGCCGGTTCCCTTCCAGCACCTCACTATACTTTGCCCGAATGTCGGTTATCCGCTCATCCAGACCGGACAGATCTATGGAGCTGGCAGGCTTCAGGATGGCAAATTCCGGCGCGTACTCCCACACGCCGGGGAACTCGACGTCAGCGGTGTAGATAGTGGCACCGTTCTCATGGAGGGAACCGGGCGCGACAGCATACTGTCCGTCGCGGCGCAGTTCCGCGTGCACCCCGTCCCTGCGCGGGTCGATGGCGCGCAGGTCATCGACGTAGTCAGGGCCGGGGTGATGATAGTAGAGATGCCACCCGCGGGACGTCTTCACCTTTACCGGCGTAGTCGGAAGGTGGAGCTGCGCCCAGCGGTAGGCGGCCTCATCGTCGCAGTCGAACACAACCAGATCCGAGACCAGCCCGGCAACGCACCCCCAGTTGCAGCCGGGAAATTTTTCGGTCCACCTCAGGATCTGATCAGTATCAGCGACCTGCGTTTGGTACGGCGTCCATGGGATGCACGATTTTTTGGTGCCTCTTCCCAGGGGCACCATTGAGAAGCCGCACTTCTCCGCCAGATAGACGGCGATTTCCGCCGCGGTTTTGCCTTCAAAAGGGTTCATGACTTGTCCCCGCGTGGCGTAGCTGTCAGATGATAGCCGACACTCGACAGGATGCTGCGGGCCACATTTACTTTGATGTTTTTCCCCTGCATAGCCCTATAGAGCGTCGCCCGGCTGACTTTAGCGCGCTTGGCGAGCGCACATACAGTTTCCCCGGAGCGGCTGATATAGTCATGGATAAGTCTGTCGTATTTCATAGACGCATTGTCTCATATTGTAGACATTTTGGCAACATCATAGTCTCGTGGTCTTCTGTTTCACTTATGAGACAAAAAAGGTAAGGAGTATCTATGAAAACTTACGATCAGATTGTTGCCTGTTTGCGTCGTGCGGCTGATATAGCCGGCGGGAAGTCAGAGCTTTTACGCTTTTTAGGTGCGAAGAAAGCCACTTTTTACAGGGCTATGGATGACGACAACCCTTCCCTTCCCAGTCCGGAAGTCCTTTGTGAGTGGCTTGACAAGCTGCATATTTCCTTTGTGCCTCCCGGGGAAGAGATGAAACAGTTCGAGCTTGTACCGCGCGTCAGGGCGGTAGCAGGGGCCGGCGAAAGTCTGGAGACGGACGATCATATAGATGGCTACTACGCTTTCCGTGACGACTTTTTTAGGAAAAACGGCATCCACCCCAAGAAGTGTGCCATGCTACTAGTGCGCGGCGACAGTATGGAGCCGCTCATCAGGGATGGCGATTTCATTTTGGTTGACCAGGGAGATAATGACCCGCAGGACGGGCTGATTTATCTTTTGGGTGTGGCGGGGGCGCTGATGGTGAAGCGGCTGTTCCGGCTCCCGACCGGATGGCGCCTCCATTCAGAAAACCGGAGTTACTCACCTATAGATCTACAGGGGGATGAGCTTGATTCTTTCCGCGTTTTTGGTCGTGTTAGGTGGTTCGGGCGGGTCCTGTAGCTGGAGGGTATAATAATATGATAAGGAAAATACTGTCTCTGTTCATTATGTTATTTTTGTGTTGCGCGCCTGCCAGCGCGCAGCAAACCACACAGATAACTTTACACCTGTCAAAGCAACTTCCGGGGGTAAGCCTGTATGGGGATCTGCTGGAACAAAAGCCTTCGGACAGTTTTGGCACAGTAAAAGTAAGTGTTGTGACGGATGGGCGTTCAGCACGTGTAGCCTGGAACGGCGTTGAGTACCATGGGGCCGTAGTCACTTCCGGGCAGGGAGAAAGCCATGTCGTGTTTACTGATGAGTACGGGCTGGATGTCATCACGCTTTACCCCAACGGCATTTGTGGGGTGACGGCGCAGCGTGTTTCAGCGACAACAGGGAAACCTAATATCTTAGCCGTTCCTTGCGTATATGATTGAGCAGGTTCTTTGAGCCATTTTTTGAAGTCCGTCTTTTTAGGCGGACTTTTTTTTATTTTTTTGTCTCTGTTTTGAGAATAATTAATTGACACATTGTCTCATAAGTGAGATTCTGTCTTTGCCAGCGGGGAGAAGAGCCGCAGAAAGGAACCTTCCGAGGATCCGAGTAAGCAGAGGCTGTTCACCACCAAAGGCCCCGTCTGTCCGGCAGGGACGGCCTGAACACTAAGGTAAGTCGGCATAGCCGCACACTGCCTTATTAGTAAGGTGCGAAGAACGAGGGACACGAAGACGGGAAGTAAGGAGACAGTAAATGTACACCGCAACAGAACGTTTTTCAGACGCAGCCACCCTTCTCTCTTCTATCGAGAGCCGGACAGTGCGCGAGGGCCGCAAAGCCTTCGCATGGCAGATGGCTCAGCGCGCCAAGAGGACGCGCCGCGAGCGCATCATCGAGGCCATCACCACCACCTTTGCCGCCGTGGCGTGGGTGGCCTGCGTAATGCTCACCAGCGGGATGTTTTTCGTCGTGGGAACAGAATAGGAAAAAAAAATGAAATATCTTTTTTCAAAAAAAATTCGCATTGAAGACTTTACCCGTTTTATCGAAAGGCACAAAGGCGAGTTCGTTAGCGAGCAATCGCTTGAGAACATTGTCAGTGACGCAGAAAAAGAAGTGTGGAAATTGGTAGACGGTTATGGATTTATCCCAGTCTCAAGCGTCCTGTCAGACGGCATCACGCAAGCTCTAATCGCCGACATAGACGCTATCGTGTGCTATCCGGACGACGCTGAAGGGTACGGCCGGTTTGGTAAAAAAATCATCAAGGTAAAAGCATTAAACGCGCTTTATAGCTAAACTTCCCGCCCGGAGTGGCCGGAGCGGGGCGCGGTCGGAGAAAGCCGCGTAAGGGAACGGCGGGAGGCCGGAAGCCTTTTCTATATCTGTCTTAGAGACTTTCAGCCTCCCGTTTTCAGAAAAATTCCGGGACGGTCCCGGAAAGCGCGGTGACGCATCCCGCGCATAGGCGCCCTCAGGGAAGGCGGCAGCCATTTATCTCGCTCACCCCTTGGCGGCCGCCTTCCCCCCCTTCAAAAGCAGGTAATCTATGTACACACTATCTATATTGGTTCCGGATAACGACGGAAGGCCGATCCTTTTCGGCAAAAAATTCACGCGCCGCGCTCTCAAGCGGTACATCCACCGTCACGCCAGAGGTCTGGCGCTCAGGTATGGGATGGTGGCTATCGAAGGCAACGACAAAGTGCGCCGCGTGTATGAGCCCCAATTTATCAAACGCAAGCCCATGAGCGGCCGCATTTCCACTGTGACAACGAAAAAAATTTTCCGTCTCTGGTAGGGCGCCAGAGGCGGATCCATGCGGTTCCTCCCGCACAGGACAAAGGGGCCGGGGGTGTCAGCCCGGCCCCAAAAGGAGTAAAAAAATGTCCACAATAGAAAAGCTTCTCAGGGAAGGCATTACCCTGAAGTGGGAGATCGAGGCCAGGCAGAAGAAAATTCGTGAAATTAACAAAAAGATTGCGGGACAAGCCGAGTTCAAGCCCGGCTCGTCCACCGGTCACATCGCGGCCGGCGGCATCATGGCGAAGGTCACGAAGCGCCAGAATGTGAAATGGGACCAGGACGCGCTTGCCGTGGCGCATAAACAGATGGGAACAGAGCTGTTCGCCAAGGCGTTTACCTATAAGTTCGAGCCCATAAATGCCCGTCAGCTCAAAAACTGGCTTGCTTCCGGTGACGTCCCCGACGAGGCGAAGCACCTTGTTCTGGAGGCAAGAACTGTGACGGAAGGCGCTCCGTCCGTGGTGTACGAGGAGGCCAGCGATGCTGACTAGGATTACTCCGCAGTCCGCTGACCGGATTTGTGCCCTTATCCTTGGGGCGTCCGGAATAGGCAAAACATCTCAGCTCAGGTGTCTGCTTGGGCAGCGCTTCAACCCCGCTTCCGGGAAGTGGGAGAAAGACGCCGCGGCCGTCCCGGAAAAAGTCCTTGTCCTCTCCGCGGAAAGCGGTCTTCTCTGTGTGCGTGACTTTGTGGCGTCCGGCGCCGTTGAGGGTTTCGAGATACGAAGCCTGGAAGAGTTCAAGGAGGCCTTGTTGTATTGCAGTTCCCCTGAATTCGCAGAGGGGAAGTATAAGTGGGTGTTCATTGACAGTCTCACAGAGATTGCCGCCCGCTGCGTGGAGAGCCTCCAGAGAAAATACCCTAAGAGAGACGACACTTTTAAGTTGTGGATGGAGTACTCACAGACCATGACAGACCTTGTCAAGGCGTTCCGCGATATGCCCACGTGCTCAGTTGTTTTTACCTGTCTGACTGCGCAGGAGCAGGACGAGTTCAAGCGGCGCTATTTCGCCCCAGATATTGACGGCAAAGCTGTGAAGTCCCGCCTGCCTTCGTTCTTCGATGAGGTTCTTTATATGGACAGAACCACGGGAGAGAATGGCGCCTCTTATGTCGTCTTCCAGACGACCGAGCCCGCCGGCCTTGCCAAGGACCGTTCCGGCAAACTGGCACCCATTGAAGAGCCTAACATTCTGAAAATCAAGAACAAAATCATCAGCAAGTAAGGAGATTACATTATGGAAATGGGATTCGATCTGTCTAATGTCCGCACCGTTGGCGCAGGCACCATCCTTCCCCCCGGCGATTACGAGATTGTGATTAAGAACGCCGAGCCCAAGCAGACAAAGGACGGAGAAACGTACATCAATCTGTGGTATTCCGTTGTGGGCCCCACGCACACGGGAGCGATCATTTTTGAGGCGCTCCACCTCTGGAGCGGGAATACCGCCCGTACAGAGATTTCCCTGTCGCACCTGAAGAGTATCCGCGAGGCGTGCGGTCTTAACCCGAACATTGGCGGTACCACTGACGAACTTATCAATAAACGGCTCCGCATCAGGGTGGGCGTCCGCGAGTACAACGGGGATCAGTACCAGAGCTTCAAGCGTTACTCGCCGTGTGTTGCCGCAGCGGCTGCGGCCGCAGCATCCGCCAGTGTTCCCCCGCAGGGCGGCGCAGCGCCGGCCGGGATGCCGTGGTAACGCTCAGACCATACCAGGAAGCGGCCCTGCAGGCAGTGTTGCGCGATATGCGAACGCATAAAAACGTCCTCCTGCAGGCCGCCACGGGCGCGGGGAAAACGATCATGTTCTCAGCCATTACCAGACTTTTTGTTGAGAAATGGGGCCTGCATGTCGCTATCCTCGCGCACCGTGAACAGCTTGTCCGTCAGGCGGCAGACAAGCTCCTGAAGGTATGGCCGGAAGGCGAGGATAAGGTAGGCATAGCCTGCCACTCGGTGACGTCATCGGTAGACGTCAACCGGCAGGTGGTAATTGGTTCCCCGCAGACGCTGGCACGCCGCCTTGGCGAGCTGCCGGAACAGCAGCTCCTTATCGTTGACGAGTGCCACCGGCTGCCGCCGGCGGGCAAAAAAAGCCAGTACGCCGTACTCATTAACCGGCTGCGTGAGTACTACCCCGATATGCGTATGCTGGGAGTGACGGCTACGCCCTACCGCCTGGGGCATGGGTATATCTACGGCGAGGATTGCCGCGAGCCAAAAGAGAACTGGTTCGACACGCTATCCTATTCAATCGGTATTGACGACCTGCAGGACGAGGGCTTCTTATCTCCGCTCAAGGGGTACGGATGCACGGAGCCCGATCTTTCCGGAGTGAAAACGTCCAAGGGTGAGTACGATTTAGGTGAGTTGTCCGCTGCCATGTCTCAGGCTGTTCACGTCGGGAGCGCCGTTGAAGCGCTGAAAAAGTATGGCAAGGGCCGCCGTCATGTGGTGGTGTTCGCCGTATCCATCCAGCACGCCGAGATACTCAGGGACGCTTTCCGTGCCGCCGGATACCGTGCCGGGGCTGTGCATTCAAAAATGCCGCACGATGAGAGGCAGAAAGCATTGGCCGCGTTCGGTAACGGCGAGCTGGATGTTATCTGCAACGTGGGCGTGCTAACGGAAGGCTGGGACTGCGTATGCGTTGACTGCATGGTCATGTGCCGGCCAACGAAGAGCACAGCCCTGTACGTCCAGATGATAGGGCGCGGGCTAAGGACGGCACCCGACAAGGCTGACTGCCTCCTGCTGGACCTTTCAGGGAACTGGAAAGAGCACGGCAACCCCGCTCATCCGCGCGTCCGCTGGACGAAGCCGGGGGGCCGTATACAGCAGGAGAAGAAGGGGCCGGCGGAGCCGGAGCTTATTCAATGCCTGGAATGCGAGGCGCTGATTCCGCAGTCGGCTATCGTCTGCCCGTTTTGTGGCGCGCCGCAGAAACGCATCTGCGACCGCGTTCCGGTCATGGAAGAGCTGAAAGATGCAGAAAACAGCGTCCAGAAGGTCAGGCTGATAGCCACGCCGGCGTTCAATTCGGCGTTCACGTCAAGAAGCGGCAATCACATGCTCAGAGTGGATATGTGCGGCCAGCTGGAGGACGGGAAGCCCGTTTCTTTTTCCGAGTTCCTCGACTTTAATGGCGAGGCGTCTACTTACGGGCAGAATAAAGCCCGTCAGATATGGAACGGCATCACGCAGGCCGTCCCGCCCGTCACGCTGGAAGAAGCGGCTTCGCGGCTTGACGAGCTGAAAAACAGTTTTCCCGCGGAACTGTGGGTAAGGAAGCGGGACAAGTACTATCACGTAGTGAGGTGGTCATAATGGAGATTGAAAACCCCATGGCGACAGCTATGTACGAGGCGGCTTCCAGGTACAGGAAGGAACAGCCGGACCGCTCATATCTCGGTATGAGTATTGCCGGCGACCCGTGCCGGCGCAAGATATGGTATCAGTTCCGCGGCTATACGCAGAAGTCCATAGACGGCCGCGCGCAGATGATATTCAGCCTTGGGAGTGCCGTTGAGCATGAAGTTTTGCGCTGGCTTCGGGGAGCTGGCTATCACCTCCGCGACGAGCAGCAGGAGTTTACACTGCTTAAGGGTTTCGTCCGTGGGCACTGCGACGGCGTGATTGATGACGTGAAGGGCACGCGGCCCCACATTCTGGAGATAAAGAGCGCGTCCGCGACACGCTTCCAAATGTTCAAAACTTCCGGCATTGCCGCCGTGTCGCCGGTGTACGCAGCTCAACTCCAGCTTTACATGGGGTGCTCAGGCTTCGAGCGCGGCGTATGGGTGGTCATGAACAAGGACAACTGCGAGCTCTACATAGAGCGCGCCCACTTCGACAGGAAGGCATACCTTGACCTTCAGGAGCGCTGCGCGGCGATTATCAGCAGTGACGACCCGCCGGAGAAGGCGTTCCAGGAAGGAGCCCGTGAGTGCTCCATGTGCCCCTACGAGGGGCATTGCTGGCACGCTCCTTACGTGCAGGAGACGCCCACGTGCGGAACGTGCGCATTCTGTCGGTTTAACGGAATGACGCCCCACTGTGACCAATATGACCACGACATCACGAAGTGGGGCATGTCGTGCCCCGTGTGGGTATTCCGTGACGGCGTGGACCGTGTGCCCTTCTGAAGGAAGATTGATTTGATGAAGAAGACGCTGGGAGCCAGCGTCATAAAAATACAACGCGATTGGCGGCTTACGCCGCTGAAAAGGAGACGGAAATGATAGTAGACGTTCTAAAAGTTGACGGAATTGAAGAAGCGCTCTTGGGGATGGGACTGTCTTACGGTCTGACTTCCGATAAAAAAATTAGATGCCTGAAAGACCCGAAGTTGGCGGCCCGCCTAACTAAAATCTGTGTGAAATGTGCTCAGCGAGGGAACGGTGAAGAGAAGTTCCTGAGAATGATCCAGATTTGGGCGGACGTTACCGCCCCGCGGTTCTGGTGGGCAGAGTTTGATACGTACAAGGTGGGGACTGTCGCCCTCTCGGAGAGCACGATGCACACGTTGGGGAAGCGGCCCCTTGCGCAGGAAGATTTCGAGGGGGGACTGCCTATTGAGCTCATTGATTGGCTCAATACGTATGTATGCGCCGATTGTTCAGTTGAGACGAAAAAACGGTTCCTCCCGGAAGGGTTCTTCCAGCGCCGGATTGTGAATTTTAGCTATGCAGTGTTCGCGAACATGATCCGTCAGCGCCGTAATCACAGGCTCCCGCAGTGGCATTACTTCCTGAGCAACACCTTTTACGCCCTGCCTATGCAGGAGTTCCTGCCGCCGCTCACTGCAGAAAAGGGAAAGGAGTAAGCCATGACTTTTGACGATTGCCTTGAATTTTTGAACAACCATCAAGAAGAACTGCCTACCGAAATGCCTTACCTGGGCATAATCGAGATTATGATAGGTACGACATACCGCCAGTTGCGCGCTAAAGGGATGACCCGTGAAAGAATTATGCAGCTGATGCTTTGGGGGCTGTTCTATTTCGTCCAGAAAGAAAACATTCTCACGGATAAAGACGAACAAGTAGTTATCGATGCCATGTATGCAGCGAAAGCCAACGCGTATTTCGTTTCAGGACATCGCGAAGAGGAAGAAGAATGAGGACAAGAGAACAAATTAAGGCATCGCGTATCCGATATAACGTCAAGAACAAAGAAGTCATGAAATATGCCCGCATATATCGAATCAGCGTGCCCGAGGCGCGCAAAAAATTAGCGGAGGAACAAAATGCAGTATCCGGAAAGACCTTTTGAGCATAGGGATGCCGTCTTGGGGATCTCTTTTCCGTTGGGGGCCATAGACTACTACCCGGAAGCGTGCGGCGAGCCTTCAGCCGCGTTAAAAAAACTGCGTCCCCTGCTGAAAAAGCTCCACGGAACCCTACAGGTAGATAAGCTGAGTGCCGGAGAGCACCGCGAAATCAAGGCCGCCTGCGACGGTGCCAGAGACAACGGCTCAGGCTATGATACAGACGCCAGCAGGGAAGAGCAGATGCGCGGATGGCGCGTTATGTGGTTCGTGTCTGAATATGCCTTTGGTGACGCCTACGTGCTCGCGGAGACATGGCGCGATAAAGCCCTTCCTCTCTGGAAAGAAGCTAAGGCCATTATCGACCGCGTGACACGCGCCATGTATCAGCACCACCCGGAGGACGAGGAAGAGGCGTGCAGGATATGGTGCTGTCACGCCAGCCCGTACAAAAATCCCAAGCTGGAGGGCATATGGCGGAACTGAACGAGATTACGGCCCTGCGCCAGATACGGCTTGACATCTGGCGCCACAGGAAGGCTATTGCCGAGCTGGAGAAGAAGATGGATGAGTTGCTCGAAGTAAGCAGCGCCGCTAGACCACTGCGCAGAAAAACGATAAGTGCGTCTGATGCGGCGGCCCTCATCCGGGAAGGAAAACTCCGTGAGCGTTTATCAACGTAAAGATGGCCGTTTTGTTTGCAAATTCAAGGAAGGCAATGTCTGGAAACAGAAGAGCTTCCGCACCCGAGAGGAGGCGGAAGCCCTTCTAAAGGAAAAAAGCTATGACGACCGAAGTAATAGCAGGCTCACCGTATCTGAGTCAATTCTTCTGTTTCTGTCACGCACGAAGCACGTCAGAACCACAGAAGACTACTACGCACTCGTTCTGTCGCGCATGGGAGACAGTATGGCCACAAGATATGTAGACAGTCTGACACGCCGAGACCTGGAACACTTTCGCGACACATTACGGCAGGAGTGGCGCCTTTCGGCGTACTCAATCAACCGCCACGTTCAGAAGCTTCTTGCGGCATGGCGGTGGTGCGCGAGTGAAGACTTCCTTGAAACTGTTCCGTGGGAGAAGTACAGGTATCTGCCAGAGGAACCGCACGGCCATTGGTGCGGGAACTTTGACGACTTCCGCAAAGTATACGCCCTGTGTGTACCCGCGCTCCAATGGGCAATCCGCACGTGCCTTGCGTTGTGCCTGCGTCCGGGCAAAGAGCTTATCAGCCTGGAATGGCGTGACGTTGACCTTGCGCGCGGCAGGGCGTCCGTCTGGATGCCGAAGACGTCCCGGCAGAAGGTCGTTTTCTGTCCGCGTTGGTGGCTGGACGAGGCCCGCCAGAAAGCTCAGGGAAGAAGTCCGGAAGAACCTGTTTGCCCGTCACCGCACGGGAAACCGTACTCAACGATAAGGTACTTTTGGTATATGGCCTGTAAAAAAGTCGGCGTTGACCGGTTCCCCATGTATACCGTCCGGCACATGGCGGCTAGCCTGATGCTGGAAGCGGGGGCTGACATTGCCGCCGTAGCCGCGCAATTAGGCCACAAAAACGTCACCACCACCGGAGCGTTCTACACTCACGCAGTGGCCGGCGCTCAGGAACGGGCCGCGCAGGATTTGCCAGCCCTCCCATAAAATTGGTGCAGAATGGTGCAGGTTTTTAAGCTAACCCACTGAAAACAGGGCATAAGGCGCTAAATAGGCCGTCCCTGGAAAGGAGGAGACAGAGATGACCGCCTACCCGGCCGGCCGCACCCGCCGCCCGTTCTTTTTCTGCCGCCGCGCTCCCGCCGTGGCCGTTCTTCTCACGCTGGCCCTGCCGGCCCAGGGGCACGCCGCCTATGAGGAAAAGCCCGTGAGCGGCGTTGTCCGCGGAAGCCTTCCGGACGCCATGCCTGCACCGGGCCGCGCGGGGTTTCCCTTCAGCGGAGCCGCCTTCGCGGATCCCGTGGGGTCCCGCGGCGCCGACGTTCCCTTCCGCTTCGCCGTGCGCCTCATCGTTCCGGAAAAATGGAAGCTGACCCTGACCGGACGCTTCCGCAACGCCCGCCGCGTTTCCTGGAAGGCGGACGAGTCCTGGGGATCCGTCCTCGACAGGGCCTACCGCATAGCCGGCGCCGCGGCGCGCGCCGATCCCGTAACGAAGAGCGTCGCCGTCACGGGGCTCTCCGGAAGCTTCCTGCCCCCGGATCCCGCCCTGAAGCCGCTCAGGCCTGGTCTCGCCGCCGTCACGCGGCCTCTCACTGTCACAGCCTGCGCGGCTCTTCTCGGCATGGATCCTGCCGCCTTCCTGAAGCTGAACGGCCTCTCAGAGGACACGGTTCTGAGACCGGGATGGGCCGTCCGCACGGGAGGGGCCGGGCCGTCCCTGACGCCTCAGGCGCATGGGGCCGTCATGCCGGAAGCGGAACCCGTTTCCCGGGCTGCGGAGGAAACGGGACTGCCTGCTGACAGCCCCGGCGCCGGGGAAGCGTCCCCCGCCGCGGATGCCGCAGGGAATGGAGATCCCTCCCCTGAAGAAGAGGCGCCGGAATTCCGCGTCGTGCCCGGCGCCCTGGCGCCGCAGCTCGCTGACTGGTGCCAGGACGCCGGCTGGCAGATGGTCTGGAGGGCCGGCAGGGACGTGGCCATCGTGAGCAGCGTCTCCTACAAAGGCCCCTTCGCCTCAGCCCTGGAGGCCGGGTTCCGCGATCTCAGGGCCGTGGGTCAGCCCTTCCGGGTCACCGTTTTCGAGGGCAACCGCGTCGTGGACGTGGCGGAGGAATAGATGACGCATCGCGCACATGCCGTCCTCGCCGCGGCTGCCGCGGCTTCCCTGCTCCTGCCTGCGTGTTCCGGCCGCGTGCCGCACGACGAGGAGGTCATACGGGACAGGGCCGCGGATTTTGACAGGCTGACCTCTTCCCGGGACTTCAGCGTGAGAAAGTCGCCTTTTCTCGGCACGCGTTCCCTCCCTCTCTCGGACGAGAACGCACCGGCGCTCATGCAGCAGGTGACCATGAAGAGCCGCGGCTCCTTTTCTGACATCGTCGAGGTCCTGCGGCGCATCGCGCCCGTAACCGTCACCGTGGCCGCGAATCCGGACGACGCCGCTGCGGAGAAGCCCGGGAGCCCTGCTCCGGCTGGCCGGGATGACCCCTCGCTCGACGACCTGCTCACGGGCGGGGATATCCTCCCTGCCGGGACATCGGCCTTCAGCATCAGCTACGACGGCCCCCTGCGCGGCCTCCTCGATCAGATAGCGGCCCAGACGGGCTGGGGCTGGGACTTTGACAGGGCGGCCAACACGGTGACGCTCGCCCGCATGATGGCGCGCACCTTCACCATCAGCGCCACGCCGGGAGCCGTCGCCGTGGACACGCGCATCACCAACTCCACGAAGCAGGCGGAGGCTGCCAGCGTATCCCTCTCGGGCCAGGTCGGCAGCACGGTCTCTTCCCGCGCCGCCGATTCCCAGACGGCCCAGACCTCCACGAACCGCCTCTCCTACGACACCTGGAAGGAGATACTCGAGAACGTGCGCATCCTTCTCTCGCCAAAGGGCCGCGCCACAGGCTCCCTCTCGGCCGGCACTGTCACCGTGCACGACCGTCCCGAAAACATCCGCAAGGTGTCCCGCTACATCGCCGGCGTGAACGAGAGCTACTCGCGCCAGGTGGCTCTCAGGGTCAATGTCTATTCCCTTGAGACGAACAGGAACTCCCAGGCTGGCATCGACGTACAGACACTCTTCAGCAGGGCTTCCGGCGCAGACGTGAGCGTGGTGGCTGGAGCGCTCTCCCTGGCAGCGGGGTCCGCGGACACCACCTCCGCGGCCATAGTAAAGGGCGATCTCAAGGGCTCTTCCGGAGTTCTGAAAGCGCTCGGCGCCTGGGGAAAGGCCACCCAGATCACGAGCGGCGGCCTCGTGGTGCGCAACAATGTGCCGGCTCCCCTCCAGGCCATACGAAAAGTAGGCTACCTCGCCGGGATCTCTTCCCAGACCACGGATTACGGGCAGACCACAACGCTGACGCCCGGCGAGGTAAGCACGGGATTCTCCATGACCATCCTGCCCCATATCCTGGACGGCCGCCGCGTGGCCCTCTCCTGCTCGGTCACCCTCTCCTCCCTCGAATCCCTGCGCGAGTACACGGCCGGCACAGCGAAGGTCCAGCTCCCCCAGACAGCGAGCCGGGCCTTCAGCCAGTCGGCCACGCTCCATATGGGACAGACTCTCGTTCTGGCAGGCTACCAGCAGACCGGGCAGGACAGCGCCAGTTCAGCGGGCCTCTTCCGCTTCTCCCGCACAGGCGACGAATCCCGCACCCTGCTCATTATCACCATAGGCGTGGAAAACGCGGCCCCCGAACTCGCAGGAGGACAGCCGTGAACGCTCTTCCCATCCCTGAAAAATCCCCGCGCCCTGTGCCGCGCGTGACGCCATGACGGGAAAAATCCTTTCCCTGGGCGGACGCCCCTGGCGCGCGGGCCTCGACTGGACGGCGCCGGGGCCTGCCCTTTCCGTTTCAGGAATCCGCAGGGAAGCCGCTCTCCGCGGCGCGGACCTCGTTGTCCTGCGGGGCCCCCGCGGATCCCGCCAGACGGGCTGCGCCGAGGCCGGCGGCGGACGGGCCCCTTCCCTCGCGGCCGCGCTCTGCCGCGCCCTTTCCGGGGAGAAGGGCGTTCTCCTCTCCCTCCGCCTGAAGGACGCCGGGGGCGCCTCCTTCTGGTGGGTGCTCGGCATACTCGGCGGCAACGTGGCGCCGGGATACGGCGACCAGGTTCACACCACGGAGGAGGACGCCGGACAGGCGGCTGTACGGCTTGCCCGGCTCGCGGGCGGCAGGGAAGCCTTTTCCCTGCGCGCAGCCTCCGCCGATCCCGGCGAGTCAGCGAAGATCCTCACGCGCCTTCTCGCGCGGGGCGGCGTGCCCGGACGCGCTGCCCGGTTCTCCTGGCGCTGCCGGCCCGTGCGCTCGCTGCGCTCCCCTCTCCGTATCTTCCTTGAATCCGTCCTCTTCTGCGCGGCCTGCGGCTTCTTCCTGCCGCCGGCCATATCCTCTCTCTCGGAAAGGGTGGACGCGCTCACGGGCAGGGGGAAACCCGGCGCCCTGGCCCTCCGGGCCGGGGAACACCCTGAGAAAGTCTTTCCTCCGGCGTGGTCCTCTCTTCCGGAAACGGCGGCCGCGGGGCGCTCCTGTCTCGCCGGCATCTACAGGGCGCCGCGTGAACTCTCGGGCTGGGTTTTCCGCAGGGGCGCGTGCCGCGCGCGGTCCGGAAACGGCGGGGACCCCGGAGTGACCCTGCTCCTCACCTACGCCCGCACCGCGGCCTCAAGCTATACGGGCCTCCCAAAAGACGCGGCTTTCCAGGATTCGCGTCCCTCGGAAATGACGCGCAGGGTGCCGCTTCCCGCGGCACCGGGTCCGGGTCCTGACGCCTGGAAAACCTTTCTCACGAAAAAGGACGCGTCCGCCCGCTTCCTTGATCTTCTGCAGCGCGCGAAAGCCCGCGGCGGCGTGCGTTTCAGGGAACCCGCGAAACTGACGGACGGAAACGGCACGTCCATAGCCTGCCCGTGGGCGGCGGGCGCCTGGAACATAACCGGCCTTCAGGGAGACAGCCTCCGGGACGTCTTTGCCGCGCTTCACGATCTGCCCGGCTTTTTCCTGACCGAACTCACCGTACAGGGCGGCAGCTGGACCGCCAGAGGAGATGCCTATGCCCGATGAAACCAGGGAAACCGCTTTCCCGGACGACAGCAGAAACGCCAAGGAGGAAAGTCCCGGAAACGCCGCGGACGATCTGTCCCGTCTTTTCGCGGACACGCCGGGGAAAGGGGAAAATCCCGTCCCCGCTTCCCCCCGGCGCCGGCCGGGCCGGCGCGTCCTGATTGTGGCGGCCTGCCTCGCCGTCCCGCTCACCGCCTGCGGCGCCGCCTTCTTCCTGCAGGGAGACCCGGACCCGGGGTACGGAGTCTCCCCGGGTCCCGCTCCCGCGCCGCGCGTTCACAGGAAGCCGGAATCTCCCGCAGCGAAGGAAAGATCCGGCAGTCCCGCCCCTGAGACAGGAAAGTCAGCCGCGGAACCGGGTTCTCTCGGGGAGAACGCGAGGCTCATGAACGAGCTCGAGGCGATGCGGCTCAGGACGCGCATCGCCCGGGAAGAAGCCGATTACCTCAAAGCGAAGCAGGCCGCCGACGCGGTGAGAAACGGAAGCGGCACAAAGCCCGCGGAAAGCCGTCCCGCCGCGCCGGCCCCCGCCAGGCAGGACGGAAAAGCCTCCCGTCCCGCTGGAAGGGACGCCATCATTTCCGTACAGGGCGCCGGGAACAGCCTGTGGGCTCTCGCGCGCACCGCGGAAGGACGCATTGTCTCCCTCAGGCCGGGCAGTCCCTTCGCCTGCGGCAGGGTAAGCGCCGTGACCCGCCAGGGCGTGCGCGTGCGCTGTCAGAACTCCACGCTTTTCATTTCATTCTAGGGGAGAGAAACATGCCGGATACCGGAAACAGTCAGACCCTGCGCCTGCGCCTCGCGGAACTGATGGCCGGACTCGACGGCGCGGTCCGGGAAAAAATCCGCCTTTCGCCTGACAGGAGCGTCCTGGACTATTCCCGGGAAATCGCCGGGAACCTGCCCTTCATGGCGCTCGCCGCCTTTCTGCAGGAGAACTGCAGGACACGCGCCGTGCCGCATCCGGCGGCCGAGTTCGCCCTGCGCTTCGCCGGGCGCGGCGGGGAGACGGAGACAGGCCGCACGGAGGTGCAGAGAAGACTCGTAAGCCTCCTTGCGGAAGCCGGGGAAAGCGGGGCATCGGACGTACATATCGCGGACATGGGTGCCTACGGTCTCGTGCGCTTCCGCGTGCGCGGCGAGATGCGCCCGGCTGCCGAAATTTCCGGCACCCTCGCGAGGCGCTTAATCGCCGTGGCCTTCAACGGTCTCGGACAGCAGAACGGCACGCCGGGCTTTTCACAGGCCTCCCGCCAGGACGCGCGCATCGTGAGCCGCTCCGTCCTGCCTCCGGGCGTCCATTCCGTGCGCCTGCACGCGGAGCCGATCCAGTCCGACACCGCGTCCAGGGGAACTTTCCTCGCCATGCGCCTCCTCACCGGAGCGGACGGCGTCACGGGAAGCCTCGGAGAACGCCTTGCCGCGCTCGGCTACTCTGAGGACCAGTGCCGCCTCATGGCCTCCCTCGCCGGATCACGCGGCCTCACACTCCTTGCCGGCCCTACGGGACACGGCAAATCCACAACCCTGCGCCACGTCATGGAGTCCATGGTCATCTCCCGTCCCGACCAGAGCTACCTCTCCGGTCGAGGATCCCCCCGAATACCCCATGGCCGGCGTCAGGCAGATTCAGGTGCCCACGTCCGGGGGAGACAGGGCATCAGCCTACGCCGACGCCATAGCCGGCGCCATGCGCTGCGACCCCGATGTCATCATGATTGGCGAGATCCGCTGGCCCGCGGCCGCAGCCGCTGCGCTCGACGCCGCGCTGACCGGCCACGCCGTGTGGACCACAGTGCACGCGGCCGACGCCTTCGCCATAGCCCGCCGCCTCACGGGCATGCTCACGTCAGCCGGCGTTCCCGATCCCAGGGAAACCCTCTTCGGGCAGGGCGTCTGCGCGGGGCTCATCTGCCAGCGCCTCATGTCCCTGAACTGCCCCCGCTGCAGCCTGCCGCTCTCCTCCCTTACAGGGGAAGCACGGCGCAGCCTCCTTCCAGAAGAACTTGAAGAATTCCTCGCCGGCGCCATCGGTCCCTCCGCCATGGGCGGCGTGCGCCTGCGCAATCCTGACGGCTGCCCTGCCTGCGGGGGACAGGGCATTCTTTCCCGCGCTGCCGCGGCCGAGATTGTCGACTGCCGCGGCGCGGTGGGCAGGCTCCTCGCCAGGGGTGAGGACGGGGCAGCAAGGGAGCTCTGGAAACGGAACGGCGGCGTCACCATAGCCGGCCGCTGCCTCGGACTCATCGCGAAAGGGCTTCTCGATCCCGTCACCTGCGGACACAGGCTGGGCGGCCTGTCCGATCCGGACAGCGTCTAATATCCGCGGACAGACCGTCTAACAGCCTGCTTTTACTAAATAAATATCATATAATTAAAGTAATGCTTTATAATTCGGCTGTCCCTGTGACGGCCGCCCGGGAAAAGGAGTCCGCCCGTCCCGGACGTACGGCGCCTGTTTTCAAGGAGCGCCTGAAGAACTCTGCCCGCATGGAGGAACCATGTCCCTTATTTCCGAATACGCCCTGCGCCGGGCTTTCCGCCCGTCCGTGCGGGCAAAACTGTGGAGGCGTCTCGCGGCCAGGGCGGCTCTCGGGCTTCCCGTGTGGGACGCCATCGAGGACGCGCGCGGACGGGCCGAAGGGAAAAATCCCGGCTTCGCCAGGGCCTGCGGCAGGCTTCTCCTGGCCCGCGACTCCGGGCTCGGCCTCGCCGACGGGCTTGGCGGACTCGGCGCCCCGGGCGAAGGACTCCTTCTTTCCGCCGGCGAGAGCGCGGGCCGCACGGCCGAGGGACTTTCCCTCGCAGCGGAGCTTCTCGAGACACGGGGGCGCGTGGCGAAGGAGGTGAAATCGGGGCTCGCCTACCCCGTATTCCTGGTTCTGCTTTCCGTCATCGTGCTTGTCCTGACCTCGGGGCTCATTGTCCCCCAGCTGGCCGCGGTGCTGGATCCGGAGTCGTGGACCGGCGCCGCGGCGTGGCTCTACGCTCTCTCCGGATTCCTGAACTCGTCACGCGGCCTTTTCCTGGGACTCGTCCTCATTCTGCTCATTATCCTCACCGTGACAAGCCTCGGCACCTGGACCGGGCCTCTCAGACAGCGCCTCGATGCCTTCGGTCCGTGGAAACTGCACGCCCTCTCCGAGGGATCGGCCTTCCTTTTCACGCTGGCCACGCTGTCCAGGGCCGGCGTGCAGACGCGCGTGGTGCTTGAGACCTGCCTCGCCTCCCCCTCCTCCTCTCCCTGGCTCAGGGAACGCCTCAGGGGCGTTCTGCGCGTCTACGGAAACGGCACGAATCTGGGGGACGCCCTGGCCGGCGCCGGGCCGTCCTTCCTGCCTGAGGAGGCCATCGAGGATCTGCGCGCCCTGGACGGACTGGACGGCTGCGGGGAGCGCCTTCTTGAGACAGCGCGCGCGGAAATCCGGGAAGGCACGGAACGCGTTCACGACTCCATGCGGGCGCTCGGCACGTTCCTGCTCCTTCTCGTTTTCGGCCTCGTCCTGCTCATTCTGGCCGGCGTCTTCTCCTTCCAGCAGCAGTTCGCGTCCGCGATGTAGCCGTCTATCTGCGGCCTTTCAGAAGGAAGAACGTCCAGGGGATCAGCGCGAAGCAGAGGACGAAGGGGAGAAGAAGCGCGGTGGCAAGCCCCACGAGCTTGGCGATGCCGCCGAGAAGCGGCGGGAAAAGGAGAAGCGAGCTGTAGGCCAGAACGGAGACGGCAGAGCTCGCCCGCTCGAGGCTCACGCCGGGACACCTGCCCGCCTGACTGAAGAAGATGGGCCCCACGGGCGAGATACCGGCGCCGAGAATGGCGTAACCGGCCAGGCAGATCAGAGGATTTCCCGCGAAAAGCGCCACGGCGAGCCCGCAGGAGGCAATGGCCGAGCCCGCCACGGACAGGGTCCGGTCCCCGAAACACGCGCGCATCCTGTCCCCGAAGAGCCGGCACACGGCCGCTGCGGAGCCGTAGGCGCCGTACGCCAGGGCCGCTGTCTTCTCGTCCGCGCCCTTGACGCTGAAGAGGTAGAGGCTGCCCCAGTCACCTGACGACCCCTCCACGGCCTCAATGAGAAGATACCCGAGGCCGCATCCTATGACGAAAAGAGGTATGCGGCCGCTCTCCTTCGCACCGCCTCTGCCGGCCTGAGGCTCATCTTCGTGCTGCAGGGAACGGCAGGCGGGCAGAAACAGGAGGAAAAAGAGGGCGGCGAAGAACGCCACGTTCGGAAGCGGAGAAAGGGACAGGGAAGAGAACACGCTGCCCGACGCGGATCCGAGGAAGATGCCGAAGCCGTAGAAGGCGTGCAGAAAGGACATGCTCGGACGGCTGAAGTGCTTTTCTATGAGCAAGCCCTGTGTATTCACGCACGCGTCCAGCATGCCCATGAAAAAACCGAATATCCCGACGCCGATGGCCAGCTGCCACACATTCACCGCGAACATGGCCACGAGAAGGGAGACGACCATGAGCGCGGCGCTCCAGCGGCAGAGCCGTCCTGACCCGAAACAGCGCAGGGCTCGGGCACTTCCAAGAAGCGCCGCGAACCCGCACAGGCCCATGGACAGGATGATCAGGCCCACCTCCGCCTCATCCGCGCCCACCTGGGACTTGAGGGCCGGCATACGCGAGAGAAGGATGGCGTAGAAAATCGTTGAAGCGGCGAAAAAGAAGGAAACGGCCAGACGGGCCTTTGTGTATTCGGAAATTTTCATGATGGATACGGGCTGGATGTTGCTGAATAGAAGACTATAGCCCGGCTGGCTCCAGCGGGCAATGCCGGTACATGAAGGCCCATAACAGGTTCGTCAGCCCCCCCGGATACGGAGCTCTTCTGACTCGGGCTTCCTCCCTGAAGAGACAGCAGGAGGAAGGAGCCTCACACTTCCCATCCTTCAGAAACCGGCCCGGCTGCCGGACCGTCAGCGGTATGATGGGTTCCGGGAACCTGAGATCCCGGACGGACCTCAGCCAGTCTTTCCTGTGAAATCCGGAAGAACAGGCCTCATCCGGCACCGCATCCGGAACAGGCGTATTCCCGAGCGGCATCTTCTCCATCAGGCATGCCCCGCAGGCAGCCGGATTCCTGTTTGACCGGCACGCAAAAATGTTATAAATAAAAAAACATCTATTTCCTGGATATGCCTGACTGGCTTTCCGCTCCCCCGGCAGCAGGGACATCCGTCCGTACCAGGGGCATCACGGAAAGAGCAGGAAAGAACAACGCAAAGGAGTATTTCTATGAAAATGAAGAAAACGGCTCTGGCTTTTATGGCGGGACTGAGCCTTATGGCGGTCTCCGCTGCCTGCCCGGCGCTGGCGGCAGACAAACTGCCGTCTTTTGGGAATAACAGGCAGATGGTGGAATATTTCTGGAATGAGATTTTCAACAAGCACAATACTTCCGTGATCGACAGCCTGACGTCCCCGAAATACATCCAGCACAGCCCCGGCTTCGCCGACGGCCGTGAGGCGTTTAAGGCCGGCGTCCAGGGATTCCTCAAAGAATTCCCGGAAAGCAGGGCGGAAATCAAACATATAGGCGCTGACGGCGATCTCGTGTTTATCCACAATCACATCACGCTGAAAGCCGGCGATCGCGGTCAGGCTGCTGTCGATATCTTCCGCGTCAAAGACGGCAAAATCGCGGAGCACTGGGATGTCATCCAGGATATTCCGGAAAAAGCCGAAAACAACAATACCATGTTCTAAGCTGGGGCATGGACTTTTCAATTAATTCAGTAAATTAAACAAAAATCTGTATCACGGTGCACCAAGCGTCAGGTGCAGACCGGAGAGACCGCCGCACTTTCCTGCATTTCTTCATTTTGTTTTTCCGACACAGTCCAGCCTCCCTGAAAGATTTTTAATCTTTCTTCGGCGGATAGATTTCACATCATTAGCCCCTCCTCGAGGGGCTTTTCTTGACGCCCGTCAAAATATGTGCGTATTTCTGTACTTAACCAAAGACAAAAAGGAGGGCACCATGCCTGAAGCAGTCACATACACCGAAGCCCGCCAGAACTTTGCGAAGTACATGGATCAGGTCTGCGACGATCACGACGCGCTCATCGTGACGCGCCAGAAGTCCCGTCCGATTGTAATGATGTCTCTGGAAGACTTCAACGCCATGAAGGAGACGGTCTACCTTATGAGCACGCCTGCCAACGCAGAGCGCCTCATGGCTTCCATCAGGGAGGCCGACGAGGGGCTGGCCGAAAAGCACGAACTTATCCGACCGGAGTAGAAGCATGGAACTGAAGTTCACTTCCTACGCCTGGGAGGACTACAAATACTGGGAAAAGCAGGACAGCAGGACGCTGAAGAAGATCAATGCGCTCATAGACTCGTTGCTGAGAGAGCCCGGCGCCAGCGGGATAGGCAAGTCGGAACGTCTTAGCGGCAACCTGTCCGGGTGGTGCTCCAAGCGAATCGACACCAGGAACCGCATGGTCTACAGATTTGAAGGCGTCAGCGTTCTGTGCATAGCCCAGCTTAGATTTCACTACTGAAAGCCGGAAAAATCCTTTGCCCCGCCCTGCCGGCCTGATTTGGTGCGGAATGGTACGGGACTTTTACGCAGCATATTGAAAACACAGAATAAATTGCGAAAGTCCTTATCCTAAGTTGCACAGGGTAACGGCCTGAGCGGCCTCCCCTGTGTATGAAGCACAGACGGCCGGGAGAATGCCTCCCTGCCGTTTTTTATTTCCCGTCATGCCGCATGAGAAACATGGTCCAGGGAATAAGAAGGAAGGTGATGCAGAGAGGCACGAGCATAGCCTTCTGGAGCCCCACCACGCCGGCCAGACTGCCGATGAGAGGCGGAAAGAGCATGAGCGGGCCATTGGCCATAAGCACGACCACGGAGGTGGCTTTGGCCGTGCTCACGCCCGGACACTGCCCGGCCTTGCTGTAAAAGACGGGGCCAAGCGGAAAGAGCCCGATGCCGAGCAGGGTGTAGCCGATGAGCGCGGTCACCGGATCCGGGGCGATAATGACGAGTCCCATGGAGAGGAAGGCCACGATGGCGCCGCCCGTGGCCAGGAGACGATCGCCGAGCTGGGTGCGCAGCCAGTCGCCGAGCAGACGGAAGAAGGCCAGGGACGTGCCGCAGAGCCCGTAGGCCAGCGCTGCCGTCTCCTCGTTGGCGCCCTTGCAGGTGTACATGAAGAGACTCCCCCAGTCGCCTGCCGCGCCGGTGACGGAATAGGAGCCGAGCACGGTGAGGCCGCAGAACCAGACAAGCCTGGGCACGCGCTCGCGTTTCTTTTTGCCGGGGACCGGCTTCTCGAGGGGAGGATCCTTCTCCACGTGCTTCCAGGCGGGATAAAGGAGCAGAACCGCGGGAATGGTCATGAAGCCCAGACTTTCCGAAGGAGACAGATTCAGGGCCGCGGCAAGACCGCCAGCTGAGGAGCCGATGAGAAGCCCTATGCCGTAAAAAGCGTGCAGCATGGACATGGTCGGCTTCTTATACCGCACCTCCACAAGAACAGCGTGCGTGTTCGCGCAGAGATCCGAGACATTGAGGAAGAACCCGAAAAGGCCGGCGCAGACGGCGAGTCCCGGCACTGTGGTGGCACGGGTGCCCAGAACGAGAACGACGCACATGGCCAGCATGCTCCAGGGGCAGAGACGCCGGCTGCCCACGCGCCGCAGAAGCTGGTTGCCGGACAGGAGAGCGCAGAGGCCGCACAGCCCGAGCGTCAGGAGCACCCAGCCGATCTCGGTCTCCGTAGCACCAGTCTGGGCTTTAAGGGCAGGCATGCGCGAAAGAAAGAGCGCGTCAAAAAGATAGGGAAACGTAAAGAAATAAAAGCCCGAGATACGGGCCTTCTCAAAGGCGCTGAAGTGCATGGAGATGACCAGATGAAAGGGGGGTGAAGGACGCGGGGTACGGGAGCGGGGAGCGCTCCCCGGACTGCTGATGCTGTTCCGCTGCCGGAATTCTGCCGGGGCCGGGTATAAGACCAGTACGAAATTTCCGTTACCAGGTTTCTGCCGGATCCGGGTATAAGGCCGGTACGGTGTTTCCGTTACCAGGTTTCTGCCGGAGCCGGGTATAAGGCCGGTACGGTGTTTTCGTTACCAGGTTTCTGCCGGAGCCGGGTATAAGGCCGGTACGGAATTTCCGTTACCAGGTTTCTACACAGGCCCTGTATAAAGCCAGTACGGTGTTTTGTTACCGGACAGAGGCTGCCGTTCCGTTAAGGAGCCGGCAGTCCGGTACAGATCCGGTCTTCATACGCTTTTTCCGCAGGGCACGCAAAAAAAGACGTCCGGCCGCATCAGGGCCGCTGGAGAACTTCTCTGTCAGGATGGTGGAAGAAACCTCTATTTCGCGGCTTTTTTGCGCGCCAGGGAAAGGTACTTGCCCTCCTTTCCGGTCACGTGCTCAATCTTCAGCTTCAGGATGACAAGGTTTCTGCCGAAAATGGAGAATTCCTTTTCCAGGGCTTCTTCCGTCGTTTCGGGAGCGAGATGCAGGCTGAATCTGCTGACGATATCCTTTCTTTCGGCCTCGCCGGCCACAGAACTGACCCTGCCGAAACAGATCACGCTCTGGAAATCCGTGCTCAGCTTCGGCGTATTGATCACGCTCCTGCCCACCACGCAGAAACTGGCACGCTCATCGTGCTTCAGGCAGTCTATTTTGTGGCCTTCCTTTCCGCAGTGCATATAGATGCACCCGTCTTCATAGAAATAATTGATGGGGACGCCGTACGGCCAGCCGTCCGCGTCCGTGACAGAAAGAACACCGTACGTGCCTTCCCTGAGGATCCTTTCAGCCTCTTCCTCCGGAAGAGCCTGCCCCCTGCGGCGAAGTTCCCTGAACATGCCATTTTCCTCCATATGAATGTTGCCCGGCCGTGGGCCTTTTTTCTCTGCCTGTTACAGGGACAGGCGGCCCCTGTCAAAGGTCCGGTCTCATTTTAAAAAATTATTTCATTATTAAAAATTTTATTGACTTTTCCGGAAGACTGCCGCATCCTGCGCGGCGGAAGGACGCCCTTCTCCTGCAGGCACCCACCCTATCCTTCTCTCTACGAGTCCGTTCATTCACGAACGGCAGGAGGTTTGCTTGAACCTGACAGAGGTTCTGCTCGCTGTTATTGTTTCCCTGGCCGTCATTGCCGGCGGCTACACCCTCTACACCAACGTCTCCGACAAGAATGAAGTGGCGCAGGTCATGCAGAATGTCTCGCTCCTGCGGGCCAACATCGAGGACGCCTACGACGGCAATTACGAAAACCTGTCCTCCGACGCTTCTGACGGGAGCCTCTACGACCTCGGCATTCTGCCCGAGCGCCTCGCCCGCGTCAGCTCGGGCGGAACGACACCTGCCACCAAGTGGGGTCCCATCACCATTGAGGCCGGCGACGATCCCTCGACCTACACCATCAGCTTCAGCGGCCTCAGCAAGGATATCTGCCTGCACCTTGGCAGGTTCCAGTACCGCAGCTGGGCCAAGGTCGAGGCCGGCGGCACTGCCGTGTGGACCCGCGGCACGGATACCGGCCTGAAGACGGCTGAGCTTGTCCAGGCCTGCAAGGCCGGCAACGTAGCCGTGACTTTCACCGCTCCGTAGTTCCTTACTCTTTTCACCATGCCCCCGGGCTCCCCGGGGGCATGAGGAACGCCATGCGCACGCTGCTGGCCCTTTTCGTTCTCACTGCCGTCACCGCGGCCCTGCTTCTGCAGCTCCAGATCCGGCACCCGCTTCAGGCCACGCAGGGATCGGATCCTGAAACGGCTTCCTTTCTTTCCCTCCGCTCAGCCGTCTTTGCCGCCGTCACGGCTCTCTCCCCCTATGAACGGCGCGCCCTGGCCTCGCGCGATGGCTCTTCTTTCACGGAACTTGTTCTTTCCGATATCGGATCCTTCGCGGAAAACGGCTTCCGTATTCCCGGAGAGGATGACGGCACGCCTTCCCTGCGGGCCTTCCTCGCCATGAAAGGAGATAGGTGTCTCATGGCCGTCTTCAGGACGCGTGAGGACGCAGCGCTCGCCCGGGCTCTCGGGAGCTCGGCCGGCACAGGCTCCGCCTGCCGGGGCGCTTCCTGCCCAAAAGGCGGCGTTGATCTCGAAGGCTTCGTTCCTGACGGTTTCCCCGCGGACGGGCTTACCGTGAGCGCCGCGTATCTTGCCTGCCCGGCCTTCTCCTTTGTCTCCGAAAACTGACAGGTCCCATGAATCTGACCGACTCCCTCCTCGGCGCCATCTGTCTCGTGTTCCTGCTTGTCCTTCTGGGGACTCTCACGCAGGAACGCGCCGCTTCCCTCGAACTCGGACGCTCAGCTGAGCTCATGGACGATCTCGCTTCCGCGGCAGAGGCCTGCGCCCGGGATCATGAAAGTGAGCTCTCCCTCACCACAGGACCGGAAGGAAATCCCTCCGTACTCCGGGAAGCCGGGTACCTCCGCCCCTCCTTTCCGGATTTCCTCGCCGACGGCCGGCCCCTGCGCTTCTTCCTGCGCCGCCTTACCGCAGACAGCGCGCCCCTGATTCTGGCCGTGGCAGAGGGAACACCTGCCTCCTGGAAGGAAAACGCCGGATCTGAACGGCGTTTTGCCTCTCTGTACGCGCTTCCGCTTGCGAAAAAACTTCCCGGAGGAGGGTACGTTTCCACAACGGGAAGCGGCCGGGATGAAACCACTCTTCAGGGAGCTCGCTCCTCCTTTACCCTGTCCCTGAAATCCCTCGGGATATCCCTGCCTCCAGGCACAACGGTTCTCCTGCGCCTCGCTGACACGGACGGGACTGAACCGGGCACGGCCGACAGTTCAGCTTTCCTGCACAGGAAAGCAGAGGAAGGGCTGAACACCATGCTGTCGGACCTCGGCTTCAGCGCCCACGCCCTCAGGGATACGGGCGCAGCCGTCTTCGCTCCCTCCTCTCAAGGCGCTGATACGGCCGCGGCAGACAGTTTCGCAGCCCTGTGCCAGGCCGGCGGCACGGACTCCGGTTCCCCTGAGGGACTCACCAGGTACATTCCCGGAGCAGGCCTCGCCGTATGCCGGAACGGGCGCGCCGCCCTGCTCGGACGGGACAGCGCGTTTCTCAGCGCTGCCGGTGTCTTCTTCGCCGGCCCTTCTGACGGCGTCATCACGAATCTCGCCACACCGCTCCGGACGTTTTCCCGCCCCGTGCTGAAACCCGCCTGCCCTGAAGGCACCCGGGCCGCCATTTTCGCGGTTCCCGCCCCGGGCTTCAGGGAAAAGGAAGTCAGCGTGGAGGACGCGGGGGATTCCTGGCTCGTCACCGTGAAGGGTTCCCTCCTCCAAGGAACGGAAAAAACGGATTCCCGTTCCGCCGCGGAAAGCTTCTCCGCCTCCGAAGAAATCCCGGAGCCTGCCCCTTCGGGCAGTCTGCAGCTCGGAACGGGCACGTCCTCAGGAGAGGATGTCCCGCAGGACACGTATTTCTACATGGCCGATTCCTCAGCCCTCGTCATGACAGGCTGTTTTCCCACACCCTAGCCCGACAGGGACGCCTCATGCAGCTCGCTGATACTCTTCTCGCTCTCTTTGTGCTCTGCGCCGCTTTTGCCGGCGCGGCCACACTGCAGGGAGCCGAACGCTGCCGGAATGACGCCGGGGCCGCGGCCTGGCAGGCCGACACGCTGCGCATCGCGGCGCGTCAGCTTCCGCCATCCTCAACGCCGGAAACAGTCCGGCTTTCCGTCCCGGACGATCTCACCTCCCTGCCTCCCGGCTTTTCCGCGGAGGGCGCAGGCGGCCGGCCCTTCCTCGTGCTCGTGAAGAAGACGGCCGGCGGCACGGACATCCTTGTCCTGGCCAAAGGCACGGCTTCAGGAAACGATGCCCTTCCGAGAGCCGCTGCGCTCCGCCTCCAAGGCGGCTTCTACCGCCCGTCAGACCGGCGCGCCCGGGCTCTCAGTCTCTCCGCGTCATCCGTATGGCTGCCCGGTGAGGGCAGAGCCCTTGACCTCGCCTCATTCGGCCTGACCGCCGTACCCGAAGGCTCCTTCGGCATTCTGGACGGCCCCGGAGCGGGACAGACGGACGCCCTCAGAGAGGAAATCCTACGCAGGGAGCCTCTCTCCGGACACGAGGAGCTCTCCGTTATGGAAACGGATCTCGGCCTTTCCGGACACGCGCTTGAGGACGTTTCCGCGCTCAGGTTCCTGAATACCTATTCCGGCCCGGCCTCCACGCTCAGTGGCTTCGGCTCCCTTCCCGCGCCGGAGGACTACAGCGGCCCCGCGGAAACGCCGGCCGCCCTCTGCGCCGGAGAGAACAACACGGGGCGCCTCATTCTGGATTCCCGTTTCGGCCTCGGCCTCTGCCGGGACGGACGCTTTGCTCTCCTCGCTGACAGTGAAAACAGCCTCTCCGTGCGGAACATGGGCGTAACCAGCGCCGTGAGCCTGACCAGTAACGGCGGCGCGGCCTTCACCCGGGGAATCATTCCCGTGCCTGTCTGCCGGTCCGGCGAAGAGCCCGCCGTTTTCTTCGCGCCCATGCGTACGGGTATGGCCGTACCCTGGATCCCGAAGGACTGCCTCTCCGCCCTCGCCTCCACAGACGGACAGAAAGAAGCGCTTGAAAGGATTCCCGCCCGGTATTTCCGCGCGGCGGGCCCGGCCCTCCTGCGTTCCGCCGTGTCCCGGTCAGGTTCCGTCTGGATGCTTACCTGCAACCTTTCTCCCGACTCGCTGGCCATGCGCCCGGCCGGTTCCACGCTGAAGAAGAACAGCCCGGATCTCGCCGCCGCGCAGGATCTCATCGCGGACTGGTACTACGCCTCGGGGCAGGTAACACGGCCAGCCGGCTCTTCCGCGCCGCGCACCCTTCCGGCCGCCTGTCCGTCCCCGGGCTTTGACAAACCCGTTCCCTTCGCCTGGTTCACTGCCTGCATCACGGAGGCTGTTCCATGAGCATCCCTGAAACGCTTCTCGCCGCGGTCTGCCTGCTCGTGACCTGTTCCGGGATCGCCGCCATGGCCGAAGACTGGCGGGATACAGCCAGCGCAAACCGGGCCGCCGCGGAATTCACAGTCACGGCCAGGCGCGCCGCGGCATGGGTCCTCTCCCGCCGCGCGGATCTCGCTGAAAAGGCAGAACACGCTCCTTTCAGCCTGACAGAGCTGTGCCCGGAAACGGCTTCGGCCCGGAACAGCGTCACAGGCCAGCCGTATACGGCTTTCCTCTTCACTCCGGAAACGGGGCAGCTCTCCCTCGCGCTCTTCGCAGCCGGCGGCTCCGGGGACAGGGAAATGCTCCGGAAAATCATCCGTCCCGCAGCGCGCCGCATCGAAGCGGGCTTTTTCGTGGCAGAAAACGGCCTTCTTGTCCGGGGAAACGAAAAGCTCAGCCCAGCCTCTCTCTGTTCCGGATGCGGCTCTCTCTCCTCAGCCCTGCCCGCCGGTTCCTGGGGAACCATCCTCACCCTTCCCGAAGGCCGCGCCGTCTCCGCCGTGCCGGCAGACGGCCTCGTTTCCCGTCTCGCCGTACCCGGAGGAGAAGAAGCGCGCATGGACGCGGCGCTCGGCATGAACGGCAATGCCGTCACAGACCTCTCTGCCCTCTTCTTTCCCGGTGGTAATGGCGGACCGGCTTCCGCCGGGGATGCCGCATTCCGGGAATCATGCGCGTCGGGATCCGGCGAAGGCACGCTGACTTTCTTCAGCGGCAGCGGCCTCCTCCTCTGCCGGGGAAAGGAAGCCGTGTCCCTGCCGGACTCCCTGTCATCCCTTCTCCTCCGTCAGGCCTCGCGTCCCGACATCAGCGCCAGCGCCTCAGCCCTCAGACAGGCTTCTGCGGCCGGAACCTTTCCAGCCAGCGGCACAGGCGCCACAGGATCCGTGACCTGCCCCCAGGGCATGATCCCCGCCGTCTGGTCCGCCGCCGTCCTGATCCAGAAAAAAACCTCGGTCAGAAAAAACGGAGAGGAAGTTCTCGGCGCGCCCCCGGCGGGATACAGCGGAAACGCCATGCGCCTGCGCGTCTGCCTTCATCAGGGGGAATAAATCATGCGCCTTTTTCTGTTTCTGTCACTGCTTCCGGTTTTTTTCCTGCACTTTCCGCTCCCCGCCGTAGCCGCCCTGAACAGCCGCGAAAAAGCGCTGGTCCCGCTCTTTGAGGAACCCTGCCGGCGCTTCGGCATTCCCCGCGTGCTCGCTCTGGCCATAGCCCGTCAGGAGTCGGACAGCCGTCCCCTGCTTATCAACATCCAGGGAAAAGACGTCCTCCCGCGTACCCCCGCGGAGGCACTGCGCATGGCGGAGTCCTGTCTTGCGCGGGGGCTGTCCTTCGATGTCGGACTCATGCAGATCAATTCCTACTGGATACGCCGTTACCGCATCCCCCTGCGCCGGCTTTTCCATCCCCGTGACAACATTTACGTGGCCTGCTTTATTCTGGCGGAGAGCATGCGGCGCGACGGCCCGACCTGAAAAGCTGTCGGGCATTACCACTCGCGTACGCCATGGCGCCGTGACGGCTATATCGCCCGCGTACGGCACCATCTCAGGGATATCCTAGAAAGGTAGGGACAGCGTACGGGGACGCATATATTCAGAGAAAAATTCATCCTTCCCTGCCGGACCGTTTTCTCCTGAAAGTCTTTCCTGCACACGCATCCGCGCCGCTCCCGGTGAAAAGAACGCAGACCGGGCACGGGGGACCTGATGTTCCTCCGCCGGGCCGCCTGGTTCCGGCATGCACGGGGCCGGGCTTCCGGCAAAAAAGAGTCCTGCATAAAAAGGAGACCTTTTAGGCAGGACTTTTTGGTACGGCTTTCCCGTATGCCGTGGTCTTCTTCTATCTGACAGCGCTGGCAAACTCACGGCCATAATCACGGCAGAGCTTCTGTGTGGCTTCGTCCGGGGCCCACTGGCAGCGCAGTCCGTCGTTGACGATTTCAAAGCCGGCGCCGTCAAGAAGGGCAGTTATCTGTTTGACGGCCTCGCCGCTCCATCCGTAGCTTCCGAAGGCAGCGGCTTTCTTATTCCTGAACTTCAGTCCGCGGATCATCTCCATGATGCCGCCTATGGAGAACAGGTAACCGTAATTGATGGTCGGAGAGCCGACGAGGATGGCTTTGGATTTGAAGACTTCCGTGACGATATCGTTTTTGTCGTCAACAGCTGAATTGAAGAGCTTGACCGTCAGGGACGGATCGGCCTCACGCAGCCCCCCGGCGATGCATTCGGCCATGCGGCGCGTCGAATTCCACATGGTATCATAAATAAGGGTGATCTGTTTTTCCTGATAGGCCCCGGCCCATTTCTGATAGGTGCTGACAATCTGCAGGGGATCCCTGCGCCAGATGACGCCGTGGCTCGGACAAATCATGCTGACGGGAACATTCATTTTGAGGATTTCATCGATCTTGCGGGTGACCATGGGACTGTAGAGATTCAGGATATTTGCGTAGTATTTCATCGCCTCCCGATACAGTTCGGCCTGATCCACGCAGTCATTGAACAGGCTTTCACTGGCATAATGCTGCCCGAAGCCATCGTTGCTGAACAGGATGTTGTCTCCCGTCATATAGGTGAACATCGTGTCAGGCCAGTGAAGCATGGGCGCCTCAATAAAGACGAGCTTTGTGTCGCCGAGCTCCAGCGTATTGCCGGTCTTCACCGTGACAAAATTCCAGTCCTGATGATAGAGGCCGCGCAGAATCGCCTCACCCTTCTTCGTGCAGTAAATCGGTGTATCCGGAATCTTCCGCATCAGAGCCGGCAGGGCACCGCTGTGATCATTTTCGTTATGATTCATGACGATGCAGTCAATGTCTTTTAGATCGATTTCCTGCTCCAGGTTAGCGACGAATTCTTCGTCAAAGGGCTTCCAGACCGTGTCCATCAGGACGGTCTTCCTGTCCCGGATCAGGTAGGAGTTATAGGAAGATCCCTTCTCCGTAGAATATTCATGGCCATGGAACTCGTTCAGTTCCCAGTCAGTTTTGCCGACCCAGGTTACTCTGTCCGTGATTTTCTTTCCCATTTCGGACCTCCGTATTTTTCCCCAGTATATCCCAGACCGGCCCGTGTCCTTCCTGTCAGTGCGGTCTGCCGTGACAAATGACACGTGCTTACAACAAAAAAGACGGCCCCCTCACCGGCCTGATCAGGGGGCGGTTTTCCTTCTCCGGACTGGCTTATCCCAGGGACAGAATTATGCCCGCCCCGGGAAGCCCGGGGCGGAAAAAGAGATCCCAATGACAGGGAGAGAAAAGAACAGAAACGGGCAGCGCCGGACTCAGAAGTCCCACTTTACGCCTGCGGAAACATTATATTCCCTCGTATAGTGATCGCCGCTTTCGCGCTCAGCCTGCATATAGAGACGAAGCGTATCCGCGGCCTGCCAGTCCACGCCCAAGCCGTAGTACACGCGCGTGCCGTGCATGTTCGCGGTCATGTCCTCGCCGTTGAAGGAAGCCTTCTGCCGGCCCAGGAATTCCCTGTTCACGCCGCCCTTCACAGAGGGCTGGATGTAGTGGCCGCCATCGCCGCCGTCGAGGGCGAACTTCCTGCCGAGGACAACGCCCGCGCGCCCGGTCAGGGAATCCATATCCTTCTGGCTGATCTCCATGCCGTTGCTGGCTTCGAAGTCTCCTCCCTTCACCCAGAAGTAGGAGAGCTCGAGCTGGGGTTCGAGAAACCAGAAGTCACGTCCCTCATTGCTGTAGGCGAAGTCAAACCTGCGTCCTGCCTCCAGTGAAGCGCCAAGGCCGTATGAAGATCTGTCATCGCGAACCCGGGTTCCGTCGAGCATGGTGCTGCGTATCCTGTGATTGTACCAGTCTATGGTTCCGACAGCGTCCGCGTACCAGCCGCCGTCTCCAAGCCATGTCGCGTACAGCCCGCAGCCGGCGCTCTTCAGATCGCCGTTTCCGCCCCAGGAGCCGTTCACGTTCTGACGCGCGAGGGCGCCGCGGAGCTGGATACCAGCAGCCAAAAGGGAATTGCCGCTCTCAAAAACCGGCGCGTCATAGCCCAGGGAAGCGCCGTACGTCGTCTGGGTAAATGTCGTGTCCGCGAAGCCTTCGAGACGGGCAGTATCGGCGAAGCCGCGCACCCACAGGCCCGTCTGCGTGTCTGAGCGCATTTCGCCGAGACGCTTGCGCAGATCCGTGAGCTGGCCGTACCACATGGCATAGTGTCCGGCCAGACCGGAAAGCGCGGCTTCCGCCTCGCCCGTGGGAGAAAGCACGGCGTGCCCTCCTCCGCCGCCAGGAGTGTCGGGGGTTGAATCACCTCCGCCGGGAGTATCTAGGGTGGGCTTGTCTCCATCCGAAGGTTTCGCCGACGGATCCCGGGACAGGAACCACTCCGTGGAGCCGTCCTTCTGCCGGCTGGAGAGCCTGTAGATATACATACCGAGATCCACCTGCTGCCCGGGGTTGGCGAGCGAGAAGGTGCCTGCGCCCTCATTCCGGCGCACCAGCCAGGTATTCATGTCGACGGCCGAAATGTCGGTTCTGCCAGAGGAGGCCACAAAGACTTTGCTGCTTCCGGAAGCATACCGGCCGATATCCACCTGATCGACGCCTTCAGTACTGTCGTGTTCCACCTTCAGGCGGAACAGGCTATCTGATCCGTCAAGACTGCCGACATTGAGCCTCTGAAATTCCGCAGCCGAGTCGAGGGAAACAGTATAATGGCCTAACGATTTAGAACCAAAAGGCGGGGCAGTGTTTAATGAAAAAAAGTGGTATCACATCCCCATCTGAAAGGAGATCCCCATGTCGCGAACCCGCCGGAAATTCAGCTCACAGTTTAAAGCTGACCTTTGTG
>ERZ772831.585-NODE-585-length-38501-cov-13.349399_pt1 | contig 38501 bp, 28 predicted proteins | sample MGYA00580858_ERZ772831 | MGnify/ENA primary metagenome ERZ772831 (study PRJEB29015, sample SAMEA2737694) | human gut metagenome | biome: human gut; feature: human-associated habitat; material: faeces | place: China | collected 2012 ... | reverse complement strand
TTTTTGCATACTTTTTTCTGACAAGCCAGAAAAAAGTATGCCGCCGGAGGCATCCGGCGTATCCGAACGGAAACACATTGCGCCTCCGGCGCATACAAATGTGCCTCCGGAGGTATCCCGCGCCATCCCGGCGCAAAAAAAAATAAAGAAACAGGAGAAAAATACTATGTGGTTTTGGCTGGCGCTGATCGCGCTTTTATGCTGGAGCGGCTCGGATCTGTTTTCCAAGATCGGCTGCCGCGGTGAGGACAAATTCGCCCATTATAAAATGGTCATCGCCGTCGGCGTGGTCATGGGCCTGCACGCGGCGTTTGAGATCTTCGTGAACGGAACGCAGGTGACGTGGAACGTCATTTTCACCTATCTGCCCGTCTCTATTTTGTACATTCTGTCCATGACGCTTGGCTATGTCGGCCTGCGTTACATTGAGCTGTCCATCTCCTCGCCGATCTGCAATTCCTCCGGTGCGCTGGTGGCGGTGCTCTGCCTGCTGACCGGGACGCTGGATGACTCCATTGAGGGTGCGATGCGCTGGGCGGTCATCGGCGCGGTCGCGCTGGTCTGTATCGGCGTGATCGGCCTCGGCGTTGTGGAATCGCGCGAGGACGACGAGCTGCGCCGCGCGCGTCAGGAGGCGTCGAACTACCGCTATGCCAAATCGTGGCTGGCGATCTGCCTGCCGGTGGCCTACTGCTTGCTCGACGCGGCGGGAACGTTTGCGGACTCGCTCGTTTTGGAGCGCCTCAGCCAGCAGGCGCTGGACGCGGGCACGTTCGCAACGCTGGACGAATGCAGCGATTACGCCGCCTCTGCGGCCAACTGCGCCTATGAGCTGACGTTCCTCTTCGCGGCGGTCTGCTGCTTCGTGTACGTCGTGCTGATCCGGAAGCAGAAGCTGGTCGCAAAGCAGGAAGCGCCCAAATATCTCGGCGCGGCCTTTGAAACGGCCGGTCAGTTCGCATATATTTTCGCGCTGTCCGACACGGCGCACGTCGCGCTTGCAGCGCCGATCATTTCCGCGTACTGCGTGGCGTCGGTCGTCTGGAGCCGCATTTTCCTGAAGGAAAAGCTCTCATGGAAGCACTATGCCATGATCGCGCTGGTGGTCATCGGCATCGTAACGCTCGGCATATTCGACATCTGATCAAAATGCTTCACGGCTTCGGCGCATTGCGCCGAAGCCGTTTGCCGTATTCTGCGGCCCAAGGGGCGCAGACAAAGCGCAAAAAGCCCCGTCCTACGGCATATTCTGCCGAGGGACGGGGCAATTTCCATTTTCGCTTACTGCCGGTTCTTCATCACGGCGCGCATACGCGCGGAGTGATCGAGGATGCGCTTACGCATTCTCAGGCTCTTGGGCGTGACCTCCAGCAGCTCGTCGTCAGCGAGGTATTCCATGCACTGCTCGAGCGAAAGGATCTTCGGCGGCGCGAGGCGGATGGCCTCGTCGGAGCCTGCCGCGCGCATGTTCGTCAGCTGCTTCTTTTTGCAGACGTTGACGGACATATCCTCGTTGCGGTTGCACTGGCCGACGATCATGCCGGCGTAGACCTCGACGCCCGGGCCGATGAACAGCACACCGCGATCCTGAATGCCGCCGAGGCCGTAGGCAGTTGCCTCGCCGGTCTCGAATGCGACGAGCGAGCCGGTCTGGCGGCGCTCGATATCACCCTTGACGGGCGCGTAGGAATCCAGAACGGAGGCCATGATGCCCTCGCCGCGCGTGTCGGTGAGGAATTCATTGCGGTAGCCGAACAGGCCGCGCGTGGGGACGAGGAATTCCAGACGCATCCGGCTTCCGACCGGCGTCATGGAGGTCAGCTCGCCCTTGCGCTGGGAGATCTTGTCGATCACGGAGCCGACGGAGTTTTCGGGAACGTCGGCGACCATGCGCTCGATCGGCTCGCAGAGCTTGCCGTCGATCTCCTTGTTCAGGACGTGCGGCGTGGAGACCTGGAACTCATAGCCCTCGCGGCGCATCGTCTCGATCAGGATGGACAGGTGCATTTCGCCGCGGCCCGCGACGTTGAAGGAATCCGTTCCGACCTCGCTCACATGCAGCGAAACGTCCTTGAGAAGCTCTCTCTGGAGCCGGTCGCGGAGGTTGCGGGAGGTGACATATTTGCCCTCACGGCCCGCGAACGGCGAGTCGTTGATGGAGAAGGTCATTTCGATCGTCGGATCGGAGATCTTCACGAAGGGCAGGGGATCGGGCTGCTCCACCGGGCAGATGGTGCGGCCGATGGTGATATCGGAAATGCCGGAGAAGGCGACGATCTCACCGGCGGAAGCCTCCTGAATGGGATTCTTGCCGAGGCCAGTGAACTCATACAGCGCGACGATCTTGGCCTTTTCCTTCTTCGACGGGTCGTGATAGTCGGTGACCAGCACCTCCTGATTCTGACGGATGGTGCCGCGCTCGATGCGGCCGATGCCGATACGGCCGACGAATTCGTTATAGTCGATGGAGGACACCAGCAGCTGAAGCGGGCCGGTCGGGTCACCCTTCGGAGGATCGATGTAGCTGACGATGGTGTCGAACAGCGGCGTCAGATCGGTGCCGGGATCGTCCGGGCCGTAGGAGGAAATGCCCTGACGGGCCGAGCAGAAGATGGTGGGGGAGTCGAACTGCTCCTCCGTTGCGTTCAGGTCGAGCAGCAGCTCGAGCACCTCGTCCATGACCTCATGCACGCGCGCGTCGGGCCGGTCGATCTTGTTGACGACGACAATGACCTTGTGTCCAAGCTCCAGCGCCTTCTGAAGCACGAAGCGCGTCTGCGGCATGGGGCCTTCGGCGGCGTCCACCAGCAGCAGAACGCCGTCCACCATCTTGAGGATACGCTCGACCTCGCCGGAGAAATCGGCGTGGCCCGGGGTATCGACGATGTTGATCTTATAGCCTTTATAGTGTACGGCGGTGTTCTTGGCGAGAATGGTGATGCCGCGCTCGCGCTCGAGATCGCCGGAATCCATCACGCGCTCCGCCACGACCTGATTTTCGCGGTAAACGCCGCCCTGCTTGAGCATCTGATCGACCAGGGTGGTCTTGCCGTGGTCAACGTGCGCGATAATGGCAATATTACGGATCTTATCCTGGGTCATACAAAGAACCCCTTTCGTTTCACAGAGAATCTTCAACAAAACTGTATTTTAACACACGCATATCTCAATTACAAGATTTTTCTGCGTAAAATCTGTGAAAAAGTGCGCCGCTTCCGGGAAATTTTCGCTCCGCACAAACACATTGCCGCCGCGCGTCATAGGATAGACGGAAGGAGGGCGAAGTCCAGTGAATCAATCCATGGATCCCAAGCAGGAGCAGCGTGTCTGGAGCCGCGTCATGAGCGCGCAGGCCGCCCGCTGCACCCAGGAGCCGGAGGTCTGCCGCCGGCTGGAACAGAAGGACATACCGGTTTTTGACGAAAGCGCGGCGATGGAGCTTTACGCGGCGCAGTGCAGCGCCGCCATGACCTACCGCTGCCTTGCGGAGATGGCGCGCGGATGCGCGCGGCAGGCGCTTGTGCGTCTTGCGGAGTCGCGCCGGTGCGACGGGAAGCGGCTCTCGGCGCTCTATTTTGTCATGACCGGCCTCAAGGCCTGTCCCGACCGGCCGAAGCTGCCCTGCGTCAGCTGTCTGAACGAGGCGCTGCGGCAGGCATACCGCGAGGAGCGCTGCACAGCGGAGCTTTACAGCCGTTATGCCGCCAACGCCGGAGAATACGCCTGTACGCTGGAGCAGCTCGGCGAAAATGCCTGCAAGCGTGCGCAGGAGCTGCTGAATATTTTGCAGTTTTCTCTCTGAGACGGCTGCGGCAGAAAAACGGCGGAGGGCATTGAAGCCCTCCGCCGGTCTTTTATCTCTGAACTTTCGCGGTGTGATCCGTCAATTCTTCTCGTCCGGCTGCTCCGGCGGCTGCTTGGCCGCTTCCGCAGCGGCTTTTTTCGCGGCCTTTTTCGCCTTGACCCGTCTGCGGATGCGCAGGAGCACAAAGATCACGGCGGCGACGATCAGCACGAACAGGATCAGGCCCGGCAGCGAGTAGGTCAGGTCGATCAGGAAATACTGGAGGCTGCGGACGAAGCTGCTCCAGCCCTCCGAAAGCGCGTCGTGCATCTTCTCGCCGAAGGTACGCTGCACGGGCTTGGTCGGCGTGTAGATCTCGACCTCCTGAAGGCCGACGGAAACGGTGGAATAGGCGATCTGGCGGTCCAGATTGCGGAGATTGCGCTCGATCGACTCCGTCTCATAGCGCACATCCGCAAGCCGCTCCTCGAGGGCAATGAGGCTGTCCACATCGTCGGACTTTTCGAGCATGCTGAGCAGGCGTTCCTCCTGTGTGCGCAGGGAGGAAAGCCGCGCCTCATAGTCGGTATACTGCGAGGTCACATTTTCCGCGTAGCGGTTGCAGGACAGGACGTTTCCAAGGCCGTCGGCCTGTGTCAGGAACTCCGAAAAACGGCTGGCCGGGATGCGGACGGTGTAGTCGGCATAGCGGTTGACGACCTGACTGGTGCCGTCGTCGTTGCGGCGGATATCGCCGTAGGTGTTCGAGCGCTCGACAAAGCCGCCGAAGTCCTGAACGGCCTTTTCCAATGCCGCGACCGCCGCATCATACTCCGTGGTCTGGATCTCCAGATTGGCAGAGTAGATCATCTTGTCCGCAAGCGACTCCGTAGGCGCGTCGTCCGCGGGCTCGTTCGCGGCATTGCTCTGCTCGGCATAGCTCTGGGTCGTGATCGAGTTCTCTGTCCACTCGCTCTCCGGCTCTGCCATCATCGGCGCCTCCGCGGGCATTTCCTCCGATGCCGCCTCTGTTTTGTAGTTGTCAGCTGCCGAGGCAGTGTTGTCATACGCCATCGGCGCGGACGATTTTGCGGCGCAGGCGGCAAGGCTCGCGGTCAGGAGCAATGCCAGCACCAGTGCAAGAATTCTGATTTTTTTCATTTGTGTTTCCCCTTTCTGTTTTGTTCTCTTGCCTTTATAGACGAGAAATACACGCAGACGTTGCAGAAATGGGGGAAAATTTTTTCAAAGTGGTATGCGTGCAGACGCAACCGGAGGCCTCGCGTCAGCAGAGCAGAGCTTCCGCCTCCTCCGCACACGGCTCCGCCGTCGTAACGGAGACCTCATAGGCCGTGCGGCGCTCATTGCCCTCCGGCAAAACCTTGATATAATCCCGGCTCTGGAGCCGTCCGCTGAGCGCGATGCGCGCGCCGACCGGCAGCTGGGAAATCTCCTGCGCGGTCCGTCCCCACAGGATACACGGCAGATAATCCGTCCGGTGGTAGGGCCGGTTGACGGCCAGCATCACATCGCAGATCTCCCGGCCGAGGGGCGTCCGTCGGAAGACCGGCTCCTTACAGATCGTTCCGGTCAGCTCCACGAGGTTTTCCGGCGCGTCGTCGGAGGTCGTGAGCGCGGAGGCATAGACGGAGATCACGAGCCGCCGCCCGGAGGCGGCTCGGCTGTTGAAGGAGCGGAGCTGCCCCTCGACCTCGATGCGTCCGCCGCAGAAGAGGTCCATCGCCTCCAACACGTCCTCCGCTGCCATGACCGGCAGGATGTCCGTCGTGCCGGAAAGGCGCTCGACCTCCAGCGAGAAGCGGTAAAATTTCCGGGAGTGATTTTCGTGGGAAAACTCCGGCAGTCCCGTCAGGGTGCCGCGCAGGATCACATGATTGGCTGTATATTCCATTCTTCCACCTCATTTAGTTCGTATGGAAAACTATATGAGACGGTTTCTGCAAATAGTACAGGCCGCGCGGTCATGCCCTCAGCGCCGGCTGCGCGGCTTTTTCGGCGCGGCGGTTCGCGGCGGCTTCTGCGATGCGGCGGGCTGCTTCTCGGACTTTTCCGCATCCCTCCGGGGCGCTTTCGGCGGATAGGGGCGGATGAGGCACTGCGGCGTAAAGCCGATGAGGTCGGTGCGGCCGGCCTTCACGAGCGCCTCCTTCACCAGCGCATAGTTCGCCGGATTGCGGTACTGCATGAGCGCGCGCTGCATCGCCTTTTCGTGCGGATTTTTCGGGACGTAGACCTTCTCCATCGTTCTGGGGTCAAGACCCGTGTAATACATGACGGTCGAGAGCGTGGAGGGCGTCGGATAGAAGTCCTGCACCTGCTCCGGCTCGTGGCCGGTGTCGCGCAGGTACTCCGCCAGCTCCACCGCGTCGCGGAGCGTACAGCCGGGGTGCGAGGACATGAGATACGGCACGACGAACTGCTTCATATGCTCCTGCTCGTTGATCTTCTTATACTTCTCAAGGAACTGGAGGTAGACCGCGTGGCGCGGCTTGCCCATTTTCTCAAGAACATGGTCGGAGACGTGCTCCGGCGCGACCTTGAGCTGGCCGGAGATGTGATAGCGCACCAACTCGTGGAAAAATGTCTCGGACTTGTCGGCCAGCAGATAGTCGAAGCGGATGCCGCTGCGGATAAAGACCTTCTTGACGCCGGGGAGCTTGCGCAGCTTTCGCAGCAGCGCCACATAGTCGCTGTGGTCGGCGATCATATTCTTGCACGGTGTCGGGAACAGGCACTGCCGGTTCGGGCAGGCCCCCTTCGTCAGCTGCTTTTTGCACGCGGGCTGACGGAAGTTCGCCGTCGGGCCGCCCACATCGTGGATGTATCCCTTGAAGTCCTTCTCGTGCGTCATGGCCTCGGCCTCCGCCAGAAGGGATTCGTGACTGCGCGTCTGGATGATGCGCCCCTGATGGAACGTCAGCGCGCAGAAGCTGCACGCGCCGAAGCAGCCGCGATTGGACGCAAGGCTGAAGCGCACCTCGGAGATCGCCGGAACGCCGCCCTGCTTTTCGTAGGACGGATGATACGTCCGGCAGTAGGGCAGGCCGTAGACCCGATCCATCTCCTCCTGCGAAAGCGGCTTCTGCGGCGGGTTCTGGACGACGAATTCATGCTCACCATACGGCTCCAGCAGCCGCCGCGCCGAAAACGGGTCGGTGTTGCAGTATTGCAGATAGAAGCTCTCGGCGTATTTTCTGGGGTCCGCCGCAAGGCTTGCATAGTCCGGCAGCCGCAGGCACGGCAGGTTCGGGTCCGGCTCGCGCACGCGGAAGACCGTCCCGTCGATGTAGGTCACGTCATGGATGTCCATCCCGTCGTTGAGCGCGTCGGCGACCTCGACGATGCTGCGCTCGCCCATGCCGTAGAGCAGCAGATCCGCCTGCGCGTCGAGCAGGATCGAGCGCTTGAGCTTGTCCGACCAGTAATCGTAGTGCGCAAGGCGGCGGAGGCTTGCCTCGATGCCGCCGATGATGATGGGTGTCTTTTTATAGGTCCGGCGGATGAGGTTGCAGTATGCGGTCACGGCATAGTCCGGCCGCTTTCCCATCACGCCGCCGGGCGTAAAGGCGTCGGTCTGACGGTGCTTTTTCGAGACGGAGTAGTGGTTGACCATCGAGTCCATGTTGCCGCCGGAGACGAGAAAGCCGAGCCGCGGCTCACCGAGGGCGGTGACGGACGCCGGGTCCCTCCAGTCCGGCTGGGAGAGGATGCCGACCTTATAGCCCGCGTCCTCCAGCACGCGCGAAATGATGGCGTGGCCGAAGGAGGGGTGATCGACATAGGCGTCGCCGATGATGTATACAAAGTCGCACTGCGTCCAGCCGCGCGCGTCCATATCCTTTTTGCTGATGGGCAGAAATTCCGGCATACCCGGCCCTCCTGTTGGTGAAATTCCGGCGGAAGCGCCCTGCGGCGCTCCGTATTGCGTTTGCTGCGGTAATGTGCAGAAAAGCGGCCGGCGGATTTAGGGAAGCTCTGATGAAATCAGCGGCTGTGGACGGCGAGAGATTTTTCGTCAAGACAAGGTTTGAAAAACGATGGAATACTGTATGTATTTCTCGTTTTTCAAACCGCAGGATTGGCGGAAAAGATCCGTCGTCCGCGGTCGGGGATTTATTCAGAGATTCCTTAGAATTCCATGGCCAGCTGCTCTGCCTCCTGCGGCGTAAGCTCCTGAAGCGTGCCGTCGGAGACATGGTAGACCCGCGCGCACAGGCCGATGACCGTGGGGCGGTGGGTCGTGACGATGCAGGTCTTGTGCGGATATTCCGCGACCAGATTGCGGAGGATCCTCCGCTCGGTCGCCACATCCAGTGCGGAGGTCGCCTCGTCAAGCAGCAGCACCGGCGCGTCCCGGAGCAGCGCGCGCGCAATGGCGATGCGCTGGGCCTGTCCCTCAGACAGGCCGTGTCCGTGCTCGCCGACGGAGGCATTCAGCCCGTCCGGCATAGCGCAGACGAACTCCCACGCGCAAGCCGCCTCCAGCGCGGCGGTCAGCGCCTCATCGGAGGCGTCGGGCCGGACAATGCGCAGATTTTCGGCGATGGTGCCGGACAGGAGCGTATTGCCCTGCGGCACATAGGAGAAGAATTTCCGGAGCGAGACGTTCATTTCCTCCTCGCAGCCCCCGGCGGTGCGAAGGAATGCGCGGCCCTCGGAGGGCCGGATCAGGCCCAGCAAAAGCCGGACGAGCGTCGTCTTGCCGCCGCCGGACGGGCCGACCAGCGCGACGATCTCGCCGGGCGCGGCCAGAAGCGCCGCGTCGCGCAAAACCGGCTCGCCGGGCCGGTAGGCATATCCGGCGTGCTCGACGCAGACGGTAAAGCCCTGCGCAGCCTCTCTTTCGAGCGTCTCGCTGCCCGGAAGCTCCGGCTCCGGCTCGAGCGCGTAAAGCTCCCGGATCCGGCGCGCGGAAACGGAGGCGTTCAGGAAATTCGGCACCGTCCGGACAAGGGCGTTGAAGGCGCTGTTCAGCTTGGTGCCCTGCGAAAGAAAGAGCGTCATGGTGCCGTAGAGGATCTTTCCCGACCAGAGCAGATACAGGCAGTAGCAGAACGCCGTCATCTGCGCCGCGGAGCCAAACAGCGAAAGCGCCGCCTGCGCGCGGATGCTGAACAGATTGGCGTCCAGACTGGTCTTTCGGTATTCCTCCTGCCGCTGGCGGAGGCCGCTGCTGTAAAGCCCGGCGACGCCGAAGCCCTTGATGGCGTCCAGATTGTGAAAGGTCTCCGATTCGTAGGCCATCAGGCGGCTGCTGCACTGGCGCACCTTTTTCTGATAGGCGCGGATGCCGCCGACCAGCCGCCGGGAGCCGAGCAGCAGCGCAGGTGCGCTTGCCAGCGCGAGCAGCGCCATGATCCAGTCGTAATGCAGGATCACGGCCAGCGTGGCGGCGAAGGTATAGCCCGCGACGATCAGGTCGGGCAGCCAGTGGATGGCGTTCCCGGCGACCGTCCCGGCGTCCACGGCCAGACGGTTGAGCAGATCGCCGCTCGGATAGCGGTTCAGCCCCTGCCAGTCCGCCGCCAGCAGACGGTCAAAGACCTCCGCCTGAATGTCGTTGTTGACCCAGAGAGAGATTTTCGTGGAGATGCGCGAGGTGACGCTCCGCAGAAGCAGGCTGCTCAGCGCGGAGAGCACCATCACGGTCAGCACGAACCAGAGCCGGGAGCTGTCGTAGCCGGTGATGATGTCGATGGTGTGCTTGCTGGCCAGCGCGGAGATGAGGCTCAGCGTCGCCCCGGCGATGCCCAGCACGGTATAGGCCGCGACGGCGCGGCGGTAGCGGCGGGTGTAGGCGAGGATCCATTTCCAGTCGTCCAGGATCTCGGAAAACGTCCCGTCGCGCCAGCTCCGGAGCAAAATATGCAGCGACTCCGGCCCGGTATTCTTTTTTTCGGCGAAGGTCTCCTGCTCGTTCATTGGATACTCCATTTCTCCGGAAGCGGCCCACAAGGACGCCGCAAATGCATGGACGCGCCGCCATGCTTCTGTGAAAAACCGGCTGCCGCAGAGCTTGCTCCGGGCAGCCGTCCTTTGTATGTTGCTGTGGACGGCCCCGCACGGTCAGTCCGGGGCGTCCGGATCCTCCGGCAGCGTCTCCGGGATGCTGTCGGCGGCGGAGCCGGAGACAGCGGCATATTTGCCGCGCCCGTGACCGTAGCCGTAGCCATATCCGTAATGATAACCGTAGCCGTAGCCGTAGCGCTGACCGCGGGTCTGAACGCCGTTGAGCACGCAGCCCAGCAGCGCCGTGCCGGATTCGGCCAGATACTGAATGCCGTCGAGCGCCTGCGGGGCCTGAACGGCGCCCGCGCCGAGCACATAGATCGCGCAGTCGGCCGCGCGGGCAAGGCTGACGCTGTCAGCCAGCAGGCCGCAGGGCGGCGTATCGAGAATGATGTAGTCCGCCTGCGTGCGCAGAAAATCGATGACGCGGAAAATTTTCCGGACAGGTGCCTGCCGCGCGTCCTTGCGCGGCGTATCTCCGGCAAGGAGCCGGAGCGTGCTGCCCTCCACATCCGTGAGCAGGGACGCGCTCTGCGCGGGATCGTCCAGCGCGGCGGCGTCGATCAGGCCCTGAGACGGCTCCCGAATGCCGAGCGCCGCCTTGACCGACGGACGCCGCAGGTCGGCGTCCACCAGAATGACGCGCGCACCCTTGCGGGCCAGCGACAGCGCCAGATTGACGGAGACGGTCGTCTTGCCCTCTCCGGGCATGGTGCTCGATACGAGCAGGACCTTCCGATCCGTCCCGGACAGCGCCCGAAGAAGCTTGGTGCGGAGCGCGCGGACGCCCTCCTGATAGGCAGAGGAGATCTGATCGTTGTTGATGGAAAGCAGGCGGGGATTCTTTTTCCCACTGCGGCGGAAGCTGACGCACGGAAGCGCGGCAAGGCAGGTCTGATTCAGATGCAGCTGCACGTCGCGCTCCTCGCGGATGGTGCGCCGCAGTCCCGCGGCCAGCATCAGCAGGAGCAGTCCCGCCGCAAGGCCCGCCAGCGCGCCGTTCCGCAGAACGTGGAACGGATGGAAGGCGTTATACGGCGCGGAGGCCGCATACGGCTCCGTCAGAAGGTCCATGGAGGTATTGCCGATGACATAATCCGCGACCTCCGGATAGACCTCGATCAGCTTCTGCAAAATGGCCAGCGCGTCGTCGGCGCTGCTGCTGGTGACCCGGACGGTGAACAGGTTGGTATCCGGGACGTTCGCGGCGGTGATCGTGCCGTTGATGCGGCTGACGCCCATGGCCTGCGAAAGCTTGGTATACAGCAGATCCGACTGGATCAGATACGGGAAGGTCTTGCTCAGCTGCTCGGCCGTCGCCTTGCTGTAATAGGCCGAGGTGCGGGAAATATCCGATGAGGAGCTGGACGAAACGCTGATGGTAAAGGTGACCTCGCTTGCATACATCGGCGTATAGCGGCTGCGCTGGTACAAAAACCACGAGCCGCCGCACACGACTGCCAGCAGCAGCGGAAGCCAGAAGCGCTTTCGCAGCACACTCCGGAACTCGCGGAGCAGATGGGAGAGGCTGATGACGTTTTCCTGCTCAACTTTTTTCTCGTTCATCTGTTCCCTCCGATTCCCACTGGCCGCCCTGCTTCTTTCTGGAGCCGGCGTAGCCGTAACCGTAACCGTAGCCACGGCTGTGGCCATAGCGGTAGCCATATCCGTATTGATAGCCGTAGCCCCCGCCGGACGACGGCATACGGCGCACGTCGTTGAACACACACCCGAGGAAATGGGCGCGGCACTGCTTGAGCGTATCCGCCGCGTCGTTCAGGCGCTTGGCCGCGACGCAGTCCTGCCGGACGACCAGCAGTGACAGGTCGGCAAGCTCCGCCAGCGCCTCCGCGTCGGAAAACAGCGCCATCGGCGGCGTGTCGAGAATAATGAGATCCATTTCCTCACGCAGCTGCGTGAGCATCGCGCGCATCCGCTCCGAGGCCAGAAGTTCCGAGGCGTCCGGCTGCGGCTCGACGGAGAAGAGCGTATACAGATTTTTACGCGCGAGATATTCGACCTGAAGCTCCGCGCGGCCGGATAGGTACTCCGCCAGCTCGTCGCTCTTGCGGACGCGGCGGCGGAAAAGCTTATACTGCGATGCCTTGTGAAGGTCGGCGTCGATCAGCAGGACCTTCCTGTCCTGCTGGGCCAGCGCCAGCGCCAGATTGGCCGCGACGGTGGACTTGCCCTCATTCTCCGCGACGCTGGTGATGAGCAGGACGCGGGCATGGTGCCGCTCCGCGGCCTGAACGGTACGCGTGGCCAGCTTCTGGATCTCCTCCGTGAAGTAGAAGCCGGCGGCTGGCATGGTGATGAGCAGGCCCTTGTTGGCGTGCTTGAGCTTGGCGTGGAGCGTTTTGTTCTTTTCCTCGTGGTGGATGGTGCCAAATAACTTGGCGTCGAGCTTCCGGGCGACGGCATCCGCCGTCTGCACCGTATCGGACAGCGCGATGATCGCCAGCAGCACCACGACCATTCCGAGCATTCCGAGCAGGAACGCGCGCTTTGCCAGCGAACGCAGCTGAAGCGGGTTCGACGGCTCCGCCGGCACAGCCGGCGGGTCCAGCTCCCGCAGGACGATGTTCTGGAAGATGTGCTGCGAGATCACGTCATAGTGGTCGAGCACGAAGCGGAGCGTGCGGAACGCGGCGACCGGCTCGGGGGCCGTCACCTTCAATTGCAGCAGATTCGTTTCCGGCACGACGGAGGCCGTCAGCCTGCCGGACATCTGCTGTTCGCTCTGTTCTTCGGCGGAAAGCGTCTTGAACACGTCGCTGCCGAAGAGCGTCGTGAACGTATTGGCGATCTCCGAGGTCGTGGTCAGGTTGGAAAAGACGGAAGCATAGCTTGCGTTTTTCGCGTTGACCGCAACGGTCGCCGAGGCGGTATACTCCGGCTGATAAAGGCACTGCGCCGCCGTCAGGGTCAGCATGGCCGCGATCAGGCCCATCGCAAGGATCATGGGGATCTCGCGCAGGATGCGCCGCAGGACGCAGACCGGACTTAAATCCGTCCAGATGGAGGTCATTTGTTCTTCCATTGCAGTCCTCACTCCTGAATGATCGCATACAGAACGGTCGAGCCGGTCAGGCCGTTCGTTCCGGTGCAGGTATAGGTGATGCGGTTGACGCCCGGGCGCAGTCCGCCCGCAGGTGTGGAAACGCGGACGCTGCTCTCGGGAGCGCCCGTGACGGAGCTGATATACGAATCCGGGTCGAAGCCCGCCGCAGAGTCGAGATAGACCAGATACCGGTCGAGCTGGATGACCGGCTCACCGAAGATGCTGTCATAGATCTCGATATCGAGCGTGAGCGAGGCGGTGTCTCCGAGGGAATTCGTGACCTCGACCGTGACGGGATACAGTCCGGCGTAGTAGGTCTGGAGGCTGTCCGTGCTGACCTTGATGCGGTCGCTGATCGTCCCGTCGATCTGGTCGAGCGCGCCCAGCCGGTCGCGTACCTGAATATCCTCGCCGACGCCGTAGCGCAGCGGCTTTGAAAGATAAAACTGCGGGGATCTATAATCGGTGTAAACGACGGTGCGGGTATAGCCCGCGACGTGCCGGTCGCTGTCAGCCACGGCGTAGCTCACCGTGAGCTGGCCCTTTTCCTCGCCGCCGGAGACGCGCTCGACCACAATGTCGCCGGTCAGATCGCCGTCCTTTCCGTCCCATGCGTTCATGCCCTGAAGCATGGCATCCCGGCCGTCCTCAACGGAGAGATAGAGCACGTCGTCACCGCAGCTGATCTGCGGGAGGGTGCTGTCCGCCCGCAGCCTGCGCAGCGCGTTCGTCGCAAAAAACGCGCCCACAGACAGGATCAGCAATATCAGCGTGAGGATACGCAGTCGTTTCATAAAGCACCTCGGGTCAAAAATCTTCCATCAGCGGATGCACCGCGCGGTTTTCCAGAATGGCGGCGGGATTGCGCTCCAGTAGGAGCGCGGCGGCCTCCGGCGAGGCCGCGCGTGCGATGTGGTCAAAAAGATCGTCCAGCTGCGGCGTGCGCCGGTAGGGGCTGTGCGCGTCGCTGGCGAAGAGATGGACGCAGCCGTTTGCAAGGCACCACTGCGCGGCCTTTGCCGCGTGGCGGCCGAACATGCCGCTGAGGCTCCCGCGGTTGAGCTGGAGCACATAACCGCTCTCGGCCCAGCGCAGCAGGCGGCGCGGATCGTCCTGTATAAAATAGTATCGCTCCGGGTGTGCAACAACGGGCGTCAGGCCGCGCGCGGCGATGCTTTCGAGCGTCTGCGCGGCAAACCACGGCGTCTCGCCGAAGGCGAACTCGACCAGCAGATACCGGCTCCCGCCGAGCGTCAGAAGCCGCTCCTCATCCAGAAGCCGCGGCAGCTCGGGCGTAGAAAACACCTCCATGCCGCGATAGAGCGTGACCGGCAGGCCCTCCTGCCGGAAAAGCATCGCCAGACGCCGGAAGCGCGTCTCCAGCGCGCCGTCGTAATAATTTCCCTGCCCTTCCGGGAGGTTGCAGTGCGGCGTGAGCGCGATGGCCGTCACGCCGCTGCGGGCGGCAATGCGGCCCATTTCGAGGCTGTCGGCCTCGCTGGCGGAGCCGTCGTCCACGCCGGGGAGCATGTGGCAGTGCAGATCGATCATACGCCAGCGCCCTGCATGGCCGCCTCGGCCTCGCGGTTGACCTCCTCCGGTGTGCGGAAGGTTGGGCAGATCTCGTGCAGCAGTGCGACCATCCGCTCCGCGTCGTTGGATTCTGCGGCAGCACGCAGACGGTCGAGCTTTTCCTTCATGGAATTTCTGCCGACCTCGGGCCGCTGCTCGACGAAAATTTTCGCATTTTCCGTCCGGTGGAGGTTTTTGTCGGAGATCAGCAGCTCTTCATAAAGCTTTTCGCCGGGACGCAGGCCGATCTCCTGAATTTCGATGTCCACGCCGGGCGTCAGCCCGGACAGGCAGATCATCTTCTCCGCCAGCTCGCGGATATACACCGGCTGGCCCATGTCCAGCACGAACACCTCGCCGCTGCGCGCGAAGGAGCCGGCCTCCAGCACGAGCTGGACGGCCTCGGCGATGGTCATGAAGTAGCGCACGATGCGCCGGTCGGTGATGGTGACCGGCCCGCCGTAGGCGATCTGCCTTTTAAATAAAGGTATGACGGAGCCGCTGGAGCCTAAAACGTTTCCGAAGCGAACGGCGGCGAATTCGGTCTTGCTTCCATGGCGCAGGCCCTGTAAGACCTGCTCGCAGAGATACTTGGTCGCGCCCATGACGTTGGTGGGGTTGACGGCCTTGTCGGTGGAGATGAGGACGAATTTTTCCGCGCCGCAGCGGCTGGCCGCGCTGGCGGTGTTGTAGGTGCCTAGGACGTTATTCTTGACGGCCTCGCAGGGACACGCCTCCATCAGCGGCACATGCTTATGCGCCGCCGCGTGGAAAACGACCTGCGGGCGGTATTTTTCAAAGATCTGGTCGAGGCGCTCCCGGTCTCGGACGGACGCGATCTCGATGGAAAGCGGGAAATCGTGGCCGTAGCGGTGGAGCAGGTCGTTTTGCAGCTCATAGGTGGTATTTTCCGCGATGTCGAGCAGCACGAGCCGCACGGGCCGGTAGCCTGCGATCTGGCGGCACAGCTCCGAGCCGATGGAGCCGCCGCCGCCCGTAACGAGGACAGTCTTGCCATGCAGGAACTCGGCAATATGGGGATTGTCCAGCCGCACCGGCGACCGGCCCAGCAGGTCGTCGATCTCGACCTCGCGCACGGCAGGCAGATAGCTGCCGGAGCGCTTGGGGACGGCGGTGAGCGGCTCGCCGAGCATATGTATCCGGCAGTGGGTTTCGGAGCAAAGCTCCAGAATTTTTTTGCGCCGCTCCGGCGTCAGCGCCCGGATGGCGAGGATGATATCGGTGACGGGGGTATCCCGAAGGATTTCGGCAACATCGTCGATGGGGCCGTAGACGGGAACGCCGTGGATGCGCTTATGCTGCTTGGCGGGATCGTCGTCCACAAGGCAGTAGGGGCGGTAGCGGCCCTGCGTCCGCTCGTCCAGATCCGAAAGGAGCGCGGCGGCGGCAGCGCCCGCGCCGATGATGGCGGTCGGTGTGCGCGTGGTGGGATGGCCCTGCGTGCCTACGACCCTACGTCGGTAGACACGGTAGGTGAAGCGGTAGGCCAGCATGATGAGCAGCGCGATCGACGTGCCGGTCAGCGCACCGGAGATCCAGACATAGCTCATGCCGGCGAGTAGGTTGATCGCGGCGTACAGGAGGAAGCCGAAGCTCAGTCCCTTGAAAAGCTGGAGGTATTCCAGACTCTCGGCATAGCGCCAGAGCGTTTCATAGGTGTGCAGCAGCAGCTGGAACACGAACACACATGCCGAAAGCAGCCCCATGTGCAGCACCAGATTCAGCAGCTTGATATTTCCACTGTACAGATATGGCAGGAAGAGCAGAAAATTACAGGTCGCAAAGACCACTGCGTCCAGCAGCAGCACGATCAGCCCGCGATGTCGAGACAACGGCCAGACCCCCTTTTCCAGAGTTGTCAATAAATTGCACTTTATTATAGCATCGCCCATAAGGTAAGTCAAACCCTATACGGCGGAAAATGCCGGATTTGGAGGAAGAAAACTGGGACGACATGGATAAAAATTTATTATGTAAAATACGAAAAAGCTCTTGAAAAGCGGGATGCAGTGTGGTAATATTTACTATACGAATGGGGTGGAGTTCCCTTACGCGTTTTCCGGTTTGTGGGAGAGCTGGAAGCCGCGTCCACCTATCTGGGAAAAAAGTCATATGAGGAGGAAAAGGCAATGACAAAAGCAAAACGTATGTTATCTCTTTTGCTGGCTGTTATTATGATTTTGTCCGTGATACCGATTACAGCAAGCGCGGCAGAGAATGATTCGGATCCTTCCGACGAGCCCTCGACGGGCGTGAACGGCCTCTACATGAACAAGACGGTGAATGACGCGCACAACGAGCTGACGTTGGAAGCGTTCGTCACCGGCAAGAGCCAGACGCAGATCGCCAAGGTTCCGGTCGATACCGCGCTGGTGCTCGACGTATCCGGCTCGATGAAAGAATACATCACGGTTGGCAGCAAAGACAATACAACTTCTCTGGATACGCTCTATGGCGGTGCAGAAGGAATTTATGAGTACAACTCCTCTATCTTTGCTTGGCGCGATATGCGGTATAATACCGAAACGGGCAAATGGCAGTACGATGGCGGCGAATTTCTTTGGTTCGGGCACGAATGGAAGGACTTGGATCGTTCAAACTGGGGTAGTCAGGATATCCGGATCACAAAGCTCAATGCATTGAAAATTGCAACAAAGCACTTTATTGATTCTGCGAGCGCAAACTCTGACCCTGCAAATCCCAACCAGATTTCTATTATCTCTTATGCAACCGAGAGCACGGTTGTAAAACCCCTGACCAGCGTCAGTGCGGCAGACGAGCTGAAGTCTGCGATTGATGCGCTGAGTGCAGATGGCGGCACCTGCTCCGATCAGGGCATGGCCAATGCCAAGAGCGTGCTGGCCGATAAGACGCGCAAGAGAGTTGCTATTATGTTTACGGATGGCAACCCCGGCCTCCACGGAGACTTCGATTGCTCCGACTGCTTGAAAGTTGCAAACAATACCATCAGCACCTCACGTGAAATGAAGAAGGACGGCGTTATTGTTTATACGGTCGGTTGCTTTGCCTCGAAGCCTGCGTCGGGAAGTAATTCTGACAATTATATGAACTTCACCTCCTCCAACTATCCCAATGCGACGAGCTTGACGGTTGGAGGCGAGAAAGCAAAAGACGCCAAGTATTACAGCGTCGCAGCGACCAGTACTGAACTGACGGATATTTTTGAATCCATCAGTCAAGAAACTGGCGGCGCAACCTATCAGCTGACTTCCTCTGCCGTGGTGCAGGATGTCATTTCGGAGTATTTCGACCTGCCTGTCGGCACGACGAAGGACGATATTCACGTTTATACACAGGCCTTCACGGGCACGAACGCTGACGGCAGCCGCACTTGGGGTAGCCGGACTGCTTACAATGCAGCTGTCGAACTCGATGCTACAGCAAAGAAGCTTCGCGTATCGAATTTTGATTTCTCCGAAAACTGGGTCGGCTTCCATACAACCGTTCAAGGTTTGCAAGAGGCCCGTGGCCGCAAGCTCGTGATCGTCATTCCCATCGAGCCGATCATGGATAACTGCTGGGGTACTGACCTTCCGACGAATAATGCGGACGAGTCCGGCATCTATGTAGGCGAGAACCCCGTTGCGCCGTTCCCCGTGCCGACGGTCGATTACCCGTACTATGAGATCGTTCACGTCCGGATGGGCACGGACGGCAAGCCCTTCTACACCGGCGACCAGACCAACCAAGTAATCGCTGACCCGGCGGCCGTCAATGCGGCTAACCGTGTCCGCATTACGGATAATACCGCAACGGTCGATCTGACCAAGAAGGTTCCGGCCGGCTACCTCTACGGCGGCAGCTTCTCCAACAAGGAATGCACGACCGCGTGGAGCTACGGCACGGAAAGCGCGAAGCGCTTCCATCCGCAAAGCGGCGCGACCTATTACATCTGGGAAGCTCCGGTGGACTATCTTGTCCCCAAGAGTCTGAGCCTGTCCAAGACCATCGACGGCCAGCCCAAAGTGATCGGCTTCTACCTGCTGACCGGCGTTGACCGCCTGTATTATCAGTCCGCCGGCTTCGACGTGACGGACGGCAGCGGCAACTCCATTTCGATCACAGATGTCGGTGAAGATACCCCCGTAGCATTGGAGGGCGGCAGCAGCAATGTCTACACGTCTCTGACCACCTTTTACACGAACGGCTCCAGCGATACCTACAAGCCCGGCGAGGGAGTGTTCAAGCCGCTGAGCGCAAGCAGCTATCTGGCCTGCTTCTCCGTGCCGGAATCCGCTTGGGCAGCCAAGGATCAGAAAGTCGTCTTTACCCCCTACTGGATCACGCTGGACGGCATGAAGGTCACCGGCACGACGACCCGTACCTGTCAGTCTGACGGCCCGGGCAACCGGGTGGTCAAAAAGATTGCCGAAACAGTAAGCGGCTCCACGATCATGCCCGCCAATACGGCTGTTCAGATGCTTCTGACCGCCTGCGGCAATGTCGCCGTTGACGGCAGCGAGAACGCGCCTTCCGCATCGGTCGATCCGATTGATCCGATTGATCCGTTCGTTCCTATCGATCCGATTGATCCGGTTACTCCGGTCGATCCGGTCGAGCCTGCAAAGCAGTTCAGCGTGACCGTCTATGACGGCGGCAGCGTCTACACGCTGTCGGCCGAGGCCGGTGAGGACATCTCCTCCCGTCTGGTCAGCGCCGGTATGCACGGTATGCGCTTCGCGGGCTGGTTCCTCGACGAGAGAAGCACCGCAGCCGCTGAGCTGAAAAACGTGCAGGGCGATATGGACGTTTACGCCAAGTACGTCAGTGACACCTATCTGACGCTCCGTTACAGAAACGTCGGTCTCTTCCGCAGCCGGAACGTCAAGCTCTATGCTGCGCTGGATTCTACCGACTATGCGGAGGCCGGTTTCGTGATCGACGGCAAGGCAGTCTCCTGCCCCATCACGAAGGATGCCTACACCGCATTCTTCCTGTACGGCTCGACGGTTCGTGAGGATAACACCCTTGTGAGCTACACCTACGGCACCAGTGATCTTCGCTACGGCGATACCGTTGAGATCACGCCGTACTGGGTCACGCTCGACGGAACAACTGTCTACGGTACGACGCAGACGCTGACCTATGGCCGCTTCGGCCTGATGTAAAGAGAGGAGCACCCCTATGGAAAATCAGTTTGTGGAACCTGTGATCGGTGATGTGCTGCCCGGTGTCGGAGACCAGACCGGTTTCCCGCCCGACTCGAGTCAGGGCGTCATTCAAAAGGTCGGCGACGGCCTCTACAACACCATCCTGCCGGATGGTCAGGTCGCTACCGTCGCGGACGACGGAACGATCGTAGATGTAGGATAAGCAAAATAAAGCAGCGGAGGGATGTTACATCTCTCCGCTACTTTGCTTTCAATCGGAGTTTTATGAAGATATCGGTAAAACTGGCGGACCTTCCCATGGAGATCGGCTTGCAGCATGACGAATACCGCTTCGTCTTTGCGCCCTTCGCCTCCGAAGAACCGCCCATGGCCTTTGCGGCCATTTCACCGGACGAGCTGGTGCGCGCGGCCGCGTGGTATCCGGAGGGCGGTGCAGCCTACGCGGAAATGATGGAGCTTTGTCCGCGCGTTTCCGACGCGCTGCTTCCGTTCGGGCGGCTCGTGTTCCATGCGCTGGCGTTCGAGTGGCGGGGCCGTGTCTGGCTTCTGACCGGCCCGAGCGGAGCCGGGAAAACGACACACTATCTGCGCTGGAAGCTGCGCTACGGCGAGGAGCTGCGCCTGCTCAACGGCGACAAGCCCCTTCTCGAGATTCCCCCGGAGGGTGCGATCACCGTCCATCCCTCGCCGTGGTACGGCAAGGAGGGGATGCAGCAGTATTTTTCCGGTCCGCTCGGCGGGATCATTCTGCTGGAAAAGGCGGCGGAAAACCGAATGCGCCGTATGACGCCGCGAGAAGCGGCGGGCTGCCTGTTCACGCAGCTGCTCATCACCCGCCGCGACGCGGACAGCGTCCGCCGCGCGTGCGCGCTGGAGCAGGCACTTCTGGAGCGGACGCCGCTCTGGCTGCTGCAAAACCGCGGCGACAGCGCCGCTGCGGAGCTTTGCCGCGATACCCTGTCAAAGGAGCTGACGCAGCTATGAAATATGCTATCCAGCCCGGCGTGCTGCTGGAGACCGTCTGTGACGAGCATCTGCTCATCGCCACAGGCGAAGCAAGAGGCAAGGTCCCATACGTCAAAAACCTCAACGAGACCGGCGTATGGTTCTGGCAGCTCTTTGAAAAACAGCTCGACCTCGCGCAGATCGAGCAGCAGGCCATCCAAACCTTCCATATCAGCGCGGAACAGGCGCACAATGCGCTGACGGCTTTCTTCGGGAAGCTGCAAAACGACGGCTACCTGATCGTTCCAAAGGAGTAGCCGAAGCGAACACCCAAACAGACAGAGGAGAGAAAACATGAAACAGATGAAAAAGGTATTGTCCCTGCTGCTTTGCTTTGCAATGCTCTGCTCGATGGCGCTTTTCCTGGCGCCGCAGGCATCCGCAGACGGATCGTCAGAGCACTGGGTCGCAGCATGGCATGGAAGCGTCCTGAACGCAGCAGAAGACAGTCAGGCGGCAAAGGCAATCAGCTCTATCAGCTCGCTCGCAGCAAGCGGACGTGGAACATTCCGTATTCAGGTTCCGACGCAGCTCGGCGGCAAGGATTTCCGCATGACGCTGACCAATTACTATGGCACCGGTTCGCTTTCGATCGACAAAGTCACGATCGGCCTGCAAGGTTCGGAAGGCCTGAGCGGACAGGCCAGCGGCACGACCGTGAGCGCAAAGACATCTGATGGCAAATCGAGCTTCAGTATTGCCACCAAGGCGACGCAGGATGTTTTCTTCTCCTTCCCGAATGCGATCCCCGAAGGAAGTTCTCTGATCATCAACATCTATTGCACTTCCGCGAAAAATGTTCGTGACTTTGCTTTGACCGGCGGTTCCGCATGGTTTCAGAGCGGTGATGTCACAAACGATCTGAATCTGAGTCTCATCGGCAACGCGGCAAACCTTGTTTCGATCAATAACGGCGAGGGCGACTATAACCTTCTGCCGCTTTTGCAGGAGATCGACGTAAAGGCAAGTGCGGATACCTACGCGACCGTGTTTATCGGCGACTCCACCATCACCAACTCTATCCCGAACATGCTTCAGGATAACCTCCAGAAAAACGGCGTCCACAACGTCTCCGTCGTTTCCTCCGCTATCAAGGGCAACGAGCTGCTTCAGGATGGCGCGGGAAAGCTCCAAGGCCCGCTTGAGGGCGCGGCATTGACGACGCGCTTCAAGATGGACGCGCTTGAGGTCGCGGGCGTTCAGAAGGTCTTCGTCAAGATCGGCGCAAACGACATTCTCCATCCCCTGCTTCCCGATCTGAAGGAATGGTTCAACGGCAGCAGCACCCGCCCGAAAGGCTTCACACCGACGGCGCAAAATATCATCGGCGGTCTGCAGGATCTAATCGATCAGGTCAACACCTACAACGCAGCGAACGGGACAAATATCCAGCTTTACTTCACGGATATCAACCCGCTTCTGAACTACACGCGCAATGATTCCCTGATATGGACTGCTGAGATGGCGACGGCAGCCAACAACATCCGTCTGACTGTCAATCAGTGGCTTGCAGACAATCAGAGCCAGTATGCGGGCTATGCGCCCTTCTCGAACGCGGTCGGTACAGATGTCGTGATCGACGGTGTCACCTTCCAAAAGGGTAAGATCGCAGAAGCTTATACAACCGACTACGCGCATCCCTCGCCGGTAGGTATGCAGTTGGAAGCCGACCTCATTCCGCTCAGCTGGTTCAAGGCTGCGGACGCAACGCCTGCCGCAAACGAGGCCAGTGTGAAGGGCCTCTGGGTCGCGACCAACAAAGCGCCGACGAATGGCCTTTGGATGATCGCCAGCAATTCCGGCAGCAAGGTCAAGGATACCGCCGGTCAGCAGACGGCCGTGCATCTGCTTGCGACGGATACCAGCTTTAACGACGAAATTGATACTTCTCGTTATCCGAAAGGTGGATATTTTAATAATAAACCGGGCGGCTTCTATGGAAACGCCTACAACGAGCTTGGCGACGTCGCTTCGACCATCCAGCGCGGCACTTCCGCTGCACCGTATGTCGCGGCAAAGAATGTTGACCAGAACATCGCCGTCTGGCGGCGTTACGGCTACGGCACACGCATCTACTGGAAGGACAGCTATTACGACCGCTTCCTTTCCTTCTATTATCCCAATGTCATCGGAGGAACTGTGTCAGAGTTTGACGCAGGTCTGCGCGACGGACAGCCCGCGCACAGCTTTGCGGACAGCGGCTCGAGTGCGTGGTATACCGAAGGCAATACCTCTTCCGACCGTTGGAGCAGTGACCCGTGGGAGCTGTCCATGCACCTCGGTGCAGCTGGCTCCGTAGCCGGCGACAAGTATCTCGCATGGGGCGATATGCTCAGCAGCGCGAACAGCAAATACGCAACGCCCGGCTACCACTTCCGCGTCTACAACACCGACGGCAGCGTCGGCTATAAGGGCGGCGAGAACGGCAACGGCACGATCACCTATCTCAGCAGCGTGGACAGCGTACATACGACCCTGACCACAGCCGAGACGGAAAAGCGCTTTAGCAACGGCGCGGCCGGTACCGTCGTTCCGTTCGAGCTTCTCCTGACGGACGATCTTCTGAACGTGGAAACGACCACATCCAACGCGGTCGTAAAGAATACGACCAGCTTCACGGTGGACGGTACTACGGACGTACAGCGCCTTCTCTACACCGGCTATACCTACGGCCAGAACCAGACACTCACCTGTACCTCCGACAAAGAGGATGTGGCATACTTTGAAAACGGCGCGGTCAAGCTCGGCGGCGGCTTCGGCACGGCCAACCTCACCTGGACGTTCTCTTGGGAGGAGCTTGACGGCCAGTCGTACAGCATGACGCTCACGACCGTCGTAATCAACGAGGGCGGCCAGTTCACGCTTGTACACGGCAGCAACGGCGAGACCGAGACGCTGGACGTTTCGACGGACTTCGACCTGACCGAGACGGTCGCGGAAGGTTATCTCTACGGCGGCGCATTCCTCGACGCGGCCTACACGCAGCCTGTTTCCTACAATGAGCGTGAAAGTGCACTGTGCTTCACGCCGGAGGCTGGTAAGGCCTATTATATCCGCGAGGTTCCCAACACCTATCTCCAGCCGAAGAGCCTCAGCCTCAGCAAGCACAAGGACGCGACGACGGTCGATGTCATCGGCTTCTATCTGATGAGCGTCGTGGACGGCCTGAACTACCGGGAAGCCGGTTTTGAAGCGACTGCGAACGGTCATCCGATCGAGCTGAGATCGGTCGAGGAAGCGGATGTAACGCTCGGCGGAAGCGCCTATGCAAATCTCTATGTCCGATTCACGAACGGCACGGAATGGCATCTCACCGCCAACTCCGAAACCTTCGGCAATCTGAGCGGCTATCTGACCTGCCTTGAAGTGCCGAAGGAGTACTGGACGGAAGCAGGTACTGAGATCACCTTCACCCCCTACTGGATCACCATGGACGGCGTAAAGGTCACCGGCACGGCGACGCGCACCTGTAGATATGAGGGCATTGGCCCCGACACCGACCCGAAGTACTCGAAGATCGGCAAGATCGCGGACGATGCGCAGCATATTTCCAGAGCAGAGGCCGTGGAAGCAGCGCAGGCGGCCATGCTGACGCTCCTTGACACCTGCTCGATCATCGCAGAGCCGGATACGCCGGTCGAGCCGGAGACCGTTACGGTCACGGTCGTGGACAATGGTGAGATCCGTGAGCTGGCCTTCGAGCGCGGCAACCTGACGGGCAAGCTTGAATACGCCGGTGCAGACGGAATGCGCTTCGCCGGTTGGTTTGCGGACGAAGCCTGCACCGAGCCTGCACAGCTCAGCGACGTTCAGGCAGACATGACGGTCTACGCAAAGTACGTCAGCGACGCCTACCTGCAAATGAAGTACGTCGAGCAGCGCTGGCTGAGCAGCCGCGAGCTTCAGCTCATGTCCGCGCTGGACAGCGAGGATTACGCGCAGACGGGCTTTGTGATCAATGGCGTGGAAATCCCCGCCGCAAGCGTCAGCTCCCGCTATGGGATCTATACGGCACGCTTTCTGTTCAGCGGCGTGAGCCGGAACGCAAAGCTTGCCGTTCTGAAATACGACGTAAGTGGCCTGCGCAGAGGCGCGTCGCTGGAGATCACGCCGTACTGGGTCACTCTGGACGGCACGACGGTCTACGGCACGACGCGGACGCTGACCTGCGGCATGTTCGGCTGGTATTGATCGGAATAGACTTTGGCGGAGAAGTGCAGCGCACTTCTCCGCCATTTTGTTTATCAAAACGCCGCTGGCGCAAATGCGCGGCCCCAACAGCGCCATCGCGCGCCGGGGCGCTGAAAATCTGACCGGCGCGAGGAGTCCTTGTGCTGCATAAGCCGCTCTTCCGCAGGACTAGCTTGCGTATCGCGAGGAAAACGGCGCTGCCGCGGAAATACCTGTATACCGCGAGGAAAACCGCCTGATGCCGCGCAAAGGCCCGCCGTCCGGCTGTGCCGCTGCTTTCCGCTGCACAAATAGAAAAATCCCGCTACGACGAAACCGTCATAGCGGGATGCTGCGTACTTGATATGTGTATGACGCAGAAATCTGGACACGGGCGGAGCCCCCGCCGAAAGTCCGGCGGCTGCGCTCTATCGCGCCCTCAACTGCGGCAGAGAAGAATCAAATCACGGAAACCTTCTTCAGAGAAATGACTGCAACAAACATCGCGGCAACGACCACGCAAACCACGACCATAAGGCTGCCGCCAATGCCAGTCTGGGGAGACTGTTCCGGCGTATCGGTATGAGGCGGTTCGACTTGGCCTTCCGGACTGGGCGTGTCAGCGGCGAGAACGCCAACGCACAGCATACTGACCACGAGCACACAGATCAAGAACAATGCAAGAAACTTTTTCATAGAAATACCCCTTTCGCATTTTCTCTTATCCTGTTTAATTTTACCACATAATCCGCTGTTGTCAAGAGTATTTTGGGAAATAATCCTTGCAGAACGGGGATTTTACCGCAGTTCACGCTTCGATGAATTTCACGATCTTCTCAAGATCGTATTCGCCGTCGTCCATGTGGACGACCAGCGTCCGCTCCGGCGGGAGCGTCTTGGCCCACTCGTCGTAGAGTGCCTTCAGCTCATAGACATACATGAGGTCCAGCTCGTCCTCATAGTCCCGTCCACGGCCTCGGATGTGCTCGAGAATGGTGTTGATTGAGCAGTCGAGATAGATATACTTGTCGATGCGCGGCATCAGCGCCCAAACGCCGTTTGCCAACTGGCAGAGCGTCTGGTACTCGTCCTCGGTCAGGTCGCCCTGATCGCGGCGGTACTGCGCAATGACCAGATTTTCAAGGAAGCAGCGGTCGAAGAAAAACAACTCCGCCGTCTCCTCGCGCCATTTCGGCCGGTCAAAGTAGAGCGACAGGAACGAGACCTGCGCGTGGAAGGTCCAGCGCTTCGTGTCCGCGTAGTAGTCTGTGATGAAGGGATTGTCCTGCGGCCGCTCCTCATGCCATGCCGCGCGGTCTCCCAGCCGCTGCGTCAGACGGCGCAGAAGGGTCGTCTTGCCGGAGCCGACCGTTCCGCAGATCGCAATGTATTTCATGCTCCCGACTCCCCTTCCAGAATTTCGTGTCATACGCAGAGAGATGCCCGCTTCGCGCATTGGAAGCGAGCATCTTTACTATACACGATATCGCGCCGGTTCGCAAGCCTTCGCGCGGAAATTTGTTGATTTTCGCCGCAGGCTCAGCCCAGCTCCTCGAAGCGGCGGACGCCGTTCGTCCGGAGCCAGTGAACGAGCAGCCGGTCCAGACCGAAAAACACGACCGCGCAGCCGCCCAGCACCAGCCGCACATCCGAGCCGGAGAGCAGGAAGATGTACAGGAGCGTCGGCACCAGAAGCATACCCATCAGGATGAGCATCGTGAGGATCACCGCCGCGCCCTGCTTGACGGGCTGCATTTCGTTGATCCACGTCAGGTTCGGGTGCCGCAGATTCTCGACCAGTCCGATATCCGCTGTCACCAGCGCGAACGCCGCGGCAAACAGCGCCGTAAACGCCGCGTTCACGCCGATCACACTCGCCGAGGCCGCCGCCGGAAGCAGCGCCGCCGGAACGGCGATCAGCAGATGCAGCCGCCGCTTCGCCATCAGGATCTCCGCCGACGAAACCGGCGCGGAGCGCACGATCCAGATATTCTTTCCCTCAAGAGAGACCGACGAGGCCGAGAAAACCATCGTAGACAGGAAATACCCGATCACGAGCGCCGCAATGGCCGTCAGCGTGTCCGTGCTCAGCCCCATGGCCTCCACGATTCCGAGCACCCTTCCGCGTCCGAAGATCAGGAACGCAGCCGCAGCCGCGCAGAACACGACGCCGAGGCCCGCGTTCATCATATACGCCGCGCTTGAGGTGAGGCGCGCCGCCTCCCGGCGTACCAGCGCCGCCCCTGCGCTGGCCGTTTTCAGCTCGCGTTCCTGATATTTTTTCTTTGCCGCGCCGCGCTTTATGGTCACGATGCCGATGAAGCTGCGCGACAGGAGCGCATAGACCAGCACGAACGGAACGAGCAGGAGCGCAAGCGACCCCAGCAGCGCGGGGACATTGCCGCCGACCATCGCCTCGCCCAGCCAGACCAGCGGCGAAACGCCGCCCAGCGCATCTGCGATCTGCGCGCCGCTGGCCGCCAGCTCCGCCACATACTCGTTCGCACGTCCGATCACGACGAAATACGCGCCGAAGAACAGCAGCGAGAACAGCATCGTCACCAGATTCTTATTACGCATCCGGCTCGTCAGCAGCGACAGCAGCCATGAAAACAGGCACGTCACCGCCAGCGTGAACAGATTCAGCACCGGAAGCAGCAGCAAAAATGCGATCACGCCCGCCGCCGTCGCATACCCGCTGACGCACCACGCCGCCAACGCCGGGATGGCCACGATGAGCTGGAACACGGCGTTGTAGATCGCCAGCGCGACCATCCGGGAGCCGAGGATGTACCGCGGCGGCACCGGCATGGCCAGCAGAAGCTCGTTGTCCTGCGCCTCAAAAAGCTGCGATTTGGCCATAAAGACGCTGCCGATGAACATGAGCACGAAGGACATCAGCGCGTAAAGCGTGAAATACAGCCACGCGAAGTCCGTTCCGCCGAAGGCCCCGGCCAGCGTGGAGAACAGCGCGAAGAACATACCGACGAATACGACGAAGCAGTAGACCATCAGCAGCCCATACAGTACCTTCGAGCCGGTACCGCTCTTTTTCTTCTTTCCGCCGCGCCTTCTGGCGGCTCCGGAATAATACGCGCCGAAGGCGGCCAGGCGCGTTTTCAGCAGCGACTTAAACATTGCCTTCGCCCTCCAGCTCCAGGAACACGTCCTCCAGCGACTGGTCGCCCTTGACCTCCTCCATCGTGCCGGAGGCGATGAGGCGTCCGCCCTTGATGATGGCGACCTTGTCGCAGAGCTTTTCCGCGACCTCCAGCACATGCGTCGAGAAGAAGATCGCACCGCCGCGGTCACAGTGCTCCCGCATAATGGTCTTGAGCTGATATGCCGCCGTGGGATCGAGTCCGACAAACGGTTCGTCCATCAAAATCAGCTTCGGTTCGTGCAGCAGCGCCGAAATGATGGCGAGCTTCTGCTTCATGCCGTGGGAATACTCGCTGAGGGGCTGCGCCAGATCGGCGGTCAGACCGAACACGTCCGCATAGCGCCGGATGCGCTCCTCACGCTCCTTTTTCCCGACGCCGTAGATGTCCGCGATGAAATTCAGATACTTGATGCCGGACAGGAACTCATACAGATCGGGATTGTCCGGGATGTAGGCCATCATCTGCTTGCAGGCGATGGGATCGGTGCGGATAGACTTGCCGCCGATCCGGATCTCGCCCTCGTCAAAGCGCAGGATGCCGCAGCAGGATTTGAGCGTCGTGGTCTTGCCCGCGCCGTTGTGGCCGATGAAGCCGTAAATTTCGCCCGGCGCGATGTGCAGCGACAGATCGTCCACTGCCTTCTTTTCGCCGTAGCGCTTGGTCAGATGTTCAATTTTCAGCATGTTTCTCGTTCTCCTTTTCTTTCTTTTCCTCTTCCGCCTTTTCCTTCTTCGGCTTTTTGACGCTCATGCCGAGAAGCATTCCGATGCTCAGGCCCATGCACATGCCGAGCGCAAGATTGTGGAATACCGCCTGCCCGAAGATCAGCCCCAGCGCCAGACCGAAGCACATGCCCTCCGCCATGTAATTGCCGCCGCTTTCTTCCTCCGGCGCAGCGTTTTCCTTCTTTTCCGGTTTCTCCGGTTTCTCTTTCTTCATAAAATGCCTCTTTTCTCAGGGCGGCTCCGCCGCCTGCGGTGTATTATCTTAGACGCGCAGGTCGGGAAAAAGTTCCATGTTGCGTCCGCGTTTTTTCTCTGGTAAAATGACGCTGTTGAGGTGAGACGATGCTTCGTATCTATGAGACCGACTGCGCCGCGCTTGCGTCGTACTGGGACGAGGCGCTGGCGCTCCTGCCGCCGGAGCGGCGGCAGCGCGTACAGCTCTGCCGTGACCGAGCCGCCGCGCTGGGGATAGCCGCCGGAGGACTGCTCCTGCGCGCCGTCCTCGGCGTCCGCACGGATGGCTGGCTCTTAAAAGGCCCCTGCGGCAAGCCGCATATTCCCGGCGGGCCGGAATTCAATCTGAGCCACGGCGGGACGCTTGCCGTGCTGGCCGTGTCCGACCGCGCCGTCGGCGTGGACTGCGAGGATGCTCGCCGCGGCGCGTCTAAGGCGCTTCTGCGCCGCGTTCTGACGCCGGAGGAATGGGAGGACTCCCCCGCCGCGATCCCCTTCTCTCGTCTCTGGACGCGGAAGGAGGCCGTCATGAAGGCATGCGGTCTCGGCCTCGGGCTGTCGCCCGCGTCCTTCTGTGTGCTGGACGATCTCGTGCAGGCCGAAGGGCAGACGTGGCGCCTGCACACGCTGGAGCTGCGCGGCCATTTCGTCTCCTGCGCGGCGGAGGCGGCGGAGGCGCCGGAGCTTCTCCATCTGCCGCCGGAGGCGCTGCTCGCGCCATGACGCAAAATACGCTTTGAGAAACACAGCACCGCAAATGCAGGGCATTTGCGGTGCGTTTTGTCTGTAGATGCTTCGAGATCGCCTATATTCCGCCGCCGACGTAGTGCTTTTCCTTCTCCTCCTCGATCTTTTCCTCGATCTTGCGTCCGGCGGCTCCGGCGGCCTTCGTGACCAGCCCCTTGACCGTCCGCACGGCCCAGATCACGGCAAACACGACCGGGCAGATCGCAAACAGGATCAAAAGCGCAAGCAGCAGCGCCGCGTAGTCCTCCGTCAGCCGGGCCGCATTCTCCCAATAGGGATAAATGATGCCCTGCGTGTTCATCGAGCGCTTGCCGTAGCTGCGGAAAATGCTCCAGAGGTTCCCGAAGCTGTAGCGCCCGGTGTTCTCCACCACCGTGCCGTCGCCGACCGGGAATTTATCCTTCACGACGCTTTCGGCATAGCCGGAGATCATATCCGGCATGACGATCTCATAGCAGCCGAGCTTGGTCTCGCTGATGGCGTTGAGCGCCTCATAGCTCATGAACATGCCCGGCCCGTCCTGATAGGCCTCCTTGCTGGCAAAATCGTCCTCACGGTGTACGACACCCGCCACGGGGTAGGTGCGCTCACCGATCTGGATGCTCATGCCCGCCACGTCATAGCTGCCGAACAGCGCCCACGCCAGCTCCTCGTCCAGCAGGACGCGGTCGGGCATGTAGTCGCTTCCGGTCAGATAACTGCCGGAGCGCAGCGTCAGCGGGTGGAACAGGAAGAAATCGCCGCCCACGCCGATGGTCTTGACCGACAGCGAGGTCTTGCCGCTCACGACGGAGACCGTCGCCGTGCCGGAATAGGCATCCGTGTAGAGGCTTCCGCCCTCCGGAGCCTCCAGCGAGGCGTCCACCAGCGCCTGATCGAGCGTGCGGCGGAAGCTCTCGATGGAATTCACATCCGTTTTTTCATCCTCCGGCAGGAACACGGAGACCTGCGCGAAGCGCATTTCGCTGCTGCCGCGCCACGCCTTTGCAGCCGACTGCGTCAGCAGCGCGCTCTTCACGGCGTTCAGCCCCCACGCGCACGCCAGCGCCAGCAGGGCCAGCACGACGTTCATCAGCAGCAGGAACAGCTGCTTTTTCGTCAGGGAGGGCGCTTTCCTGACATATTTTCCGCCGCGCCCGCTCATCCGTTGTCCACCAGACGCACCTGCGTACCGGCCTCAATGGGCTTGGTCGAGGTGGTAATGACGAAATCGCCGGAGGAAAGGCCGGTGACGGCGGTATTGGTGTCGTCCTTCGCCAGCTCCTGCACGTCCACGCGCGTGGCCGTGTAGCGGTTGCCGAGCGGACTGCTCTTGACCGTGATGGCCAGCACGAAGGTGCCGTTGCTGTCGGTGCGGACAGCGGAGTTCGGGACGATGCAGTCATAGTTCGCGCTCTTCTGGCCGATGGAGAGCGTCAGGTTCGTGTCCGGCTCCACGTCGCCGGTCAGCCGGAATACCAGCAGGCGGCCCTTGCCGGGGTTCTGCGGGTCGTTGGTGATGTTTTCAAGCGTCGCCTGAATGTCGCCGCCGTACCAGTAGTTGACCAGCTCCGCATTGTCGCCCACGCGCACCTTCTTGGCCTGATCGTTTGTGACGGAGATCTTGACGGTGTAGCCGCGGTCGGTCAGGTTGAGGGTAATGAGCGGCGTCTCCGCGTTGGCGTTCGAGCCGGCGGTGATGGCGATGTTGGAGACGGTGCCCGCGACCTTGGCCTTGACCTCGGTCTCGTCGGCGTTCTGCGTCAGCTTTTCAATGTCGGCCTTCTTCTCGTCGATGGCCTTCTTGGCCGCCTCGAGATCGAGCGACGAGCCGTCGGAAAGGCTCTGCTCAAAGATCTTATCCTCAAGCGCCTGCTTTGCGGACTTGACCTGATCGGCCAGCGTGCCTGCCGAGGCCAGCTTGTCAACGACCTCCTGCTGGTCGGTCACGGCCTGCGCCGCCCGCTCGGCGTCTTTTTTCAGGGTTTCCGTGCCGCGGTCGAAGGAATCCAGCTCGCGTTGCAGCACATCGTATTCATTGAGCGCGTCTTCATACTGCCGCTGGGCAGCGTCTGCATTGTGGACACCGTCAGTGTCATCGATCAGCCGATCCAACTCGGTCTGGAGACTGCTCACTTTGTCCTGATCACTGACGATCGTTGTATAGGCAGTTGCAATTTCCTGCGCGCGCGCCAGTTTCGGATCCGATGCGCTCACTGCGGGCTTTCCATCCTCCGTGCTGCCTGCCGGGTAGCTGTTTCTGGCATTTTTCAGATCATCGTCTGTCAGCATATCCTTGAACTGTTCAGGATAGCGTGCATATGACATTGCTCGCTGCGGGTCTTTCTCAGCAAGTTCAAGAAGGCGCTCATAGTCTGCCTGATAGCGGATGCAATCCTGCGCGTAGGTGTTGTATGCCGCATCTACTTCTGCCTTTTTGTCAATAATGGTACGCAATGCGGAAATAAATGTCTTCCACTCCGCCGCTTCGCTTTCCAGCTCGGTCTTTTCCGCAACACGCGCCTCATAGTCCGACTGCGCGGTCTTGCTGTCCGCCTGAAGCTCCTTCAGCTTTGCGTCCGCCGCAGCCTTTTCCTTGGCGATCTGGCTGGCGTCCTTATTGCTGTACTGGTGATACTGCGCGAGCAGGTCATTATAGGTCTCCTGGAGCTTCTGCACCTCGCGGTTTTCGCGCGCAGCCTCGGTGGAGGCGGCGATGAGGCTCTTTTCGTAGTTCAGCTCCATCGATTCCAGATCGGCCTGCGCCTGCTTGAGCTCGTCCGATTCCTCGGCCTCGAGCGTGAACAGCACGTCGCCCGCCGCGACCTCCTGACCGGCCTTGACCTTGATGCTGGCGACCTTGCGCGTCTGCTTGATCGTCACGTCATAGGTCTCGTTGGCAGAGACGGTGCCCTGTCCGCGAATTTTGGCGTTGATGGTGCCGGAGGTCACATTGGCCGTCGCAACCTCGGGCAGAGAATGATTCATGATCGTGTTCGAGAAGAAGGTCAGCACCAGCATGACCGCGAGGAAAATAATTGCGACCGTTTTGACCCATTCTCTTTTCTTCACATTTGTTTCCATAGCCTTTACCCCTTTATCCTTTCACAGAGCCGGAATGCGCGATGCCCTCAACGAGATACGCTTCGCCGTGGAGGAACATCAGAAGTCCCGGGATCATGTAGATCACGGCAACGGCGAAGGCAATGCCGATCTCACCGGCATTGATGGTGGAAAGATAGACCGAAAGCGGCTGCATATCGGCGTCGGGCAGCAGGATGAGCGGCTGCTCGACCATGTTCCAGTAGTCGATGAACACCAGGATCGCCACCGAATACAGCGCACTGCGGCACTGCGGCAGGCAGATGTCCCAGAATACATGCCACTCGTTCGCGCCGTCGAGCTTGGCCGACTCGATCAGCGCCACCGGAATGCGTCGCATGAACTTCGTCAGCAGGAACACCGAGAACGGCGCGAAAATACCCGGCAGGATGATGGCCCAGCGCGTGTTCAGAAGGCCCAGCCAGTCGCTCACCAGATAGTTCGGCACGAGCGTGACCTGATACGGCATGAGCATCAGGATCACATACGCAAAGAACAGTCCGTCGCGGATCTTGCCGCGCCAGCGCGTGAAGCCGTAGGCCGCGACCGACGCCACCAGCAGCTGGCCCGCCACGATCGGCGCGACCAGAATGACCGAGTTCCAGAATTTCAGCAGATATTCCGGGCTTTTCAGCAGCACCGTAATGTACTGTGTGAAACTGACCTTGTCGGGAATGAATTTCAGGTTGATGGTCTTGGAAATGTAGCTGCTGCCGGTCGTGGTGCTGGAAAAGACCTGACCGTAGTTTGCGGTGATCTCGCTTTGCGTCATGAACGAGTTCGTGATCGTGAGCACCGTCGGCATCAGGAACAGGAACGCGAATACCGCCGCCAGCAGCGTCAGCATACCGCGGGAAAAATAGCGTTTTTTCTTCATCCCTCCACGTCCTTTCCGAAGAAATTCTCGACCGCGAAGAGAATGGCGATCAGAATAACGATCACGATCGCCAGCAGCACCGCCGCCGCGGAGAGCTTCTGATAATCCAGCTGCCGGAACATGTTGTTCATGAAGTGCTGGAGCATATACAGCGAGTCATAGGGGTAATTGCCCGTCAGAAGATAGATCTCGCGGAATACCTTAAAGGAATTGATGATGGACAGGATCGTCACGAACAGGATCGTCGGCGAGAGGTAGCGGAGCTTGATGTGGACGAACTGCGTCCATTCGCTCGCGCCCTCGACCTCGGCGGCCTCAAGCATCGCCTTGGGGACGTTGTTGAGCGCCGCCATGAAGAGGATCATGTTGTAGCCGAGGTTTTTCCAGAGAAACAGGATCACAATGACAAGAAGGCTGGCGTTGGACGAGAACCAGTAGATCTTGTCCTGTCCGAACGCCTTGAGCACCTCGTTGACGACGCCGTTGTCGTGGAACAGCACCTGCCAGACCAGAATGATGGATGCGATCGGCACCATCATCGGGCTGAGGAAGAACGTCCGGAACTGGCTCTTGAACGGAATGCGCGCCTCCAGCATCAGCGCCAGCGCCAGCGCCAGAATAACGGCCAGCGGCACCGACAGTGCGGAGAACACCGCCGTGTTCTTGACGGCGATCTTGAATGCGCCGTTCTGGATCACGCTTATGTAGTTTTTCAGACCCGCGAAGCTGTGATCGAGCGCTCCGGCGATAAAGGAGTAGTACACCACCACGCCGAAGGGAATGATGAAGAAGATCAGCATTCCGAGGAAGCTCGGCCCGGAGAAGAAGAGCGAGTGGATGAAGTCGTGCACGCGGCGGCTTCGCCGGCTCAGGCGCTCGACCTCCTGGACCGTCTCCGCCTCCGGCGGGCGTTTGGTTTTATGCAGTACGTTCATAGGCATTTCCCTGCTTTTGTTCTGGTATCATTTGGACGGGGTTTGTATCCTGCACGGACGCCGATGCGCCATTTTGCGCACCGGCAATGGGGTTATTTCGTGCGCGCCGGAATGGCGCGGAATGCCTCCGGCGGCGTGTTTCGAATGCGCCGGAGGCGCGGTGCGGTTTGCGAAGCCGCATCCGCCGCTCCGCGGGCCATATCTTTTCCCTCTTGCGGGAAAAGATATGGAAGAAAAGGGCGCTGGAACGTTTTTATAGCGCTTACGCGCCTGAAAAGGCGTGTCGTTCCGTTCTGCGTTTTGTCGTTACACTGTCCGTAGTCCGAACGCCCTTCGGGCGGGCCGCAGAATTTCTGCTGTCTGAAATTCCGCTGCGGCAAATATTTGTGCCTGCAAAAGCGCAAGGCATCTGCGCAAAATTCACGCGGAGACTTTCTGGTTTTGCCCGTTTCTCCCCCGCAGTCTCTATTGGTTGCGGAAGAGAGACGAGCCAAGCACAAAGTCAAAGGTCAGAGGCTCAGGCGCGAAGCGCTGTTTCGCGTCCCCAGCGTCTCTTTTTTGCATACTTTTTTCTGACAAGCCAGAAAAAAGTATGCCGCCGGAGGCCGTTTCTCATATGAGAAAGAAAGCGGGGTTGAAAACTCAGTTACTTTGTTCTGCAACATAAAGACTCACTCTGTTCTGAATGATCTTCACAGTTTCATCAAGTGTTTTCTGTCCCGCGAAATAGCCGCCGGTCTCCTCGCGCACGATCTCTAGGATGCTCTCGTCATAGGAATTGACGCTGGTGGTGGAGTGGAGAAGCTCCATAAAGGCGTCGCGCTGCTCGGGAGTGACGGCGTAAATTTCGATCATCTCGTCGTTGCCCCAGCCGTAGCCGCCCTTGGACTGCTCGACCTGATTACCGTTCTCGTCGGTATAGAACTCCTGCTTCATGGCCTCGGCCAGCTTGGCGTCAAAGACAGACTTGTTGATGGGGAGCGTCCAAATCTCGTTCTGATACTCCTCCTGAAGGGTGGTGCGGACAAAGGCCCATGCCGCGTCGTTATCGATGCAGGCGGCGGTGATGGCAAGGGCGGTACCCGTCTGGAAGGTGCTGCGGCGCGGCGTACCGGTGGTCGGATAGCCGACGAAGCAGGGGGCGTTTTCCATGGCGACAAAGGTGACGTAAAGATCGTCGAAGCCATAGAAGCCCTGGTTGGTCAGGAGCTGCTTGCCGGATCTCATGCGGCTGTAGTCGCTCTCGTAGTTTTCATACATATCGGAGCTTTCATAGTCAAACTCCGCGGGGAATTCGTTTGCAAACTCAAGAAGCTCCTTGAACGTCTCGCCGTCGAAGCTGCACGTTCCCGTCTCCCAGTCGATCAGCTCGTCGAAGCTGGCGGAGACGCAGTTTTCCAGAATGTTGTCCTTGGTAACGCCCTCGCCGAAGATGGTCGCGCCGGGCTGGAGCTTGGTCATGGCGTCGCGCAGATCGGCCAGCGTCCAGGTATCGTATTCGCCGACGACCTTCTCAAGGCCCGCGACCGTGGAGATGGAAAAGCTTGCCGGGAGCGCATAAAGCCTGCCGTCGATGGAGAGCGCGTCGAGCACCTCGGTGACCAGATCGTCGCGGCTGATCTCCGTGTCGGCATCGATGAAGGGCCACAGATCCTGAAGCAGGCCCTTGGCCGCGTAGCGGCTGACCGGCAGCTGATCGGTCACGAGGAGATCCGGCATCGCGCCGGAGGCGATCTCCGTAGTGAGCTTGGTGAGGCCGGCATTGTAGTCGTCCTCCGTATTATACTCGGAATAATCCTTCACGACAATACGGTATTGGCTGTTCCGGCGGTTAAAATTCACGATCTGGCTGCGCAGATTATAATCCATATACATGCAGGCCAGCGTGAGCGTCGTTTTCTCCGGGAGCGTCGCCGCGTCTACCCGCGACAGGAGAATAAACTGCGTCTGAGTGCCGTCCTGCGTCCATTTCTGCGTGAACGCGAACACTCTGCCGTCGGGCAGGATCTTATAAGCCTGCATGTTGTTGCTGTCTACGTCGCACTCCATCCAGTCCACGACCTTTTCCGCCGTGCCGGTCTCGGATATGTAGCCGTAAATCTTGCCGTTGTAGTCGTAGAAGAAATCGTAAACGTCGTCGCCGAGCTGGATGTCATAGGCAAACGTCGGAAGCTCGATCGTCTCTCCCCAGTCCTTCTTCACCGGGTCAAACACCTTGACGCCGTGCGTTTCGCCGTTGGTGAGCAGGCCGACCTTATCGGCGCTGTACTGCACCAGCTGGCCGCCGTCGTCGTTGTCGAGCGAGGCGATCTGGTTTCCGTCCTTATCCCAGACAAGGATTTTCTCCCAGTTGCCCGCGTAGATATAGCCGTTGGAATCGACGATAAAATAGTTCAGATAGAAGCTGCCGCCGTTTTCATTCTCCTGCGCGACGTCGATCCGGTTGAGAACCTCGCCGTCGGCAGAAAGCTGGATCAGTGCGGAGGAGCTGGGGCCGCTCTCGTAGTAGTCGTACTGGTTTTCGACCGTCGTGTCGAGACCCTCGGGCAAATTGAAGCGGTAGATGTTCATCTGCTCATAGAGCCAGACGGTGCCGTCGCTGCCCGCGCACATCTCCTGCGTATAGGCGTCGCCCTGCCAGCCCTCGGGCACCTCGGTCTTTTCCGGCAGCGGGATCTGCACGCACTCCTGCGTGGTCAGGTCCATGCGGAACAGCTGGTTTTCATAGTTGTCGTATTCGTAGCTCTCGCCGGTGGCCTCGTCCACATAGGTCTCCTTGCCGGCCGGCACGTTGCCCATGAACCAGAGGCTGCTGCCGCTGATGCTGTAGGCCTGAATGTAGTCCACCTTCACCGGCAGATCGATGTACTCCGCCTGATAGGCGTATTTCGAGGAGACCGCGTCGGCCTCCATGCGCTTGACCTGCGCGCTCGTCCTGGGGGGGCTTCCGCCCTGCTGCTCGCCGCCCGGCTCGGACTGCACATCCGTCTCGCCGGTCTGCGCGCTGCCGCAGCCGGCAAGGCAGCTCGCCAGCACCGCGATCAGCAGCATGACTGCCAAAATGCGTCGTTTCATATTCGTTCTCCTTTACATTTGTCACAGCACGTCTCCCGCGTCGGTTCACCGGATACATGCACCTGTTTTCTGATTCTGCCGCTATCTTAGCAGGCTTTTTCCCCTCCGGGAAGTCCTTTCCGGCATTTTTAAGAAATTCTTAAGCAATGCGCCGCATTTTCTGGCTCATTTTTCCGCTTCTGGAAGAAGCGGAAGCGTCAGCTCCACGGAAAATTCCGGATCCTGCTCATATTTGCAGAAGCTTCCGCCCATCTGCGACATGATGCGTTCGCAGGTTTTCAGGCCGATGTGGTTGCTCTCGACCGCGCCCAGCTCCTTCTTGCAGACGTTGCCGATGCGGATGCGGAGCCAGCCAGCCTCCTCCGCCACCTTCACCGTGACCGGGAAGGCGGGGTCGGCGTATTTGCAGACATTGTCAAAAAGATTGTCGAGCACGCGCTTGAAATACTGCACGTCCAGCCGGACGCGGCAGGGCTTCTCCGACCGCGCAGCCTGTACCGTGAAGCCGTGCTGCTGGAGCAGGATCACCGGTTCGCCCAGCAGCTGCTCGGTCAGAATGATCCCGTCGTATTCCTGAAGGTCGAGCTTCAGCTCCCGCCCGCCGAACACCAGCGAGTAGCGGAACAGCTCGTCGGTCAGCGTTTTGAGCTGCTCGGCCTTGGAATAGCTTGCGTCAAGATACTGCTGAAGCTCCTCCTGCGACCGGTACTGGCCGTTCTTCGCCAGATCGAGATAGCCCAGCAGCGCCGTCAGCGGATTGCGGATGTCGTGGGACATGGCGGTGATCAGCTCGCTGTTTTTCTCCAGCGCGTTCTGCTCCTCCAGCGTCTTGCGGATGAGCGAACGGCGCATCACATCCACGTTCCGCGTCAGCCGCCCCATTTC